>Ga0075012_10002105_pt1 | contig 19743 bp, 18 predicted proteins | sample All_14_2_FD_71474 | JGI IMG/M metagenome (GOLD analysis project Ga0075012, IMG submission 71474) | Freshwater microbial communities in response to fracking from Pennsylvania, USA - Allegheny Zone_MetaG_DW_15 | ecosystem: Environmental > Aquatic > Deep subsurface > Groundwater > Drilled... | reverse complement strand
CTGCAGCACTGGCGGGCGGGCGAAGGACGCCAGGTCGCCGTCGTCGGGATGGGCGGCCTCGGTCACCTCGGCGTGAAGATCGCCGCCGCCCTCGGCGCGGAGGTCACGGTGCTCTCGCAGACGCTGTCGAAGGAGGCGGATGGCCGCGCCTTCGGCGCCGCGCACTACTACGCGACGAGCGACCCGGCCACGTTCGAGAAGCTGGAGAACGGGTTCGACCTCATCCTCAATACCGTCTCGGCGGAGATCGACCTGAAGGCCTACCTCAAGCTGCTGCGCCTCGACGGCGTGATGGTGAACGTCGGAGCACCGGCCGAGCCGCTGCCGATCCAGGTCTTCACGCTGTTCGGCAACCGTCGCTCATTCGCCGGCTCGAGCATCGGCGGCATCCGCGAGACGCAGGAGATGCTCGACTTCTGCGCCGACAAGGGCATCGTGCCCGAGACGGAGCTGATCTCCGCCGACCAGATCAACGAGGCGTGGGCGCGCGTGCTCGCCTCCGACGTGCGCTACCGGTTCGTCATCGACGTCGCGACGATGACCGCGCCGGCTCAGTCGGCGTAGCTCAGCCCGATCTGGCGGCGCACCTCGTCGAGGGTCGCCATGATGCCGACGGTCTCCGCCGGCGGCAGGATCTGACCGGCGAGCTGCCCCGACGCGACGATGCGCTCGAGCTCGGCCGCCTGGAAGTGCATGCCGCGCCCTTCGACCTTCTCGTCGAAGCGCTCGACGACCTCGCCGGCCCGGTCGTAGCGGGTGAAGCCGACGACGTTGTACCAGACCGATTCGATCTCGATGCGGCCGTCGGTGCCGACGATCGCGGCGCGGTTGGGTCCGGTTCCGCTCATCTGCGTCTGCAGCACCGCGTGGGCGCCCGACGGGTAGCCGAGGATGATCGCGGTCTCGCGGTCGACACCCGCGTCGGTGAGGGTCGCGTGGGCGAGCACGGTCGACGGGGCCCCGAAGACGTCCCAAGCGAACGACACCGGGTAGATGCCGAGGTCGAGCAGGGCCCCGCCGCCGAGCTCGCGCTTGTACATGCGCTCGACGTGCTCGTTGTTCTGGTCGTGGTCGGCGAGCACGACGCGCACGTCGCCGAGCAGGCCTTCGGCGAGGATCTCGCGGATGCGCACCATGTGCGGCAGCCAGCGCGTCCACATCGCCTCGAGCAGCACGACGTTCTTCGACGTGGCGAGGTCGACGAGAGCCTGCGCCTCCGCGGCATCCATCGTGAACGGCTTCTCGACGAGCACGTGCTTGCCGGCCTCGAGGGCGATCGTCGCGGCGGCCGCGTGCGCGGGGTGCACCGTGGCGACGTAGATCGCGTCGATGTCGGGGTCGGCCGCGAGTTCTTCGTAGCTGCCGTACGCCTTCGGAAGGCCCATCTCGTCGGCCCAGGCCTGCGCCTTCGCGAGGTCGCGCGCGGCGACCGCCGTGACCGTGAAGCCGTGACGCTTCATGTCCGACACCTGGGCCTTGGCGATGCCACCGGCTCCGAGGATGCCCCAGCGCAGTCCGTTCTCCGTCATGCGTCTAGCATCCCACCAGTCGCCCACTCGAGGATGCGCGGCCACGGCCCGGACCCCGATGACGGCACGAGGTGCCCGCCCCGCGCGACGCGCTCCACGGGGATGCCCGGGTCGATCGCGTAGGCGGCGCGCACGCCGCCCGGCGCATACTCGTCGTTCTCGCCCTCGATGACGACGAGCTCGACCCCGTCGATCGGGTCGATCCGCGGAGGGTGCGCGACGAACGGCGCGACGATCGTCGGGCCGAGCACGACGGGCGCGGGGATCGCGACGAGCGCCACCCGCGTCACGTGCCCGGTCGGCCCGCCGAGCGCGAGATGCGTGAGCCACAGGGAGGCCGCGAGGCTGTGCGCGATGAGGGTCACGGGCGTCTCGTCACGCGCCACGAGACCGGAGAGGATGCCGCGCCACGTGTCGAGATCGGGAGTGTCGGGATCGGGCAGCTGCGGGTAGTCGACCTCCTCGCCGCGCGCGCGGAGTTCGTCGGCGAGCCAGTGCTGCCAGTGCTCGGGCGGGCGGCGGTTCTCCCAGCCGTGGAGGATCACGAAGCGCGGTGCGGCGGTCATCCGTCGATCCTGGCGGACGGGAGTAGCGTGACGCCATGCTTCCGCTGCCAAACCTCCTCGCCTTCCTGGCAGCGGCGATCGTGCTCGTGGTCATGCCCGGCCCGACGGTGCTCTTCGTGGTCGGCCGGTCGCTCGCGCTCGGCCGCCGGGGCGGGCTGCTGAGCGTCGTCGGCAACGCGCTCGGGCTCATCCCGATCGTCGCCGCGGTCGCGTTCGGCGTCGGCGCGCTCATCGCGGAGTCGGTCGTCGTGTTCACGGTCATCAAGTACGCGGGAGCCGCCTACATCGTCTTCCTCGGCATCCAGGCGATCCGGCACCGACGTCGTACCGCCGAGAGCGTGGCGGCGGGGGTCGCGCCGCGTTCGACGCGTCGGATGCTCGGCGAAGGATTCATCGTCGGGGTCACCAACCCGAAGACGATCGCGTTCTTCCTCGCGGTGCTGCCGCAGTTCGTGGCGCCCGACGCGGGCTGGGTTCCCGGTCAGCTGCTGGTGCTCGGCGGCATCTTCATCGTGCTCGCGCTCGTGAGCGACGGCGCGTGGGCGCTCGCCGCGGGGTCGGCGCGCGACTGGTTCGCGCGCTCGCCGAAACGCGTCGAACGGCTCGGGTTCACCGGGGGCGTCATGATGATCGGCCTCGGCGGGGTGCTCGCCCTCACCGGGTCGAAGAACTAGACGGGCGCCCCCGACCGCTCGGGGAGTCGCGCGAACAGGGCATCGAACACGACGCGACGATCGAACTGCCGCGCGAACTCCCGGGCCGCCCGACCCCGTTCCGCCCGCTCCTCGACCGAGGTGCCGAGGAGGGCCGAGTCGAGGGCGGTCGCGATCGCGCCGGGATCGTCGACGGGCACGACGATCGCGTGGTCGCCGACCGCTTCCGAGATGCCCCCCGTGAGGGCGGTGATGACGGCGCCGCCCCCGGCGAGCATCTTCTCCACGAGCGCGATGCCGAACGTCTCGACGAACTCCGGGAGGGGCTTCGAGGGCAACACGTAGGCCGCACAGCCCGCCATGAGCGCGGGCTTCTCGGCGTCGCCGACGTCGGTGAGGAATCGGATGCGCGGCGCCGCGGACGAGGCGGCCGCGATCGCCCGCAGGCGTTCCTCGTCGGGTCCGCGCCCCGCGATCACGAGCTCGCGATCGGTGCACGCCGCCGAGTCCGCGAACCCCGCGATGAGGTCGTCGACCCCTTTCGCGGGCATGAGCCGGGAGAGGAACAGCACGTAGCCGTCCCGTTCGAGCCCCCGGGCGGCGAGCACGCGGGCGAGCTCGTCGGGCTCGGGATCGACGTAGGCGTCGGTGTCGATCGCCGGGTACGAGATCGCGATGCGCTCCCGCAACTGATCCGCGAAGCGGGTGGCGCGCATCCGGTCGACGGCGTCGGCGGCCTCGACGACGACGTCTTTCGTGTACTGCGAGACGGCGACGAGCACGTCCTGTTCGAGGTAGGAGACGAGGATGTGCGCCGCCGCCCCGAAGTCGCCGTCGCGCACCGCTTGGCGCACGACGTTCGTCACGTCGGAGCCGACGGCTTCGGCGATCGTCGTGACGTCGACCGGGAGCCCGGTCGCCCGGGCGACGCGCAGCGCTTCGGAGACGACGGTCGTGTGCGGGCTCAGGTAGAGCGAGAGGCACACCGTGGGCACGCCGTCGGTGAAGAGTTCCACGAGCCGGCCGATCATGCCCGCGAGGTAACGCCCGTCGGGGATCTTGTAGTCGCCGATCGGCTCGGGTCGCTCCACGACGATGCCGGGGCTGTACGGCAGGACGCTCTCGATCGGTTTGAGCGGCAGCCCGGTCTGTTCGAGCCGCTCGAGCGGCCAGGTCACGATCCGCACGTCGTCGAATCCGCGCTCGAGGGCCGTTTCGGCGAGGTTGCGGGCCTCGACCGAGTGCCCGCAGATCACGGGGTCGGCGCGCACCACGATCACGAGGCGTCGGTCAGGCGGGGTCATGCGGCCTCCCTGGGGGTCGAACGGTGTCGAGCGGAACGGTCGGTCAGGTGACGGGGGTCGAGGGGGGACGCTCGGCGTCGCGCCACACGGTGGGGTCGTCGGAGAGTTCGAGTAAGAGCTCGCCGCCGGCGAGCAGTTCGCTGCCGCGCAGCCAGCAGCGGCCGAGCGGCACGCCGTTCCACCGCGCGGCGCGCACGTACTGCGGGGCCGTGTCGCGCCCCGGTTCGCGGAATCCGACGGTGCGGAGGTCGAGCCGGGCGTTCCCCAGGCGAAGGCTCGCGCTCTCGAACGACGGGGTGTTGAGCAGGTAGAGGTTCTGGCCGGCGACGGGGAAGAGGCCCAGTGACGCCCACACGTACCAGGAGCTCAGGCCTCCCGAGTCGTCGTTGCCGGGAAGGCCGCCCCGACCGGTGCCGAACTGGTGGTGGATGATCGCGTGCACGACCTCGGCCGTGCGGTCGGGTCGGCCGGCGTACATGTAGGCCCAGGGGGCCTCCATGTCGGGTTCGTTGTTGAGCCCCTCGAACCGTCCGAGCCCGTAGCCCGCGGCCATCTCCTCCGGCCCCGGCGCGAGTCCGGGCTGGGTGACGGGTTCGGCGCCGAACCCGAAGAATTCGTCGAGCTGGGCGACGAACGCCTCGTCGCCGCCCGAGAGCGCGATACGACCGGCCATGTCGTGCTGCAGACGGAACGAGTAGTTGTAGCGCGTGCCCTCGTAATAGGTCGAGTCCTTGAGCAGTCCCGTCGCGGGATCGAACGCGTTGACCCAGCGCGCGGCGAGCGGGGCGAACTCCTCGACGAGGTCGTGGTCGCCGACCGCCTTGGCGACCTTCGCCGTGCACCAGTACCCGAAGGCGAGATCGAGGGTGTGCGTGATCGGATCGGCGACGCCGCGCTGCAGGAACTCCTCGCCGTAGGTGCGCCGCAGATCGTTGTGCATGTGCACGAGCGCCCAGTCCCAGTCGATGCCCGGCATCCGCAACTGGCACAGGTCGGCGAGGAAGGTGTGGGCGAGGGCGCTCGCCTGCCGGGCGAAGCGGTCGCTGCCGATCGCCATGCGGTAGCCGATGGGGAAGTTGCCCTCCTCCTCGGCGATCGTGAGCAGGGCGGTCGCGAGTTCGACGGCGCGTTCGGGCACGAGCGCCGTGAGGAGCGGCAACTGCGTGCGGTAGATGTCCCACATCGTGCTGATGTCGAACGCGAACGGTCCGTCGCCGGGCCAGAACGGGCTCTCGCCGGGCGCGAGGCTCGGCTTGATGAGCGAGTGGTAGAGCGCGCTGGCGAACACCTCCCGGCGTTCCGCCGACGGCGTCTGCACCTCGATCGCGTCGAGATGCTCGCGCCACGCCTTGAGCGTGCGCTTGCGCCGCGCCCCGAACCGGTCGTGGCCGAACCCGAGGTCGGCGTGCAGGTTCGCCTCGGCCTGGGCGACCCCGCGGAGGGAGAACCCCATCCGCACCTCGACGACCTGGCCGGCCGCCGCGGGACCGGCCCACATCATCCCGAACGGGCGGAGGGTCGTGGGGCGGATGCGGTCGAAGTCGAGTCGCGTGCCGCCGGGCATGAGCCGACGGTCGTACCACAGCAGCTGCCGCCACCGCGTGGGCATGTCGACCTCGAGGTGCACCGAGAGCGGCGCGCCCTCGACGACGATCGTGCCTTGCGCGACGCCGGGGCGCACGAGTTCGAGGTGCGCGCGCAGCGGCACGGTCGAGGAGTGCGGGATGGCGAGCCCGCCGAGCGAGAAGTCGATGACGACGCGCGCGTTGGGATGCTCGGGGAAGACATAGCGGTGCACGGCGCTCTTGGGCCCCACGGTCAGCTCGGCGCGCACTCCCGACTCGAGGGTCGCGGCGTACCAGCCCGGCTCGGCCTCCTCATCCCGGAGCTCCCAGTTGCGGCCGAGGTCGTCGAGCGGTTCGAGCATCGGCGTGACGCGGAAGTAGTTGTAGTACTTGCGGATCGCGCCCGTGCCCGACTGCTGGAAATGGGTGAAGCCCGACGCGACCTGCCGGTCGTGCAGCACGGGCGGGACTCCCTCGGTGCTCAGGTCGTAGACGCCGTAGCCCGTCGGGTACGCACCCGAGTAGGCGCATGCCGACACCATCCCGAGCGGGTAGGTCGCGCCCGGGTGCGTGTTGCCCACCTGGGGCTTCGGCCACCACCAGGTCGCCGCGAGTCCGCCGGGCGCGGGCAGGGCCGTGGCGGCCGTGCCCAGGAAGGGATCGACGTGCTCGATCAGCGGTGAATCGGATGACCCCATCCCGTGACGCTACGACGGTCGCGTTCCGCGTTGGTTACGACCACGTGACGTTTCGGGCGAGGCGCCGCAGACCGCTCAGCGCGCGTTGATACCGACGGTGTCGTGACCGGTCGCGCCGTCGGGCACGACATCGGCGAGATCGGCGGTCTGCACCTCGCCGTCGACGCTCGTCGCGCGCACCGCGAGCACGTGGGCGCCGGGCTCCGCGTTCCACACGTACCGCCACTGCACCCAGGTGTCGGCCGAGATCGCGCTCGCCAGTTCCGCCTCGCGCCACGGGCCGTCGTCGATCGAGAGCTCGACGCGCGCGATGCCGGTGTGCTGGTGCCACGCGACCCCCGCGACGACGACCTCGCCGGCATCCACCTGGCCGGTCGGCACGTCGATGCGCGACGAGATCTTGATCGGCCCCCGCGCGCTCCAGCCGCGGTCGGTCCAATACGCGCGGGCGCTGTCGAAGCGCGTGACCTCGAGCTCGGTGACCCACTTCGTCGCCGAGACGTAGCCGTAGAGCCCCGGGACGACGAGGCGCGCGGGAAAGCCGTGCTCGAGCGGCAGGGGCTCGCCGTTCATCGCCACGGCGAGGATCGCGTTGCGGTCGTCGGTGAGCGCCTCGAGCGGGCTCGATGCCGTGAATCCGTCGGAACTGCGGGAGAGCACCATGTCGGCCCGCGCGGTCGGCCCGGCGCGTTCGAGCAGGTGGCGGATCGGGTAGCCGAGCCAGCGGGCGTTGCCGATGAGTCCGCCGCCGACGACGTTCGAGACGCACATGAGGGTCGTGTAGCTCTCTTCGAGCGGCAGCGCGAGCAGCTCGTCCCAGGTGAGGGTGATCTCGTTCTCGACGAGACCGTGGATGCGCAGGCTCCACTCGTTCGGGTCGAGGTCGGGCACGCGCAGGGCGGTGTCGATGCGGTAGAACTGCGCGTTCGGGGTGACGACAGGCGCCAGGCCCTCGATGCCGAGTTCCGCGCCGGCGGGAAGCGGGGGCGCGTCGACGGCGGGGGCGGGGAGCTTGATCGCCTCGCGGACGGCGGTGACCGCGCGCGACCCCGACTGCAGGGCGATGCCCCCGAGCGCCGCGAACACGCCGACCGCGCCGGCGCCCCCGGCCCAGCCGAGGAAGCGGCGACGGGTCGTGCCGTCGCCGGAGTCGGTCGCCGCGGGGCGGCGGTTGAGCAGGGCGGAGAGCGCGAGCACCGAGGCGACGATCGCGACGGTGGAGGGGACGACGTCGAGCACCGAGGCGCCCGCGCGCGTCGCGGCCGCGAGGATGCCGACGATTCCGATCGCTATGAGCAGCAGTCGGCCGAGCAGCGGTCGACGCGCGTGCAGCACGCCCGCGAGCGCGGCGAGCACGAGCAGCACGATTCCGACGCCGACGAGCAGGGCGATCTTGTCGGCCGTGCCGAAGAGCGCGATCGCGGCATCCTTCGCCCACGGCGGTGCGAGGTCGATCAGGAAGGCGCCGACGACGAGCACGGGGCTCGCGTGCGGGGCGAGGAGGCCGGCGACGAGTTCGGCCACGCCCAGTCCGAACGCGACGGCGGCGACCCCCGCGATCGCGGGGAGGAGCCACCGGGGCGACCGCGGTTCCGTCATGGGCAGCACACTACGCGGCGACTCGGCGTTCACGCCGAGTCTTCGGAGCCGACCCGCACCTCGGATGGGTCGAGTCAGGGAGTGGGTTCGCGCGCGTCGTAGAGGCGGAAGCTGCGCTGCGCCCGCACGAGCACCGCGATGAGGGCGATGATGAGGATGCCGCCGAGCACGGGCGGGAACCACAGGGCGACCGCGGTCGCGAACACGCCGATGTAGAGGTCGCCGACGCGCGGTCCCCCGGCGACGACGACCGTGAAGATGCCCTGCAGGCGCCCGCGCATCCCGTCGGGGGTCGCCATGAGCAGCATCGTGCCGCGGAAGATCGCGCTGATCTCGTCGCTTGCCCCCATCCCGAGCATCGCGAACGCGGCGAGCCCGAGGGCGACGAGATTGACCTGCGCGAAGTCGGGGCCGATCGGGGCGACCCAGCCGTTCGCGAGCGCGACCTGCATGCCGAGCACCGTGAGGCCGAGCAGCAGCACGAACCCGCCGTAGACCGTGATCGCGCGCCCGACCGCGAGGCCGTGCCGGTTGACGCTGCCGACCGGACCGCTGAACAGGCTCGCGAGGAAGGTGCCGACGGCCATCGCCGCGGTGAGGATGCCGACCGTCACCGGTCCGCCGCCGAAGACGAGAACGCCGAGTGCGGGGAAGAGCACGTGCGGCCGGCCGAACGTCATCGCGACGATGTCGACGAGGAACGACATGCGGATGTTGGGGGCGTTGCGCAGGAAGTCGATGCCTTGCTTGAGCGACCGCCACCCCGGCCGTTCGACCCCGTCGGCCGCCGCGAGTCGCGGCAGCGTCACGATGCCGAGGAACATCGTCGTGAACAGCAGCACGTCGACGAGGTAGGTCCAGGCGAACCCGACGGAGGCGACGAGCACCCCGGCGAGGGCCGGGCCGAGCGTCAGTTGGATGCCGAACGCGATGCCGTTGAGGGCGCTCGCGGCGGGCACGAGTTCACCCGGGATGAGACGCGGCGTCACCGACGACCGCGTCGTCATCTGCACGGTGGCCGAGACCGAGCTCAGCGTCGCGAGCAGGTAGAGCGGCCAGACCGGAACCTCGCCCGTGAGCCCGGAGTCGAACCAGGCGAGGAGGGCGAGACCGATCGTCGACAGCCAGCCGACGATCGCGCTCACGAGCAGCACGAGTTTGCGATCGAAGGCGTCGGCGATCATGCCGCCCCACAGCCCGGCGACGATCATCGGCACGAGCGCGATGCCGCCGACGAGCGACACCGCGAGCGTCGAGCCGGTGATGTCGAACACCTGGAGGCCGACCGCGACGACGGTGAGCTGGGCGCCGATCCCCGAGATCGCTCCGCCGAACCACAGGCGCGCGAATGCCGGCGAGACGCGCAGCGGGGTGAGGTCGACGAACCGCCGACGCTTCGACGGGGCGGGAGGAGCATCGGTCACTCCCCGACAGTACTGGCGGCAGTTCGACGATCGATGTCCGTCCGTCCACTGGGCGGGACGCCTCCGCGGGTCCTACCGTGGGCCCATGTCGTCACCCGCCGTCAGCCCGTCCGTCGCCGAGGCGACGTCGGCCGCGTTCGAGTACTTCGCCGCGAAGCTGCGCTTCGAGACCGACCCCTCCGATGTCGCGGCTGCCTTCGCCGCGGGCGACGACTTCGTGCTCGTCGATGCGCGGGGGGAGTCGTCGTGGCGTCAGGGACGCGTCGCGGGAGCGGTGCACCTGCCGCACGCCGACATCCCCGCGCGCGCCGCGGCGCTCATCCCGATCACGACCCCGGTCGTCGTCTACTGCTGGGGTCCGGGCTGCAACGGCGCCACGCGCGCGGCCCTGCAGTTCAGTCGCCTCGGGTACGTCGTGCGAGAGATGATCGGCGGGTTCGAGTACTGGGCCCGCGAGGGGCTCGAGATCGTCGACGACGCGGGGGTCATCACCCGGGCGGTCGACACCCTCACCGCCCCGCGATCGTCGAGCGGCGCGATCAGCTGCGACTGCTGAGGTTCTCGACAGGCGGGGCGCGACCCGCCAGGATCTGACTCATGATCAGATCCCGCGCGGCCCTGGGAATCGCGGCCCTGCTCACGCTCGCCCTCGCCGCCTGCGGCGGCCCCGCCGGACCCGGGGGCGACCCCGGCGGCGACGAGGGCGGTGAGTTCTCGAACGACCCGTGGTTGCTCGACGACCTCGAGAACGACGCCTACCTCGCCGACGGGGTCTACGAGGGGCTGACGATGGTCGGTTTCGGATGCTCGGCGCCCGAGTACTTCACCGCCGACTCGCTCGGCGACACCCTCATGCCGTCGGCCTCCGTGCAGTACGGTCCCGACCGCTCGGGGATCACCTGGATCAACGCCGACGGCATCTCCGACACGTCCGGGCCCGGCGTGCCGGTGCCGTCGGTTCCGGGCAGCGTGACCATCACCGGCACCGACGGCTACTACGACATCGGCGACGGCGGCACCAACACTCCCGGCTGGACGGCGACCATGACGCTCGATCTGCGCTCCGTGCCCGTCCCCGACGAGAACGGCTGCAGCGCGATGAGCGCCTGGTTCGACGAGCAGCGGCAAGCGGGCACGCCCGTCGAGGAGATGTTCCGCGTCTTCACCGAGGTCGGTCCGACCCGGGCGGAGCAGGACTGCGTCGACGAGTACGGCTACACCTGGCTCCCGCCGGAGTGGGACTGCGAGAGGTTCGCGGTCTACAACGGTGACGCCTGATGTATACCTGACGCCGTGAATCCTGCCCCGAAGTCGCGATTCGGGAGGTTTCTGTATACAAAGCGGTTCTCTGAGGCGTAACGTGGCGGCGTGCGTGCGAGCGAGACGGCCTACGCGGCTCTGCGGGAGGAGATCCTCTCCGGTCGCCTGACCGCCGGCACGCCGCTCTCCGAGACCGAACTGGCCGAGCGCCTCGGCGTCTCCCGCACGCCATTGCGGGCCGCGCTCGCGCGGCTCGCGCTCGAAGGCCTCGTCGACACGACCCGCGGCCGCACCGGCGTCGTCTCCACGGTGTCGGCCGGCAGCATCACCGAGCTGTTCGAGTTGCGCGAGGCGCTCGAGACCCAGGCCGCGCGACTCGCGGCCCGGCGCCGCGATCCGGAGGTCTTCGACGTGCTCGCGGATCGGTTCGCCTCCGCGCCGGAGCTGCTGCGCACCGGCGGGACCGAGGCCTACTACGCGCTCATCGCCGAGTTCGACGACGCCCTCGACGACGCCCTCGGCAACCCCGTCTACCGCGGCGCCCTCGACGGCGTGCGGCTGCACCTCGCGCGCGCCCGCCGGATCGCGACCGACAACCCCGAGCGGCTCGTGCGCTCCGCCGAGGAGCACCGGCTGATCTGCGCCGCCATCCGCGACGGGGATGCCGCGCTCGCCGCCTCCGCGACGACCGTGCATCTCAAGGCGTCGCTCACGACCATCCTCGACACCCTCGCGACGCGCGACACCGCGTCATCCGCTGCCTCCCAGAAGGACCCCGCATGAAGCTCCACCCGCTGCGCACCTACCGCTCCGACGAGAACCTCCCGCGGGAGGAGCAGCTCGCCTGGAAGATCGCCCAGGTCGCGGTCGACCCCGTCGCGGTCGAGCCCGAGGTGACGGAGATGATCGTCAACCGCGTCATCGACAACGCGTCGGTCGCCGTCGCCTCGCTCGGGCGCGCGCCCGTCGTCGCCGCGCGGGGCCAGGCGGAGGCGCACCCCGCGACGCCCGGGGCGACGGTGTTCGGCGTCGACGGCCGGTTCAGCCCCGAGTGGGCGGCGTTCGCCAACGGGGTCGCCGTGCGCGAACTCGACTACCACGACACCTTCCTCGCGGCCGACTACTCGCACCCGGGCGACAACATCCCGCCGATCCTCGCGGTCGCGCAGCACACGGGGAAGGACGGCGCCGCCCTCGTGCGCGGCCTCGCGACCGGGTACGAGATCCAGATCGACCTCGTCACAGCGATCTCGCTGCACAAGCACAAGATCGACCACGTCGCCCACCTCGGCCCCTCGGCTGCCGCGGGGCTCGGCACGCTCCTCGGGCTCGACGCCGAGACGATCTTCCAGGCGATCGGCCAGGCGCTGCACACGACGACCGCGACGCGGCAATCGCGCAAGGGCGAGATCTCGACGTGGAAGGCCTACGCGCCCGCGTTCGCCGGGAAGATGGCGATCGAGGCCGTCGACCGCGCGCTGCGCGGCCAGACCTCGCCGTCGCCGATCTGGGAAGGCGAGGACGGCGTCATCGCGTGGCTGCTCGACGGGCCCGCGGGGCGGTACGAGGTGCCGCTGCCCGAGCCCGGCGAGGCGAAGCGCGCGATTCTCGACAGCTACACCAAGGAGCACTCCGCCGAGTATCAGGCCCAGGCGTGGATCGACCTCGCGCGCGACCTCGGAGCACGGCATCCCGAATTGCGGGACCCGGCGAACGTCACGCGCATCGTGCTGCACACGAGCCACCACACCCACTACGTCATCGGCTCGGGCGCGAACGACCCGCAGAAGTTCGACCCCACCGCGAGCCGCGAGACGCTCGACCACTCGATCCCGTACATCTTCGCCGTCGCCCTGCAGGACGGCACGTGGCACCACGTCGACTCGTACCTGCCGGCGCGGGCCCAGCGCCCCGACACCGTGGAGCTCTGGCACAAGATCTCGACCGTCGAAGACCCCGAGTGGACCCGCCGGTACCACTCGAACGACCTCACCGAGAAGGCGTTCGGCGGGCGCGTCGAGATCGACCTCGCCGACGGCTCCCGGATCGTCGACGAGATCGCGGTCGCCGACGCGCATCCGCTCGGCGCCCGGCCGTTCGCCCGCGCGCAGTACGTGCAGAAGTTCCGCACGCTGTCGGCCGGAGTGCTCGCCGACTCCGAGATCGAGCGGTTCCTCGATCTCGCGCAGCAGCTGCCCGAGCTCACCGCGGCCGAACTCGCGACCCTCAACGTGCACGCCGACGGGCTGCCGACGCCGCCGAAGGGGCTGTTCTGATGCTGCACTCGACCGTGACCCCCGCCGCGAAGCGCGCGGCGTTCCGCGCGGGCCTCGCGAGCGGCACCATCCAGCGGTTCCCGGGCGCGTTCACGCCGCTGAGTGCCCGCCTCATCCAGGAGAAGGGGTTCGAGGGGGTCTACATCTCGGGCGCCGTCATGGCCAACGAACTCGGGCTGCCCGACATCGGGCTCACGACCCTCAGCGAGGTCGCGCAGCGCGGCGCCCAGATCGCGCGGAACACCGACTTGCCGACCCTCATCGACGGCGACACCGGATTCGGTGAGCCGATGAACGTCGCCCGCACGGTGCAGCTGCTCGAAGACGCCGGCGTCGCGGGGGTGCACCTCGAGGACCAGGTCAACCCGAAGCGCTGCGGGCACCTCGACGGCAAGGAGGTCGTCGACGAGCAGACCGCGGTCAACCGCATCCGCGCCGCCGTGCAGGCCCGTCGCGACCCCGACTTCGTCATCATGGCGCGCACCGACATCCGCGGGGTCGAGGGACTGCAGGCGGCGACCGACCGCGCGAAGGCCCTCGTGGATGCCGGCGCCGACGCGATCTTCGCCGAGGCGATGGCCGACCTCGGCGAGTTCGAGGCGATGCGCGCGGCCGTCGACGTGCCGATCCTGGCCAACATGACCGAGTTCGGGAAGTCGGATCTGTTCACCGTGCAGCAGTTGCAGGACGTCGGGGTGAACATGGTGATCTTCCCCGTGTCGCTCCTGCGCATCGCGATGGGCGCGATCGAGCGCGGGCTCGACGCCCTCGCGGCCGACGGCACCCTCGCATCCGAGGTGCCGAGCATGCAGACTCGGAGTCGGCTCTACGAGCTCGTCGACTACGCCGCCTACGCCGAGTTCGACGCCGGCGTCTTCACCTTCGACCTTTCGAACAACAGGAGCTGACACCCATGGCCGAGACCGAGATCAAGAAGGGACTCGCGGGGGTCGTCGTCGACACGACCGCGGTCTCCAAGGTCAACCCCGAGACCAACTCGCTGCTCTACCGGGGCTATCCCGTGCAGGAGCTCGCCGAGAAGTGCACCTTCGAGGAGGTCGCCTACCTGCTCTGGAAGGGCGAGCTGCCCGATCCCGACCAGCTCGAGGGCTTCGAGCGGCTCGAGCGTTCGCGTCGCCACCTGTCGCCCGTCGCGAAGGAGGCGATCGACCTCGTTCCCGTCGACGCGCATCCGATGGATGTCGTGCGCACCGCCGTGAGCGCGCTCGGCGCCGCCGACCCCACCGCCGCCGACGCCGACCCGGAGGCCAACCTCGACAAGGCCGTGACGCTCTTCGCCCAGCTGCCGGCGATCGTCGCCTACATCCAGCGCCGCCGCCGGGGACTCGACCTCGTCGAGCCGCGCGACGACCTCGGCTACTCGGCCAACTTCCTGCACATGACCTTCGGCGAGGTGCCCGACCTCGTCGTCGTCACGGCGTTCGACGTGTCGATGATCCTCTACGCCGAGCACTCGTTCAACGCGTCGACCTTCACGGCCCGCGTCATCACCTCGACCCTCGCCGACCTGTACTCGGCCGTCACCGGTGCGATCGGGGCGCTCAAGGGTCCGCTGCACGGAGGGGCGAACGAAGCCGTCATGCACGTCTTCGACGAGATCGGCACGGCCGACGCCGCGGAGGGCTGGCTCGACGCCGCGCTCGCCGAGAAGCGCAAGATCATGGGCTTCGGGCACCGGGTCTACAAGAACGGCGACTCCCGCGTGCCGACCATGAAGGCCGCGCTCGACACGCTCGTCGCGGAATACGACCGACCCGACCTCGCGGAGCTGTACGACGCGCTCGAGCAGGCGATGGATGCGCGCAAGGGCATCAAGCCCAACCTCGACTACCCGTCCGGTCCGGCGTACCACCTCATCGGATTCGAGACCGAGATGTTCACCCCGCTCTTCGTCGCCGCGCGCGTCACCGGCTGGACGGCGCACATCCGCGAGCAGCTCGAGGCCAACGCGCTCATCCGGCCGCTCTCGCAGTACGTCGGGCCGGAGGAGCGGCACCTCCCCTAGCCGCGCACAAGACCCGCCCGCGCGGGTCGGTGCGGTGATACGGTCCGGGCATGTCGCGAATCGTGGCGGTCGCGCCGGCCCTGCCGGACCACGCCTACTCCCAGAGCGACATCACCGCGGAGCTGTCGGATCTCATCACGCACGACGCTACCAAGCGCGCGGTGCTCGAGCGCTTCCACGCGGCGAGCGGCATCGGCACGCGCCACACCGTGCTGCCGCTCGAGGCGTACCGCGACCTGACGTCGTTCGGGGATGCGAACGACATCTGGATCCGGGAGGGTACCGCTCTCGCGACGCGAGCGGTGTCGGCGGCGCTCGCCACCGCCGGGCTCGACGCCGACCAGATCGACTACGTCTTCTTCACCTCGGTCACGGGCATCGCGGCGCCGTCGATCGATGCGCGGCTCGTGCCCGCGCTCGGGATGCGGCCGAACGTCAAGCGCGTACCGTCGTTCGGACTCGGGTGCGTCGCGGGCGCCGCGGGTCTCGCGCGCGTGCACGACTACCTGCTCGGGCATCCCGACGAGATCGCCGTGCTCGTCTCGGTCGAACTGTGCTCGCTCACGCTGCAGCAGGGCGACGACTCGGTCGCGAACTTCGTCGCGAGCGGGTTGTTCGGCGACGGAGCCGCGGCGGTCGTCGTCGCGGGCGCCGACCGGGCCGCGGAACTGGGGCTGCCCGGCCCTGACATCCTCGGTACGCGCGCGGCGCTCTACCCCGACAGCGCGTCGGTCATCGGCTTCGACGTCGGCGGCACGGGCTTCCGCATCGTGCTCACCGCCGCCGTCGCCGACACGATCGACGCCAACATCGCCGCGGATGTCGACGGGCTGCTCGCCGACCATGCGGTGGAGCGCGCGGATGTCGGCGCCTGGCTCGCGCATCCCGGCGGCCCGCGCGTGCTCGAGGCGTTCGAGCGCGGCCTCGACCTCGACCGGGCCGATCTCGCGGCGTCGTGGAGATCGCTCGATGCCGTCGGCAACCTCTCGTCGTCGAGCGTGCTGCACGTGCTCGCCGACATGCTCCATCAGCCCCCGGGAACCCACGGTGTGCTGTTCGCACTCGGCCCGGGGGTCACGAGCGAGTACGTGCTGCTGAGGTGGGCGGCATGATTCTCTTCACCGCGTTCGTGCTGCTGACCGGCGTGGAGCGCGTCGTCGAACTCGTCATCTCCCGGCGCAACGCGGCGTGGGCGTTCGCGCGCGGCGGCGTCGAATCCGGTCTCGGGCACTTCCCCGCGATGGTCGCGCTGCACACGGGCCTGCTCGTCGGGGCGCTCGCCGAGGTGTGGCTGCTCGACCGCCCCTTCATCCCGGCCCTCGGCTGGCCGATGCTCGCGATCGCGCTGCTGTGCCAAGCCGGCCGGTACTGGGTGATCTGGGCGCTCGGCCGGCAGTGGAATACGCGCGTGATCGTCGTACCGGGCATGCCGTTGCGGCGCCGGGGGCCCTATCGCTGGGCGTGGCTGCGGCATCCCAACTACGTCATCGTCGCGATCGAGGGCATCGCGCTGCCGCTCGTGCACTCCGCATGGATCACCGCGATCGTGTTCACGGTGCTCAACGCCGTGCTGCTGCTCGGGTTCCGCATCCCCGCCGAGGAACGCGCCCTGAAAGCCGCGGCGGGGTGATCGACACCGAGGTTCTCGTCGCCGGCGGCGGCCCGATCGGTCTCGCCGCCGCGATCGAGGCGCGCCTCGCCGGACTCGAGGTCACCGTCGTCGAACCCCGCGACGGGACGATCGACAAGGCGTGCGGCGAAGGCCTCATGCCCGGCGCGCTCCCCGAACTCGCACGTCTCGGCGTCGACCCCGACGGGGCGCCGATCGCCGGAATCGCCTACCGCGACGGTCGCCGACGGGTCGAGCACCGGTTCTCGAGCGGGCCCGGGAGGGGCGTGCGCCGCACCGTGCTGCATGCCGCGCTGCGCGACCGGGCGGACGCGGCGGGCGTGCGGTTCCACGACGGACGCGTCGACGCGGTGCACCAGCGCGCCGGCTTCGTCGAAGCCGCCGGGATGCGCGCCGCCTGGCTGCTCGCCGCCGACGGCCTGCACTCGCCCGTCGCGCGCGAGGTCGGACTCGCCCTGCCGCCGCCCCGGGCGCGCCGTCGCTTCGGGCAGCGCCGCCACTACGCCGTCGCGCCCTGGTCGGAGTTCGTCGAGGTGCTGTGGACGCCGCACGGCGAGTTCTACCTGACCCCCGTCGGCGCGCGGCTCCTCGGCGTCGCGCTGCTCGCGCGCCGCGGGGAGCACTTCGAGGAGGCGCTCGCTCGCACCCCGGAGTTGGCTGAGCGCCTCGCCGGCGCGTCGCCGGCGAGCGATCTGCGGGGAGCCGGCCCCCTGCGGCAACGCACCCGGGCCCGAGTGGCCGGTCGCGTGCTGCTCGTCGGGGACGCGTCGGGGTACGTCGACGCCCTCACCGGCGAAGGGCTGAGGATCGGGTTCGCGCAGGCCCGAGCGGCGGTGGCGGCGATCCACGCCGGAGATCCCGGATCCTACGAGGCGGCCTGGGAACGCGAGACCCGCGACTTCCGGCGACTCACGGGTGCGCTCGTGCGTCTCGCGGCCTCCCCGCTGCGGGGCGCGGTCGTGCCGGCGGCATCCCGGCTCCCCGTCGTCTTCGGTGCCGCCGTCGAGCGTCTCGCCCGTTAATCCGCCAATTTCGGTCGCCGCGAGGGCGAGATCCGTCACATGTGCGACGGATTCGGCGCGCGAGACACCGCTCCGAGGTGGGTCAGAGCCCGAGCGTCGTGAGCAGCTCCGCGGCGGTGTCGACGACGGCGACCGTTCCCGCATGTTCGGCGGGCGCGCCGTAGCCCCACGTCACGAAGATCGTCGGCACGTCGTGCGCGGCGGCGCCGTGCACGTCGTGGGAGCGGTCACCGACCATGATCGGGTTCGAGAGGTCGGCGCCGCGCACCGTGAGCCGCCGCAGGGCCTCCTCGACGACATCCGCTTTCGCACTGCGCACCTCGTCTTCGCTCGCGCCCGTGAGCTCGTCGAAGTACTGCGCGAGGTCGTAGTGCCTGAGGATGAGCGTCGCCGTCGACTCGGGTTTCGAGGTCGCGAGCGACAGCGGCAGCCCCGCGTCGTGGATGGCCCGCAGCACGTCGGGAACCCCGGGGTAGAGCTGCGCGTCGAAGACCCCGGTGAGCACGTAGTGCTCGCGGTAGATCGCGAGCGCACGCGCCGAGGTGAGCGGATCGAAGCCTGCGAGGTCGCGGAACGAGTCCATGATCGGCGGACCAACCCACTCGAGCAGCTTCGCGGGCGACGGCACGGGCAGCCCCATCGCCTCGAAGGTGTAGGCGAGGCTCGAGGTGATGCCGGGGGCCGAGTCGACGATCGTGCCGTCGAGGTCGAACAGCACGGCGGTGTAGGGAGGGGTCGACATCAGAAGAGCCTCGCGTGCCCGGAGTCGAGACCGCGCATCGCGTCGTAGTCGAGCAGCAGGGTGCGGATGCCGCGGTCGGCCGCGAGGGTCTGGGCTTGCGGCGCGATCGACTGGGCCGCGAACACTCCCGCGACGGGGGCGAGCAGGGGGTCGCGGTTCATCAGCTCGAGATAGCGCGTGAGCTGCTCGACGCCGTCGATGCCGCCGCGGCGCTTGATCTCGACGGCGACGTGGGCCCCGGCGGCATCCCGCGCGAGGATGTCGACCGGCCCGATCGCCGTCATGTACTCGCGCCGCACGAGCTGGTGGCCCTCGCCGAGCAGCTCGATCTGCTCCGCGAGCAGCCGCTGCAGGTCGGCTTCGACGCCGTCCTTCTGCAGCCCCGGGTCGACCCCGAGGTCGTGGCTCGAGTCGTGCAGGATCTCGTGGATCGAGATCACGAGGATGTCGGCGGTCTTCGCCTGGCTCACCCGCCAGAGCTCGACGACGCCGGCCGCCGCGCGCTCCTCGTCGACCTCCTCGACCGTGAACGTGCACGGCGGCGACATCCAGTTGAGCGGCTTGTACGAGAGCGAGTCGGAGTGCACGAGCACGCTGCCGTCGCCCTTGAGCACGAGCAGCCGCGTCGCGAGCGGCAGGTGCGCCGAGAGTCGCCCGGCGTAGTCGACCGAGCAGCGGGCAACGACGAGACGCACCCGGCCAGCCTAGTTATCCCGTGCGGCTCGTTCCCGAGCGGCGGGGATACCGACCGCGGCGAGCACGATGAGGCCGAAGACGATCCACAGCGAGTTGAGGATGCCCACCTGGTGCCCGACGAGGCCGAGGATCGGCGGCCCGACGAGGAACGCGCAGTACGCGATCGTCGCGACGGCGCTCACCCGGGCGGCGGCGCCGTTCGGGTCATCCCCCGCGGCCGACATGCCGACCGGGAAGCCGAGCGAGGCGCCGAGGCCCCAGATGACGATGCCCGCGATCATCACCGGAGTGAATTCGACGAGGATCACGATGCCGAGCCCGACGGCCGCCATCGCGACGGCGGCGCGCAGCACGGGCACGCGCCCGAAGCGGTCGAGCAGCGGCACCCCCGCGATGCGCCCGATCGTCATCGCGGCGGTGAAGACGCCGAACAGCAGCGCCGCCTGACCGTCGTCGAAGCCGCGATCGTCCTTCATCGCGAGCGCGAGCCAGTCGTTCGCCGAGCCCTCGGCGAACGCCATGCCGAGCACGAGCACGCCGAGCAGCAGGATGCGCGGGTCGCGCCACGCGGCGAGCTGGGCCCGGAACCCGGTCGGCCCCTCGACCGGAACGGCGTCGGGGTCCTCGAGTTCGTGCGGCAGCAGGCGGGGGAGCAGCACGGCCGTCAGCACGACGACGCCGATGAGGATCGCGATGTGGATGCCGGGCACGACGCCGAGGAACGCGGCGATCGCGCCGGTGCCGGCACCGGCG
>Ga0075012_10002102_pt1 | contig 19746 bp, 19 predicted proteins | sample All_14_2_FD_71474 | JGI IMG/M metagenome (GOLD analysis project Ga0075012, IMG submission 71474) | Freshwater microbial communities in response to fracking from Pennsylvania, USA - Allegheny Zone_MetaG_DW_15 | ecosystem: Environmental > Aquatic > Deep subsurface > Groundwater > Drilled... | reverse complement strand
TGGCCGCAGACCAGGGCCAGGTTGGCAATCGCCATGGCGTTCTCGGTGCCGGTCCGGTGTTCGGTGACGCCGAGGCCGTAGACGATCATTGCCTTGCCGGCCTGGGCATAGAGGCGGGCGGCCTCGATGATCTTGTCGCGGCTGACGCCGGTCAACTGCTCGACCCGGTCGAGATCGTACTCTTTGACCTTGGCCCGCAGTTCGTCAATCCCCTCGGTCCGCTGGGCGATGAATGCCGTATTTTCCCAGCCGTTTTCCAGGATGACGTTGATGATGCCGTTGAGCATGGCGATGTTGCTGCCCGGCTTGAGGTTGAGCCAGACATCGGCCCGCTTGGCCATCCAGGTTCTGCGGGGGTCGGCGACGACCAGCCTGGCGCCGTTGGTCATGGCCTCTTTAAGGTACAGGGAAATGATGGGGTGGCCCTCGTTCGGGTTCGAGCCGAAGAGGAACAGGGTATCGATGTCGGGCATCTGCGCCAGGGAGTTGGTTGCCGCTCCTGCGCCCAGGCTGGTGGCCAGACCGGCCACGGTGGGGGCGTGTCAGACGCGGGCACAGTTATCGACATTGTTGGAGCCGACCGCGGTTCGCACCCATTTGGACATGAGATAATTCTCCTCGTTGGTGCAGCGGGACGATGAAAAACCACCGACCTTCTCCGGCCCGAACTCGGCGATCAGGGCCTTGAAGCGAGAGGCGACCAGGGTCAGGGCCTCGTCCCAGCTCGCCTCGCGGAAGCCGTCGCCCTCCTTGATCAGCGGGGTGCGGATGCGGTCCGGGTGATGGATGAAATCGTAGCCGTAGCGGCCCTTGATGCAGAGGTTGCCGTGGTTGACCGGGGCGCTCAGGTCGGAGGTGACCCGGACCACCCGGTCGTTTCTGACGTTGAGGAAGAAGTTGCAGCCGGTGCCGCAGTAGGTGCAGGTGGTCTTGACCTTGGTGACGTCACCGGAGCGGCCGAGGCCGCGGCCCTTGCTGTCGGTGAGGGCGCCGGTGGGGCAGGCGGAGACGCACTGACCGCAGAATTCGCAGTTGTCGAGACTGCGCGGCTTGGCGAAGGCGGTGTCCGGCATGACCTCGAAACCGCGGTTGACGAGCGAGATCGTGCCGGCCATCACGACCTCGTTGCAGATCCGGGTGCAGCGACCGCAGACGATGCACTTGTTCGGCTCGTAAGTGATGAAGGGGTTGTCCTGGCGGAGCGGCAGCTGCCACTGCTCGCCCGGGAACCGGTCCAGTTTGGCGCCGAAGCGATAGGCCAGTTTCTGCAGGCCACAGTCGCCGGCGGCCTCGCAGCACATGCAGTCATTGGGATGGTTGGACAGCAGGAGTTCGAGGACGGTCTTGCGCAGGCGGGTCAGCTGCGGGGTTTCGGTGGTGACCACCATCCCGGCCTCGGCGGGGGTGGTGCAGGAGGCCAACGGCCGCGGCACGCCCTTGATCTCGACGATGCAGAGCCGGCAGCCGCCATAGGGTTTCAGCCGGTTGTCGTGGCACAGGGTCGGGATTGGCACCCCCGCCCCCCTGCAGACCTCGAGAATGGTCTGGCCTCCGGTAAATTGAACTTCTTTGCCGTTAATCACGATTGTTGCAGGACTGGTCATCAATCTTCTCCCTGTTTCGGTAGTTCAAGTGAATGGGAATAGGTTCGTTTCGCCCGACACGGAACTGTTGATGCGCAAAGCCTAACCCCGAAAGCGAATATTTTCATCACATGAACTGGTAATGACGATCATTAACCGGAAATGACAAGTGATCGCGCCTGAACAACCGTGTTGATCCATGATGGACACCGGAGTGCGGCGCTAGCCGTTGTTCCTTCCGGATGTTGAGAACGGAAAAACCGCAACGGCATGCGAATCGAAAATGGAGTTGCAAATGCCCGACCCATGCGTTATTCATAAACGGAATAACGAACGGAGCGGACAGTGCATTCAGCAGACAAGGGTGAGATGATGTTGCCGATATCGACGACGTTACGGCATATCCTCGGGTGGCCGGGGGAGGACAATGCGTCGATTCGCCTGTTGGAGAGCATCGACGCCTGCGGTTCGATCAACCGGGCGGCGAAGACCGTCGGTCTCAGTTACAAGGCCGCCTGGGAAAAAATCGAGACCCTGAACAACCTTTCTTCTACACCGCTGGTCATCCGTCAGGTTGGCGGCAGCGGCGGCGGCGGCACGGTGCTGACCGAAGAGGGCCGGGAACTGTTGCGCAAAGTTGCCGTACTGCGGCGGGAATTTGCCGCTTTTGTCGGTTTTTTGGGCGAGCGGCCGGAAGAGGCGCTGAATGCCCTGAAGATGCTGCGGAGGTTTGAGATGAAGGTCAGCGCGAGGAATGTCTGGGCCGGAACGGTGACGGCAATCGAACAGGGGGCGGTCAACAGCGTCATCACCGTGGCCCTGAAGGGGGGCGATACGGTGGTGGCGGTCATCACCGACAACAGCGTCCATCGCCTTGGCTTGACGCCGGGGGTGGAGGTGCTGGCGATGGTCAAGGCCCCCTCGGTACTGCTCGGCCGCGATGTCCGGCGGGAGCAGCTCTCGGCCCGCAACGTCCTGCCGGGCCGGGTGGCGCGGATTCTCCCCGGGGTGGTTAATGACGAGGTGATCATCGATCTGCCCGGCGGCAACACGGTGACCGCGATCAATACCTGCGAAAGCGTCCGGCGGCTCGGATTGCAGCCGGGGGTCGAGGTGTCGGCGATCTTCAAGGCTTCGAGCGTCCTGCTGGCGGTCGTCTGAAGCAGTCGGGAAAAACGTGCGGCACCCAATCACAACTTGAAAGGGATAGGACAATGACGAGAAGAACAATGCTGTGCGCTGTAATCGTAGGCGTCTGTTTTGTGGCAACCGGTCTCGGCCATGCCGGTGAGATCAATCTGTCGGCTGCGGCCAGTACCCGGGAGGCGATGATGGAGATCATCAGGGGCTTCGGGAAGGTGCAGCCGGATGCCATTATCCTGACCAATTTCGGGGCCTCCGGCGCCCTGGCCAAACAGACGGTGCAGGGCGCGCCGACCGATATCTTTGTCTCCGCCAACAACAAGTGGTTGGACTATGTGGTCAAGGAGGGCAAGGCCGAGGGCAAGGACAGGGGCGTGTTCGCGTATAACAGGCTGGTCTTTGTCGGCAAAAAGGGTAGCGCGGTCAAGTCCATGGCCGACCTCAAGGGCCTGCAGCGGATTGCCCTCGGCACCCCGGCCAGTGTCCCGGCCGGCCAGTATGCCGAACAGGCGCTGCGCGCCGCCGGTGTCTACGAAGATCTGGACACGACTCACAAACTGGTGATGGCCCAGGACGTCCGTCAGGCGTTGCTCTATGCCGACCGCGGCGAGGTGGATGGGGCCTTTGTCTACCGAACCGACGCCCTGTTGGCCAAAGAGGCGGCGATCCTGTTCGAGGTCCCGGATGATCTCTACGATCGCGTGGCCTATCCGATGGTTCTCTCCACCGCCGGCGCCGCCAAGGCCGAGGCCAGGGCCTTCCACAGCTATCTGGCCGGGCCGGAGGCCCGGGAGATATTGAAAAAATTCGGCTTTGTCACAGCAAAATAGTACTCGTACGGCGTCGCCCGGCCGCCGGGGATGACGCCGTCACCGGCAGGGCTGTGTTATCCTTTGCGGTTTTTGCCAACTCAGGCCGGGTTTTGTTCTCACGATACATGGAAACGTTTCTGACGCTCACGGCCCAGGATACCGATGCCGTCTGGCTGTCCATCAAGGTGGCCTGCGGCGCCACCCTGATCGCCACCCCTCTGGGTTTTGCCACGGCGCATTTCCTGGTCTTCTCCCGCATGCCGGGTAAAGCGCTGCTCGAGGGACTGATCAACCTGCCGCTCGTGCTGCCGCCGGTCGTCGTCGGTTATCTGCTGCTGCTGGTGTTCGGCCAGGCCGGGTGGCTCGGTCCTGTGCTGCGATCGGTCGATATCCGCATCATCTTCACCCTGACCGGGGCGGTCCTCGCCTCGGCGGTGGTCGGCTTTCCCCTGATGGTCCGGGCGATCCGCATCGGCATGGAGGGGATCGACCGCAATTGCCTGATGGCGGCGAGGACCCTGGGGGCCGGACGGTGGGATACCCTGGCGACCATCACCCTGCCCCTGTCGGCGCGGGCGGTCCTGGCCGGCATGACCCTGATGTTCGCCCGCAGTCTCGGCGAATTCGGGGCGACGATCATCCTCGCCGGCAATATCCCCGGCGTCACCCAGACCATCCCCCTGGCGATCTACGAATACACCAACACCCCCGGTGGCGACCGGATGGCCCTCAACCTCTGCCTGGTGTCCATCGTGCTGTCCTTTGCCATCCTGCTGCTGAGCGAGGCGATCGGCCGCAATCTGAAGAGGAGGTGAGGGGGTGGAGCTTGAGGTCGATATCGAAAAACGGCTCGGCTCATTTCGCTGTGCCGCCGCCTTCACGCTGCATTCGCCACGCTGCGGGGTGTTCGGACCTTCCGGCAGCGGCAAATCGACGGTGATGAACCTGCTGGCCGGGCTGGTCGTTCCGGATCGGGGCCACATCCGCCTCGCCGGGCGTACCCTCTACGACGCCGACGCCGGGGTCAACCTCCCGCCGAACCAGCGGCGGATCGGGGTGGTGTTCCAGCATGCCCGCCTGTTCCCCCACATGAACGTGCGGCGCAACCTGCTGTACGGCTGGCGGCGGACCGATCCCGGCGATCGCCGGATCGACCCCGAGGCCCTGATCAAGGTCCTCAATCTTCGCCACCTCCTTGAACGTGGGGTCAACCGGCTGTCGGGCGGCGAGCGGCAGCGGGTGGCCCTCGGCCGCACCGTGCTGGCCTGTCCCCGGCTGATCCTGATGGATGAGCCCCTGACCGGACTCGACGAGGAACTGAAATACCAGATCATCCCCTATCTGCAGAAGGCCCTCGATCAATTCGCCATCCCCCTGCTGTTCATCAGCCATTCGCTCAGGGAGATGCGGCTGATGACCGACGAGGTCCTGGTCTTCCGCGATGGCGCCCTGCAGGCGCAGATGGCGACCGAGAGTCTGGCCCGCAGCGACATGGCGACGGCCGGCGGCGGTTTTACCAATATGCTGCATCTCGGCCCCCCGCGTCAGGTTGGCGATCTGTGGCGCTATCCCTGGGGCCAAATTGAGCTGGTCCTGACCGAAGGGGGCGGAAACGGCGACAATTTCGTCGAGCTCGAGGCCAGGGATATCATTCTGCTCAAGGGCCGTCCCGCCGCCATCAGCGCCCGCAATCTCCTGGCCTGCACGGTGGTCGGCCTCTTGGGGGGCAACAACCGGGTCGGGGTGGAACTCGACTGCGGCGGCAACCGCCTGGTGGCCCAGATTGTCCCGGAATCGGTGCGCGAGATGGGGCTGGCGGCCGGAGTCGAGGTCATCGCCGCGATCAAGGCCTCGTCATTTCGCCGGATTGTCTGAGAGGCAGGCGCTATCGTCTGGGTACGGGCGGTTTTGCAACGGCATCCGGGATCGGGGGATAATCATGGGGGCGGCATTCGTGCTCTTCGCTGCGGGGATGGAACCATGGCATCGACGGCATGTCGTCAACCATGTGCAGCCGTGACAGTCACCTTGGCTGCATATCGAAGTTGCCGGCTGAAAGACCTCCTATCTCTTGCCGATTATCGGAGAATTGTGTAAGAAAACATATCAACCATCCGATGCGTCCGATTTAATGTTGTGTCTGAAATAATCCTTCTGTATATCATTCTACCCTTCGTCGTCTTCCCAGGAATACGTGAATTCGCCTCTCGGGCGGCCGTTCGCTTCAACCCGGCGTCCGCCGGGCGGGATTCTCTGCCCCGACTGAGGCGATTGCCGTCAACCTCAACCGACACCCCGTCGCTCTTCGCACCTGCCGGCGCCGACAACCTTCTGCCCCCCGAAAGCAACTCGAGGAGCTTTTTTTTTCGCCATTCAAGGCCCTTTGAACATGAACAAGAAACACTATCGCGAAATACCCTATAATTTTACCTCCGCTGACGACAAACTGATCATCAACCTGCTCTTCGGGGCAGAGGTGTGGGAGGATCTGGAAGAACTGCGCAGTCAGAGAATCACCGGCCGCTCGTCGCGGCTGGTGATGCGCTTCATGGGCGACCTGTTCATCCTCAGGCGCAACCCTTTCCTGTTCCAGGAGTTGATCGACTCGCCGCACCGGCGGCAGCGGTTTTTCGACACCGCCGGAGAAGACCTGACGATCATCGAAGAGGCGGCCCGCATCGGAAGGATCGGTTCGGAGCGCAGTTCCAAGGTGCTGCGGCTGGTGGCGACCTGCCGTCGGCGCTTTGCCGAGATCAAGCAGGAAATCCACGACGCCCCGGCCATGCGCGGGCAGATGCAGAAAAAGCTGGGTGCGATCATCGGTGCCGACAACGTCCGCTTCGATCCCTTCACCCTCATCAGCCACGCCACCGACGCCACCGACTGGCGGCTGTTCCTGCCGCTGGCGGTCCTGCGGCCATCGGTCGAGGAGCAGGTGCCGCCGCTGATGCAGGCGGTGGCCGAACTGGGATTGAAGATCATCCCCCGCGGCGGCGGCACCGGATTGACCGGCGGCAGTGTGCCGGTGACCAGCAACTGCGTCATCATCAACACCGAAAAGCTGACCAAAATCCATGACATCGTCTACTGGGACATGCCCCATCTCGGTCCGGAGACAAGGATTCCGGTGCTCAAGGTGGAGGCCGGCGTCGTCACCTCCGACGCCATGGCTCACGCCGCCAGGGACAACCTGATCTTCGCCACCGACCCGACCAGCGCCTGGGCCTCGACCATCGGCGGCAATATCGCCGAAAACGCCGGCGGCAAGACCGCGGTGCTGTGGGGCACGGCCATCGACAACATCCTCGCCTACACCATTGCCATGCCCGGCAACGGCCTGGTCACCGTGCGCCGGGTCAATCACCCGATGCGCAAGATCCTGCCCGATGATGCGGTCCACTTTCAGGTCCTCGATGACAACGGGCGGCTGCTCCGCGACGTCCACCTGACCGGGACCGAGATCCGCAAGAAGGGGCTGTGGAAGGACATCACCAACAAGGCCCTGAAGGGCCTGCCGGGCTTTCAGAAGGAGGGCACCGACGGGATCATCACCTCCGGCGAATTCGTGCTCCACCAGGCCTACGAGAAGAAGATGACCTACTGCCTGGAATTTTTCGGCGACGACATGGATGAAGCCAGCCGGGTCATCGTCGAGATCTCCGAGGAGTTCGTCAACCACGGCGAGGAGGCGCTGATGGCCCTGGAGCACTTTGACGAGGAGTATATCCGGGCCATCAAGTACAAGTTCAAGGCGGCCCGGAGCGAACATCCGAAGGCGGTGCTGCTGATCGACATGGTCGGCCACACCACCGCCCAGGTGCTGCGCGGCAAAGAGCGGTTGAAAAAACTCCTGTTGCCGTATAAAAACACCGAGTTGTTCATCGCCCAGGATGCCGACGAGGCCGCCCGTTTCTGGCGCGACCGCAAGCGGCTCGGGGCCATCGCCGCCCGCACCAATGCCTTCAAGCTGAACGAGGATATCGTCCTCCCCCTGCCGGCGCTGGCCGAATTCGCCCGGTTCGTCGACGCCTACAACATCGACGAGGATATCCACAACAAGACCCAGTTCATCGAACGGATCGTCGAGTACCTGAAGACCGCCGAACCGATCGAGGACCCGGACTGGCTCGAGGCGAAGATACCCAAGGCCAACGACCTGTGCCGGGAAACCCTGGAAAAGCTGCAGCTCCGTAGTCGGGAGTCGATGCGCGATGCGATCGATATCAGGAAACTGCTGGCTGATCTGCTGGAGCTGCTGAGCGGCTACAGCAAGGTCAGCGGCATAATCGAGAGCATCTACAGCGAGGTGCGGTCGAAGCGGATCATTATCGCCACCCATATGCACGCCGGCGACGGCAATATCCATGTCAACATCCCGGTCTTCTCCAACGACCGGGCGATGATGAAGCGGGCCGAGAAGACCGCCGAGGACGTCATGGCCAAGGCGGTCGAGCTGGGCGGGGTGGTGAGCGGCGAGCACGGCATCGGCATCACCAAGATGAAATTCCTCGAAAGCTCGCGGTTGGAGGAGCTGCGCCGCTACCGCCGGGAGGTCGATCCCCAGGGGATCATGAACCCGGGGATGCTCAACGATCCGGCGATCATCGACAAGGTCTACACCCCGTCGTTCAACCTGCTCGAACTGGAGGCGAAGATCCTCCAGTACGGCTCGCTGGCCCAACTGTCGTCGATGATCTCCAAATGCATCCGCTGCGGCAAATGCATGCCGGTGTGCTGCGTCTACCATCCGGGCAGCAATATCTTCTTCCACCCCCGCAACAAGAACATGGTCATCGGCTCGCTCATCGAGGCCCTGCTCTACGATATGCAGCGCACCCATCTGCCGCGCTTCAACCAGCTGAAAAACCTCGAGGAGATCGCCGACCACTGCACCCTGTGCCGCAAATGCCTGGCTCCCTGCCCGGTGGATATCGACACCGCCGAGGTGTCGCTGCTCGAGCGCGAGATCCTCAGCGATCTCGGCTACAAGCACACCGCCCCGGCGACCCTGATGTCGCTGTATTACCTCAAGATCCGGAACCGCAGTTTCAACCGTGTCTTCCGCAAGGGGGTGCTGCAATGGGGCGGCGACCTGCAGCGGCTCGCGGCCCGGGCCTACAAGAAGGCACCGCCGGCGATCACCGACCAGCGATGGCGCTTCCTCAACATGTTCAAGTCGCCGATGATGCCGGCGTCACCGACCAGTCTCGGCGCCCGGCTGCCGTACTATTCGGAGCGCGAGGCGCTGATGATCAACCCGGAAGGGCCGATCGGGAAAACCGTCTTTTATTTTCCCGGCTGCGGGTCGGAACGCCTGTACGCCGACATCGCCACCGCCGCCATCTATCTGCTGGCGAAGAACAACATCCGGGTTGTCATCCCGCCGCTGTCGCAGTGCTGCGGCTTTCCGGCCAGGGCCAACGCCAGGAAGAGGATGGCGTCGATCATCAGCCTGCGCGACACCATCATCCTGACCCAGATCCGGGAGATGCTCGGTCATCTGGAGTTTGACGCCTTTCTCGTCAGTTGCGGCACCTGCCGCGAGTCCCTGGGCGAGATGGGGGTTTCCGAGATCTTCGACTGCCCGATGACCGATATCTCGCAATTCGTCATGGACAACGCGACGTGCCAGTTCGGTCCCCGCCGCCCGGCAACGGTGCTGTACCACACCCCCTGCCACGACTCTTTCAACGGGGGCGGGGCGGAACTGCTGGGGCAGTTGTACAGGGAGGTGCGGAGTGTCGCCAATTGCTGCTCCGAGGCCGGGACACTGGCCGTGTCGCGACCGGATATCGCCCACGCCATGCTCGAACGCAAACGCGAATCCCTGGCCAGGGCCGGGGCGGGCAGCGAGGCCGCGATCATCGCCACCAACTGCCCGTCCTGTCTGTCCGGTCTCGGACGCAACCGGGAGATGGGGGTCACCCCGCAGCATATGACGGTGGTCCTGGCCGAGGCCATCGGCGGGTCGGAGTGGATGAGCGAATTCGCGCGACTGGTGGAGGGGGCGGAAAAGGTGACGTTTTAGGCAGGGGCCGCGCCCCAGCGAGTTGTGGTGCGGTCAGGCCGGAAAGGATGGCGATGATACAGGGTTTTCCCGTTATAGCGATATGATCGGCAATGTTTGCATCCTTGGCATCTTCACCGCGTTGGTGATCGGGGCGCCGCTGGCGGGCGTGTATCTCTCCGGCCGGCCCGTGGCCCTCTTTGCCACCTTCCCGCCCCTGACGGCCCCGGTGGCGCACCAGCCCTTTTCGTGGCCGGTCTTTCTGGCCTTTATCCTGCCGCTGGCCGGGGTTGCAGGCCTGATCGGCGCTGCCGCCGGCCGCCGGCGACCGGATTCCGAAGCGGCGAATTTGCAACGCCGGTGCCGGTTCCCCGTATGGGGGTGGTCTGCCCTGGCAATCCTGGTGCTCTGCTGGTTTCTGGCCTGGACCCGGTTCCCCTGGGTCGGTCCGGTCCAACGCCATCTCTTCATTCCCCTGTGGTTCTGCTACATCGTGGTGGCCAACGCCCTGTGTGTCCGCCAGTCCGGTGACTGCCCGCTGCTGGAGGAACCGGTGTTCTTTGCCGCCCTGTTTCCGCTCAGTGCCGGTTTCTGGTGGTTGTTCGAGCACCTCAACCAATTTGTCCACAACTGGTATTACACCGGCGTCGATTACGGCCCTCTCGCCTACAGCGTTCATGCCACCGTCGCCTTTTCCACCGTGTTGCCCGCGGTCTACACGACCCGGCGGTGGATTGCGGGCATGGGATGGTGCAGGCAACGGTTTTCGGGCCTGCCCTCCCTCCGGCGATTTGCCTTGCCGCTATTGAACCGGCCGCTCTTTCTGCTCGCCTGCGCCGGCCTGATCGGGATCGGCCTCCGGCCGGAAGAGCTGTTCCCGCTGCTGTGGATCGCCCCGCTGCTGATTCTGACCTCGCTGCGCCATATCGCCGGCCGGCGCACCCACGTCACCGCCATGGTCGACGGCGAATGGCGCCCGGTGCTGGCCGCGGCCATGGCGGCCCTGATCTGTGGATTTTTCTGGGAAATGTGGAACTATTACAGCCTGGCCAAATGGAAGTACAGCATCCCCTACGTGCACCGGTTCCAGCTCTTCGAGATGCCGGTGCTGGGTTATATGGGATATCTGCCGTTCGGTCTGCTGTGCATCGAAATGACGGAGATGTTCAGAGAGATGTTCGCGGGCGGCGACCAAGGGACGGGCGGCCGATGACGCCGATTCGCCAGTTGCTCAACCGGATTCGCTGGGACCGGCAGTATGCCGATGCCGCCTTCCGGATCGGCTATTACGACCGGGTCGACGACACGATCATCGTCGTGCCGCTGAGCGAGGTCGTGCAGGAGCCGGGTGATTCCTTTGCGGTCAGGGTGCTGGACAATGACGGAGTCAGCCATCTGGTGCCGTACCACCGCATCAGGGAGGTATACCGCGACGAGGAGCTGATCTGGCAACGAGGACGGTAAATCGAGGCCACCCGCCCACGGGCGAAGGAGGAGATAACGATGCATATCGCCTGCCACTGCAAGAAGGGGATTGTGCCGGCTCTGGCCGGGCTCCTGACACTCCTGCCGCTGGCTTCCGCCTCCGGCCTGGACCTGGGGGCGATCACGCTGCCGCCGGGATTCGAGATCAGCCTCTACGCCTCACCGGTACCCGGGGCGAGATCGATGGCCCTGGGCGCCGAGGGGACGCTCTTTGTCGGGTCCCGCGGCGCCGGCAAGGTCTACGCGGTGGTCAACAGCAATGGCGACAACCAGGCGGATGAAGTCATCGTGCTGGCGGCGGGGTTGGATTCGCCCAATGGCGTGGCCTTTCGCGGCGATTCGCTGTATGTGGCGGAGATCGGCCGCATCCTGCGCTTCGATCGGATCGAAAGCCGGTTGCACGACCCGCCGCCGCCGGTGGTGATAACCGATCGGCTGCCGAAAGAGCGGCATCACGGCTGGAAATTCATCGGTTTCGGTCCGGACGGTCTTCTCTATGTGCCGGTGGGCGCCCCCTGCAATGTCTGCCTCGAGACCGATCGAAGATTCGCGGCGATCCTGCGGATGGAGGCGGATGGCTCGAACCCGGAGATTTTCGCCCATGGGGTCCGCAATACCGTCGGTTTCGACTGGCACCCCCGGACCGGGGAGCTGTGGTTTACCGATAACGGCCGGGACTGGCTGGGGCCGGACCGCCCGCCCGATGAGCTCAACCGGGCGCCGACGACGGATATGGATTTCGGCTTTCCCTACTGTCATGGCACAGCGATCGCCGACCCCGATTACGGCAGGCGGCGATCCTGCCGCGACTCGGTCCCGCCGGCGATGGAACTGGGGCCGCACGTCGCGGCGCTGGGCATGCGCTTCTACACCGGCGCCTCATTTCCGCCCCAGTACCGCAACCGGATCTTTATCGCCGAACATGGTTCGTGGAACCGGCTCACCCCCATCGGTTACCGCATCACCACCGTCACCCTCGACGGCAACAAAGCGGTCGACTACCAGGTGTTTGCCGAAGGCTGGCTGGACGGCTTTACCGCCTGGGGGCGACCGGTGGACGTCCTGGTCATGCCCGACGGGGCGCTGCTGGTCTCGGACGACAAAGCGGATGCGATCTACCGGATCGCCTATCGTCGGTAACCGGTTCGCATCCGCCACCATTGTTTCCCTGCCCGGCCGGGGCGATCGGCAGGCGGCCGGGGGAATTCTCAGTCCTTCCGCCGCTGCGCCTAATGGCGATACCTGCTCCAGTCTCTGTCGTAGTAGCGGTTGCCCCGGTAATAATCGCGGCCCCGGTGGTCATACCTGTCACCCCTGTAATAACCGCCGTCCTGATACCGGCCGCCATCCCGGTAATAGCCTCCGTGATATGCCCCCCAATGGTGACAACCTCCAAGGGATAGGAGCGACATCACGACAACAAGTCCCATTATGATTCTTTTCATGGCTTCCTCCCTGCATGTTGCCCCTCGCCCGTTCAGGGTTTCCGGGGGCAAGTGGCGTCAGGCGATCACGTTTCATCAATCAGCGGGCCCGCCTGCGGCGGGCCCGTGTCCATCTGAAGACCAAGGGGCGAGACATCTCGGCGGCGCCGTCAATAGCAGGGGACCTGCACCCTCTGGGTGACGGGGTAGGGGTACGATACCCAGACCTGACGGCCATCATATTGGCTGATCTGCCACTCGCCGCTGACAACCCGGTCCTCGACGCAGATCCGTGGCTGCCGGACGACGACCTCCGGCGGGTACGCCGGATAAGGATTGCCATAGACAACTGTCGGCGGCGGGGGAGCTGCCGCACTTACCAGTGCCGAGCCAAGGAGAAGCCCTCCCATGACGCCGAAGGCGATACCGATACCGTCGTGATGATGCCCACCGCGATAGTGCCCCCCTCCATAGTAGCCGTGACTGTAGCCACGGTCATAATTATGGTATCCGCCGCGGTATCCGCCTCGAGCGAATGCCGTTGTCGTCCCCGTGATGCACAAAATCACCGCCAGTAGTGCAATTTTCTTTTTCATTTCCATCGCTCCGTTCCAAATTGGGCAGAAACTCCCCCGGTTCACCCTCAAGTCGACAGGCATCCCTTCCAGCGGCCTATAACTCAACCCGCCCAGATAGTCTTGCTGCGCTAGCACAAGCGGGCACGGCTCTGACATGTATCATTGCCTGACGGTCGGGAACCGGGAGGCGCGGCCGTCCTTCATGTCCCTGCGGATTGTCGTGACCGCCATGCGGGAGACTCATCCTTTGTTACATTTATAAATCCGATTGGCGGAGATTGAAAGCGGACATCAGGGGGCATGGGGTTGCGGATGACCTCATGTCGGGTATATGTCGGGTGCATGTCGGGTGCGTGTCGGGTCGGTTCGTCGCTGAAAATATTAGCACCGGCATGTCCGGATTGATGGTCCCGCGTTGACCTGGGTCCGGGTGAGACTCATGGTCTTCGGCCGGGAAGGAGGGACGGAGACATCGCCGGCCGGAGCACCGCGACGAACCTTCGGCGTCGACTTCGGTCCCGTCGTGTCGGAATGTCACGAAGCGGGTGGCGTGTTTCGGTCGGGGGTAAGGTTTTTGATCTGCTCGGTGTAACAATCGGGACAGCAGCTGTGGGAGATGCGCACGCCCTTGGTCCTGTTGAAATATTCCTCAAGACTGTACCAATGGCCTTTTCCCCGTTTTCCTTGCTGGTCGTCACGAATCTTCTTGCAATAACAGCACATCGGGAGAAACCCTTCATACATCGCGATTTTTCGCTGCATATCCTGTTTCACGAAACAGGTGGATATCCGGTACAGCAGCTCATCGGTATCACATGGCTTCTGCAGAAAATCGTCCGCCCCCAGACGCAGGGCGTCGATCGCCGACTCCATGACCCCATTGCCAGTCAGAATGACCACAATAGTCCTCAGGCCCCTCTGTTTGGCAGCCTCAAGCACCTGCAGGCCGTTGAGTCCGGGCATCACCAGGTCGGTGACGACGATGTCAAAGGGGTTTTCATTGATCAGAACGACCGCCTCCTCGCCATCGGCCGCAGTGGTCACCGTGAGTCCGGCGATGGTGAGGTCCCTGGCGAGACTGTTGCGGATGATCGGCTCATCATCGACCACCAGCAATGATTTGCCTTTCAAGGATAAAATCTCTTCCATTAATCCGTAATTGCCGTGCCGGCTTCCTGGGGGGGAGTTGACCTGTGTCATGGTGCTCCAGTTTATTCCCGTCATGTATAGGCGTTAGGCCGCTGCCGGAGGAAACGGCGGGGTCATTTCACGACATCCTGCCCGGAGGAATTCACAAGACGCCGGGGCGGCTCTATCTACTCTATCAATGACCATTTCGGTGAAAAATGGCAATGGGCTAAAATAAGAGATAAAATGATTATGAAATGTATCATATCAGCGGTTGGAGGTCGTGGAGGCAATGTCTCCGACGGTTTGCGGTTCGATTTCAATGGGGCGGACGGCGGTGTCGAGCTGCCCGGTATGCGTCCCATCGGTGCGGAGTGTAACGGTGAGGATCGGCAGGTATCAAATCAATTGGCATTTGGATGATGAATGCGTAGAATTTGGACAAGCGTCGGAGGAGAACCTGGCCTCAGATCCGACTTACTGAATGATTTGGAACGCATCATTTGTCTGCGGCAGTTGCCGGTTGCAAGGAAAGTGGCTGCTTGCGGCGTGCAGGACTGCAACAACTGGAGAATCGAGAAAATATGCGTATTGCCGACGAGGGCGATCTGCCAGCGATCGTCTCCATCTACAATTCGACCGTCCAGGCTAGAGAGGCGACCGCCGACACGGTCGCGGTGACGGTTGAATCACGGCGGGAATGGTTCAGGCAGCATCATCCCGACCAGCGACCGCTCATGGTCCACGAACAGGAAGGCAGGGTTGTCGCCTGGGTCAGTTTTCAGTCCTTTTACGGCCGACCCGCCTATGCCCATACCGCCGAAATCAGCATCTACATCGCCACCGCCTGCAGGGGGCGAGGCCTGGGTCGGACCCTGCTGGACGAGGCCCTGGGCCTGACCCGTCAATTGGACATCAAAACGGTGGTGGGCTTCATCTTTTCCCACAACGCAGCCAGCCTCCGCCTGTTCAAGGCGTTCGGATTCGCCGAATGGGGCCGACTGCCCGATGTGGCCGAGATGGACGGCAGGGAATTCAGTCTGTCGATCCTGGGAAAACGGGTGAATCCGTAAGGGAATACCATAAAGATCGGGCTGGGACAGGGTGTGTCTTGGCACGACCGGCTGGCCCGGTCGGTGCGCTTCGGGAGCTGAGGTCTATGATCGATGTTGGTTCCACAACTCAATGAGGGATGACGATATGCGTTATGGTGTTGGCCTGTACATTGTCATGACCATTTTGGTCACGGCCGGGGGGGCCGTTGCCGCCGAGGCCGGACTGCGGCCCTGGGCCGGCAATCCCTGGTACTGGAGCTATCGCGGCGAACCCGTGCTGCTGCTGGGCGGCAGCGATGACGACAACCTCTTCCAGTGGCCGGAGAGGGATCTGGTGGCGCAGCTGGACCGACTGGCCGCCGCCGGCGGCAACGTCATCCGCAACACGATGAGCGATCGCCGGGACAAGGGCTTCGAGGTCTATCCCTTCCAACGGCTGGCCGATGGCCGCTACGACCTCAGCCAATGGAACGAGGAGTACTGGACGCGGTTCGAGCGCATGCTCCGGGAGACCGCGCAGCGGCGGATATTCGTCCAGATCGAGATCTGGGACCGCTTCGACTTCACCGACCAGGGGGGCAAGAACCGCTGGCAGATCCACCCCTACAACCCGAAAAACAACGTCAATTACAGTTACGAGGAGTCGGGATTCGCGCCGCGCTACCCCGACCATCCCGCCGCCAACCGGCAACCGTTTTTTTTCACCACCCCGAACCAGCGCCACAACCGGACGGTCCTGCCTTTCCAGCAACGGTTCGTCGACCGGTTGCTCGATCACACCCTGCGCTACGTCCATGTGCTGTACTGCATCGACAACGAAACCAGCGGCGAGGAGGAGTGGGGGCGATACTGGGCGCGGTACGTCAAGGCGAGGGCGGCGAAGGCGGGCCGGACCGTCTATGTGACCGAGATGTGGGATGACTGGAATCTCTCCGCCGCCCGCCACAAGCGGACGTTCGACCACCCGGAGCTGTACGACTTCGTCGATGTCTCGCAGAACAACCACAACCGCGGCCGGAAGCACTGGGACAACTTCCTCCACGTCCGCCGCTATCTGGCGGAGAGGCCGCGGCCGATGAACACCACCAAGACCTATGGGGCCGGCGGCAGCAAGGCCGGTCTTACCGATCAGGACGGCATCGAGCGGTTCTGGCGCCACCTCCTCGCCGGTGCCGCCTCGCTGCGTTTTCATCGTCCGGATGCCGGGCTGGGTTTGGGCGACAAGGCGGTTGCGGCCATCCGCGCCGCCAGAAAACTCGAATCGAAGATCCCGCTGTGGTCGGTGACCCCGGCCAACGAGCTGCTCACCGACCGGGAACCGAACGAGGCGTATCTCGCTGCCGCCGCCGGCACCGCCTATGCCGTATATTTTCCTTCCGGTGGCGAAGTGCGGCTCGATCTGCCCGTCGCCCGGGGGCCATGGACGGTGCACTGGATCGACATCGCCTCCGGCGAGTGGGGGCCGAACCGACAACTCGACGGCGGCGCCGCAACCGTACTGGCCCCGCCTGCCGGTGGCAACTGGGCCGCCGCCATCGTCCGGGATGCCGATTGAATGCAGCCCCGAAAGGGCAAAGCCGTGGCCGATCTGCCCGCACCAGCGGGGCGGGAACTGGAGAGGCGGCCGAAACCACCTTTCTCAACACATTGGTGACAAGTTTAACAATGACTGATCTTCCATTCGCCTTTACCCTGTCGCTGCCCGAATGGGCGGTGACGGAACTGGCTGCCATGCCCGAATTCACCGCCACGGCGGAACAGCGGATGCGTCTGGTCCTCGAACTGGCCCGGCGCAACGCCCTGGAGGACACCGGTGGCCCCTTTGCCGCCGCGGTGTTCGAACACGACAGCGGCCAGCTGGTCGCCGTCGGGGTCAACCGGGTGATGCCGACCAGTTGCTCCAGCGCCCATGCCGAGGTCATGGCCCTGTCGCTGGCCCAGCATCGCCTTCAGGTCTACGACCTGGGGGGGCCGGGGCAGCCGGTGTTCGAACTGGTGGTCAACTGGCGGCCCTGCGCCATGTGTTTCGGTGCCGTGCTGTGGTCCGGCATCCGACGCTTGACCATTGCCGGCAGCGGCCCGGAGCTTGAGAACCTGACCGGCTTCGACGAGGGGCCGATGCCGCGGCAATGGCGGGCGGAACTGGCCCGGCGGGGCATTGTCGTAACGGAAGGGGTGCTGCGCCGGGAGGCGATCGATCTCTTCCGCTGGTTCGGCGCCAGCGGCCGCACCGTCTACAATGCCCGCCAGGGGTAGCCGCCCCGTCGCCGCCGGTATCGAAATGCAGCCCTCCGTCGCTGCGAGAGCGACCTGTTTCGCCACTCTGTCTCCGTGTCGACCCCGATCCTGAGGAATCGTGCGATCTCCTCGCGTGGGCCGAAATGCTCCAGTTCAAACATCCGGAGTGTATTTCTTCCCGCCCCGATGATGGTTATCGTCCATTCATGGGAGATTCTGTGGGTGAGATATCGAATCTGCCGATGGAAGGTGCCCTCCTCATCTGCCAAAATCGGGCGGTGTCGAGCGGCTGTAAAGTGACCCCGGCATGACCAGGCAATGGGCCTGAGACCGCGGGTGACCGCATGGAGACGCAGGAGATGCGCTTCATTGCCATTGATGGAGAGGATCTATGGGAGGTTGGCCATGGAAAGATATGTGGACGGATTCGTCATTCCGTTACCGATGGACAAGGTGGACGATTACAAACGCATTGCGGACAAGGCCGGCGCCATCTGGAAGGAGCACGGCGCCCTCGAATACTGGGAATGCCTGGGGGACGACCTCGACAGCAACGACATGGTGTCGTTCAGGAAGGCTGCCGACTGCAGTGCCGGCGAGACCGTGGTGTTTTCCTGGATCGTGTTCGAATCCCGTGAGCATCGCGACAAGGTCAATGCCGCGGTGATGGCGGACCCGCGAATCCAGGAGATGATGACGAACCTTGCCGAGCCCTTCGATTGCAAGCGGATGGTGTATGGAGGGTTCAGGAAGATGGTTGAACTGTAGCCGGCGATCGCGGCTGGAAGACATCGGCGGCCGGCGGCAGAGCCGGAGAGGCTGCCGGATTGTATGTCTCGGTCTTCAACAACCCAAAGATTACCGGCATCACCCATTATGGCGAGGCTGGGACGGTGGCGTCGAGGAGCCCCTTGGGTTCGGCGTCTCGTGGCAGATCGTCCCCACGGTGTTGGAAGTGATGCTGCTCGACAGTGACGCCGCCAGGGTGGAAAGGGTCATGCAGATGATGCTGCAGATGATCGAGATCAACCTCGAGTCTTTAAAAAAGATCTCCGCCTGAGGGAGAGAGGGGGGAAAACGAGATGAACACCAGCAGCGGAAGAGATTTCGGTAGAGTGCCGGCCCACCTGCGGGCGCTGCTGCGCCATTTCGCCGATCTGCGCGACGGCAGCCACGGCGACGGGGCGGTGCGTCGGGCCGACAAGGAACGGCTGTTCGCCGTCGCCGTCGATTTTCTGGCGCCGTATGCCCGAGTGGCACTCGGCGAAATGAACGAGGCACTGCTGGCCGCGACCGGAACTGTCGCCGGTGGCACCATCATCAGGTCGCCGGCCGGGGATCTGACGGCGACCTGGACCTTGAGCTGGCCGGAGCAACGGCGGGTGGGAATCCCGCCCGTCACGCTCGACGCCTTCTTCGGCCGCGGCTTCCTTCACCCGCACCTGCGTGGTGCGACGGTGGGGGTGTGGCCGCTCAATGTCTTCACCGATGCCGACGCTGCCGCCGAACTGCCGACGTTGCGGGCGATCGCCGCCGCCGATCTGCATAATCTGGTCTTCCAGCGCGATTACCGCATCGTGCCGGCCATCACCGGTACCTGATGGCTCAAGGCACCAGCTTGATGAAGATCTCGTCGATGGTCTCCTGGTTGATCCCCTGGCCCTTCATGACCTTTCTGGCATGTTCGGCAAACTCGAGCCGCTTGACCGCCGCCTTGTTGTTCTCCAACCCTTGATGAACGAAGCAGTTGATGATCGTGGCGGCGTCGGTATCCTCGAGTGCCGCGGTCCGGGTGATCTGTTCGAGCAGTTCGGCCGGCATCTCCAGGTTGATCGTGGTGGTTGGCTTGCCGGCATAGGCGGTATTGATATGGCATACGAGTTCCTTCATGGCGGATCCTCCTCTGGCTTGGGGACATCCTTTCGTCCGGGTTGCACATCCGTCTGGAATGCGGGTCATTCCGGTCATGCATAGGTATATACATAGGTATGGCTGCCGAAATATCAAGATCGCCACGCGACCGGGCGGTCGGCAACGGGGGCATTGATCAACCCCGCCGCCACTCCCCCTGCCGCGATACGTTCCGGTCGTGATTTCCCTTCATTTTGCCCATTTCCTGCGGCTATACTGATGACAGCACTATTTCTCGTATTCCAGATATTCTTTCCGGCAAGGAGGACAGATGGAAAAAAAGGATATCTTTGATCTCGAGGCACTCAAGGAGAAGGCCGGCATTGCCCGGTTCTTCACGAAATTCGACATCTTCCGCGTCCTCTGGCGGAAGGGAGGTATC
>Ga0075012_10002100_pt1 | contig 19757 bp, 18 predicted proteins | sample All_14_2_FD_71474 | JGI IMG/M metagenome (GOLD analysis project Ga0075012, IMG submission 71474) | Freshwater microbial communities in response to fracking from Pennsylvania, USA - Allegheny Zone_MetaG_DW_15 | ecosystem: Environmental > Aquatic > Deep subsurface > Groundwater > Drilled... | reverse complement strand
CAGTGCTTCGCTGCCGGCGCGCAGCTCGGGCAGGGCCTGCCAGGTGCGGGTGCGGGCATTGGGGCCCTGGATCGCAATCATGGCCAGGTCGCGGCGGGCGCTGAGGCTGACGTTGGCGCCGGTAAGGGCGATATGCTTGCGCATCCATGCCACATCCTTGTCCGCAGTGCCGGCATTGACGACGATGCGGTACTGGCTATCGGACAGACGATAGACGATCAGGTCGTCGATGACGCCGCCGTCTTCGTTGAGCATGCAGGAGTAGAGAGCCTTGCCAGGCGTCTTGAGTTTGGCAACGTCGTTGGCCAGGAGCGCACGCAGCCAGCGCGTGGCATCGGCGCCTTCGAGGTCGAGCGACAGCATGTGCGACACGTCGAACATGCCTGCATCACGTCGAACAGCGTGGTGCTCCTCGATCTGCGAGCCGTAGTTGACCGGCATGTCCCAGCCGGCAAAGTCGACCATGCGTGCGCCAGCGGCGACGTGGGTGGCGTGAAGCGGGGTGTGGCAGACGGGGGCGTTCATGGCAGCTCCGGCAAAGTGAACGAAAAAAGGGCGGTACGACGCGGCCATTCGAAGAATGTCAAACGTGTCGTGCTCGCCCCATCTGTCCCTTGTACCTGAGAGATTCCGGACGGATGTGCCGGGTGCCCCTTCGGTGGATGTGCGGCACCCTGAGTGCCCACGTCGCTCTCCAGACTTTTACTGCCGTGCGCGGTCCTTTTGCCTGAGCGATTCCGGGGGGTTACGCCTTCGGCGACTCTCTGTGGGAGAGTGCTCTCCCGCGCAGCAGTGCGGACGATAGCATTGAGGCCGGTAGTCTGCAACCGGCTTGTTGCGCTGCGCAAGTTGCGGCTGCTCATATGTGCCGCCGATGCGCCCTGGCAGGCCATCATCCCGCTTCGGCCTTCACTGCAAGTATCGGCGCGATGCAAGCAGGAGCCAGTCCTCATTAGGCTCCGTGCTAGAATCCGCGCCGTTTTCAGACGAGGTGCATGCGATGCTCGCAATCATTGGTGGAAGTGGCCTGACCCAATTGTCCACGCTGGAAATCGTGCGTCGCGAGGTGGTGCGCACGCCGTATGGCGAGCCTTCGGGGGCGCTGACCTTTGGCGAATTGTGCGGCCGGCCGGTCGTGTTTCTGGCACGGCATGGTTATGGACACACGATTCCGCCGCATCTGGTCAATTACCGCGCCAACATCTGGGCGCTCAAGCAGGCCCGGGCCGACGCGGTGGTGTCTGTCGCATCGGTGGGTGGGATCCGTGCCGACTTTGCGCCGGGTACGCTGCTGATTCCGGACCAGATCATTGACTATACCTGGGGGCGCAAGAGCACCTTCTTCGAAGGAGGAGATCAGGCGGTCCACCATGTCGATTTCACCCATCCTTACGACGAAAGTCTGCGTCAGCGCCTTCTGCAGGCGGGAAAGCAGGCGGGCGAAGCCGTGTTTGATGGGGGGGTGTATGCTGCAACGCAGGGTCCGCGGCTCGAAACGGCCGCTGAGATCAACCGTTTCGAGCGCGATGGTGCTGATGTCGTCGGCATGACGGGCATGCCGGAAGCGGTGCTTGCGCGTGAGCTGGAATTGCCATACGCCGCTGTCAATGTTGTGGTCAATTTCGCTGCGGGACGAGCTTCAAGTGAGCATGGCATACATTTCGACAGCATCGAACCGATCCTGCAGGAATCCATGGTCAGGGTACGCAACCTGCTGGATCATCTGTGCCGGGTTTGATCGGGGCGGCATGGTGCACTGCTACAATCGTCGATATTTGCTGAATCGCTGGAAGCCCACATGAAACGTATCGAAACCGCTTTCGAGCATCTGCTGTTCTCCAGTCGCTGGTTGATGGCGCCGGTCTATTTTGGTCTGGTGCTGGCCATGGTGGTGCTGTTGATCAAGTTCACCAAGGAGGTGTTCCACATCTTCTCGGAGATCATGACGGCGACGGGTGGCGAGCTGATCACCGGGGTGCTTTCCCTGGTGGATATTGCGCTGATCATGAATTTGCTGATCATCATCATGTTCAGTGGCTACGAGAACTTCGTGTCCAAGATGGAAGATCTTCACAGCCATCGGGATCGTCCCGACTGGATGGGGCATATCGGTTTTTCCGACCTCAAGATCAAGCTGATCGGTTCGATCGTGGCGATCTCGGGGATTGAGCTGCTGAAGGGGTTCATGAATGTGGCGAAGCTGGAAGACCGTGAGCTGGCCTGGATGGTGGGTATTCACGTGACCTTCCTGGCGTCGGGGGTGCTGTATGCGCTGATGGACCGGCTGCATGGCGGTGGCAAGGGGCACTGAGGCACAGTCCGTCTTCTGAAAAAAAAACGGCGCGGCGGGGATTCCCGGTCGCGCCGTTTTTTGTCCGGACCCTGGCTACACCTGCAGGCGGTCCAGTAGTTCCCGCTCGACCTTGAGTACCCGTGAATCCTGAGACAGTCCGCCGCCGGTCAGCAGGAAGGTATCTTCAACCCGCTCGCCCAGGGTGGCGATCTTGGCAGTCTGCACGCTGATGCCATGGCTCGCCAGCACCTGCGCCACGTCGAACAGTAACCCGGGGCGGTCGGCGGCGATCAGTGACAGGATGTAGTGGCGACCGGCTTCGTCGGCGCGCAGGCTGACCTGGGGGGTGATCGGGAAGTGCTTGACCTGGCGCGACAGCCGGCCGCTGCCAGGGCGTCGCGGCTCTCCACCGGTCTGAAGCATCTGTGTCAGCTCATGCTCGATCAGGGTGACGATGTCGCGGTAACTGGCGCTGTTGCCGGTGTCCTGAAGGATGAAGCTGTCCAGTGCATAGCCGTGACGGGTGGTGTGAACCTTGGCGTCGAGAATGCTGAGTCCCATGCGGCCGAAGAACCCGGTCAGGCGGACGAACAGGTCGGTCTCGTCGCGTGAAAACACCATGACCTGTACGCCTTGCTCCTCGTCGGAGACCCGTGCCTTGACCACCGGTTCATCGGCGCTGGGACGGAAGTAAAGCACACGGGTGTGCCAGGCGATCTCGTCAGGTGAGTGGCGCATGAAATACACCGCATCCAGTTGCGCCCACAGCGCATCTTCGACACCAGGGCGCAGGCCGTGGTAGCGCAGCAGGTGGCGGGTGTTCTCCTGGCGGTCGTCAAGACCCAGGGCCTGCTGTGGGGTCGCGCCGCGCAGCAGGCGCTGAGTGGCGAAGAACAGGTCTTCCAGTAGCTTGCCTTTCCAGCCATTCCACACTTTGGGGCTGGTGCCGCGGATGTCGGCGTGGGTCAGCAGGTAGAGCGCAGTCAGCCGCCGCTCGTTGCCGACGATACCGGCAAAGTTGCGGATGACCTCGGGGTCGGAGGTGTCCTCCTTCTGAGCGACATGCGACATCGTGAGGTGATGCTGAACCAGCCACACCACCAGTTCGACATCGTCTGCTGGCAGGGCGTGCTGTTCGCAGAACTCGCGTGCGTCGACCATGCCCAGCGTGGAGTGGTCTCCGCCGCGGCCCTTGGCGATGTCGTGAAACAGCGCCGCAATGTAGAGCAGCCAGTAGCGGTCAAAACTGAGGATCAGCCGGGTCATCAGCGGATACTCGTGCGCGTGCTCACCCATCGTGAAGCGGCGCACATTGCGCAATACCATCAGGATGTGCTGGTCGACCGTGTAGGCGTGAAACAGGTCGTGCTGCATCTGGCACAGGATCTTGCGCCAGGGTGGCAGGTAGCGGGACAGGATGCCGTACTGATTCATGCGCCTGAACGCATGCACCACACCGCGCTTCTGGCTGACGATCTCGATAAACAGCGCGCGGTTGGCCGGGTCGGCGCGGAAGGCTGCATTGATGCGGTTACGGTTCAGCCACAGCGCACGCAGTGTGCGTGCGGTCATGCTCTTGAGTTCGGAGCGCTGCTGCAGTAGCAGGAAGCACTCGAGCAGGGCAGAGGGGTGGCGTTCGAAGACATCTTCGTTACGGATGTCGAGCAGCTCGCGAACCGCCTGGAAGCGTGCGTTGATGACGATGGCCGGGGCGCTGCGGCCGGGGAAGATTTCGGTGCCGTAGTTCTGCAGCAGGATGCCGTTGATCTGGGTGACCTTCTTGGCGGTCAGGTAGTACCGTTGCATCAGCGCTTCGGATGCGCGTTTGGCGGCGGTCGGCTCGAAACCCATGATCCGTGCGAGTTTTTCCTGGTGATCGAACAGCAGGCGGTCTTCGGCACGGTTGGTGAGGTAATGCAGGCGGATGCGAACATGCTGCAGGAATCGCTCGACGCTGCGCAGGTCGCTTGCCTCCTCGCCGGTGATCAGGCGGCGGCGGGCCAGTTCCCGCCAGTTGCGACCCAGTCCTGCAGCCTGGGCAATCCAGCCCAGCATCTGCAGATCGCGCAGCCCGCCGGGGCTTTCCTTGCAGTTGGGTTCGAGTGCGTAAGGGGTGTCCTGGTACTTGGCGTACCGCTGTTCCTGCTCGAGTTGCTTGGCCTTGAAGAAGGCACGGACGTCCAGTTGCTCGCGGTACCGGGCAGAAAAGTCGGCGAACAGCTCGGCGTTGCCGGCCAGTAGCCGGGCTTCCAGCATATTGGTCTGCACCGTGATGTCGGCGATGGCGGCATCAAGGCATTCTTCAATGGTGCGCACGCTATGGCCGATGTCCAGCCCGACATCCCAAAGCGCACCAATCAGCTCCGACAGCAGGCTTTGCAGCTCGGCATCCGGTGGCTCGGGCAGCAGGATCAGCAGGTCGACATCAGAGCAGGGAAAGAGCTCGCCCCGTCCATAGCCGCCAACTGCGAGCAATGCGGCATTGGCTGGCAGTCGGCCTGTCTTCCATAGACGTACGATCGCCGTATCGACAAGTTTTGCACGGCCGTGAAGCAGGCGGGCGGTAAGTGGGTGGGCCTCGTAGGTGGCGCGCAGGCTGGCGTGGCCTTCTGCGAGCTGCTGGCGTACTTCGACGATGGCATGCTGGAGCGGAGTGGGCGTCGTCACGGTGCGAGGAATCCGATGATCAGGCAAGGCGGGAAGCCACCAGAGGTGGGGGTGGCGGACAATTGGCCGACAAGGTCAGGACTTCGACGCCGGTGTCGGTGACGACCAGAGTGTGCTCCCATTGTGCCGACAGACTGCGATCCTTGGTGACGATGGTCCAGCCATCGGGCAGTTCGGAGATTGCAGCCTTCCCGGCGTTGATCATCGGTTCGATGGTGAAGATCATGCCTGGCTGGAGTTCGACGCCGGTTCCAGCCTTGCCGTAATGCAGCACCTGGGGCTCTTCGTGAAACTTGCGGCCGATGCCGTGGCCGCAGAACTCACGCACGACCGAAAATCCGTTGCCTTCTGCGTGACGCTGAATTGCCTGTCCGATGTCTCCCAGGCGTGCGCCGGGCCGGACTTCGGCAATGCCCAGCCACAGGCATTCGAAAGTGACCTGGCACAGCCGTTTTGCCAGGATGGAGGCTTCGTTGCCGACAATGAACATCCGGCTGGTGTCACCGTGAAAACCGGCCTGGGTGATGACGGTGATGTCCAGATTGACGATATCGCCTTTCTTGAGCGCCTTGTCACCTGGGACGCCATGGCATACCTGATGGTTGACCGAGGTGCAGATCGACTTGGGGTAGGGGCTGTAACCGGGGGGCGCGTAATTGAGCGGTGCAGGTATGGTGTTCTGCACCTCAACCATGTAGGTGTGGCATAGGCGGTCGAGTTCTGCGGTGGTGATGCCGGGTTTGACAAAGGGCTCGATGTAGTCGAGCACCTCGGCTGCCAGGCGGCAGGCGAGACGCATTTCCTGTATTTCTTCTGCGGTCTTGAGAACGATGCTCATTGTGTGTCAGGACTGGGTGGCGCCGAAAGGTCGACAGGCTAGCGCATGAGGCCCGCCCGGGCAAACCACTTGCGAGGTTCGCGCTTGAGCATGTCATCAGGTCAGTGCTATCATCGCGGGCTTGTCTGTACTTGCAGGCAAAATCCACACGCCGAATCAATCGGGGTCCGCGCGCAGAGTCTGTGTGGCGGCGCAGGTGCGAAGCAGTCGTTCAGGGAAAGCCCGTCGCTGTTTCGTTGCCGGTTCGGCGGAGGCTAACCCTTGAAATTGGAGTTTCACATGTCTGTCACTATGCGTCAGATGCTCGAAGCGGGCGTTCACTTTGGCCACCAGACCCGTTTCTGGAATCCGCGTATGGCCCCGTACATCTTCGGTCATCGCAACAAAATCCACATCGTCAATCTCGAAAAGACGATGGTGAAGTACAACGAAGCCATGGACTTCGTGCGCAAGCTGGCCGCCAATCGCGGCAATATCCTGTTTGTCAGCACCAAGCGTCAGGCTCGCGAGATCCTCGCCGAAGAAGCGCGTCGCGCCGGCATGCCTTACGTTGACGAGCGCTGGCTCGGCGGCATGCTGACCAACTTCAAGACCGTCAAGCAGTCGATCAAGCGCCTGAAAGAAATGGAAGCCATGGTTGAAGATGGTTCCATCGAGCGTCTGTCCAAGCGCGAAGCGCTGACCGCCCGTCGTGAAATGGAAAAGCTGCAGAAGTCGATCGGCGGCATCAAGGATATGGGCGGTCTGCCCGATGCACTGTTTGTCATCGACGTCGGTTATCACAAGATCGCCATTACCGAAGCTCAAAAGCTGGGCATCCCGGTTGTGGCCGTGGTTGACACCAACCACTCGCCGGAAGGTGTGGACTACGTGATTCCGGGTAACGACGATTCGTCCCGCGCGATCCGTCTGTACGCCCGCGGCGTGGCCGATGCCGTGCTGCAGGGTCGCAGCCAGGTTCTGCAGGAAATCGTTGCCGCCGGTGGCGACGAGTTTGTCGAAGTCGAAGAAGAAGGCTCCGAAGAGCAGGCCTGATTCCGACGTCGTCGAATCCAGTCATCTTTGCGCGGCGGGCAGGTGCCCGCCGTGTGCTGTAAACAATATTCAGGAGTGAGCATGGCCGAAATCACCGCAAGCATGGTCAAGGAACTGCGCGAAAAAACCGACGCGCCGATGATGGAGTGCAAGAAGGCGCTGACTGAAGCAGCAGGCGACCTGGCCAAGGCGGAAGAAATTCTGCGTATCAAACTGGGCAACAAGGCTTCCAAGGCCGCCGCCCGTGTGACCGCCGAAGGCATCGTCGGTACCTTCCTGTCGGCTGACGGCAAGCTGGCCGCAATGGTCGAGCTGAACTGCGAAACCGACTTTGTCGCGAAGAACGATGACTTCATCGCGCTGGCGGCTTCCCTGGCAACCCTCGTTGCTGAAAAGAGCCCTGCCGACGTCGAGGCGCTGTCCGCGCTCGAGCTGTCGGGTCAGACCGTCGAGCAGTTCCGTACTGCACTGGTCGGCAAGATCGGTGAGAACATCACCATCCGCCGTTTCGTGCGTACTGAAGCCAAGGGTACGGTTGCCAGCTACATTCACGCAGGTTCCAAGATTGGCGTGCTGATCGACATCGTTGGTGGTGACGAGCAGCTGGGCAAGGATCTGGCCATGCACATCGCCGCGTCCAAGCCGAAGTCGCTGGATTCGAGCGGTGTGTCCGCCGACCTGATCGACGCAGAGCGCCGTATCGCGATCGAGAAGGCGCGTGAAGCCGGCAAGCCGGAAGAGATGCTCGAGAAGATTGCCGAAGGCACGGTGCAGAAGTTCCTGAAGGAAGTCACGCTGCTGGGTCAGGTTTTCGTCAAGGCGGAAGACGGCAAGCAGACCGTCGAGCAACTGGTCAAGGCCAAGGGCGCGTCGATCGCTGGTTTCACCCTGTTCATCGTGGGTGAAGGCATCGAGAAGAAGGTCACCGACTTCGCCGCCGAAGTGGCAGAGCAGGCTGCTGCCGCTGCAGCAGCTGCACAGAAGTAAGAGGTACTCAAGATGACCGCTGCCGCTTACTCGCGCATCCTGCTCAAGCTTTCGGGCGAAGCCCTGATGGGCGATGACGCCTATGGCATCAATGAAGAGGTGGTCAGTCGCATCGTCTCCGAAGTCGCCGAGGTCAATCGTCTGGGGGTGCAGGTTGGCGTGGTGATCGGTGGCGGCAACATCTTTCGTGGCATGAAAGGGGCAGCGTCCGGCATGGATCGGGCGACTGCCGATTATATGGGCATGCTGGCCACGGTGATGAACGCGATGGCGCTGGCGGATGCCATGCGCCGCGTCGATCTGGAGGCGCGCGTGCAGTCCGCGCTGCGTATCGACCAGGTGGTCGAGCCTTACATCCGCGGTCGTGCCATTCGCCATCTTGAAGAGGGGCGGGTGGTGATCTTTGCCGCCGGTACGGGCAACCCCTTCTTCACCACCGATACAGCCGCAGCCTTGCGTGGCGCGGAGATCGGTGCGCAGATCGTGCTGAAGGCGACCAAGGTCGATGGTGTGTATACCGCGGATCCCAAGAAGGATCCGGCTGCACAGCGTTATCACCGGATCAGCTTTGATGAAGCGATCGGGCGCAATCTGGCGGTGCTGGATTCGACCGCGTTTGCACTGTGCCGTGACCAGAAGCTGCCGATCAATGTGTTCTCGATCTTCAAGCCCGGTGCGCTCAAGCGCGTCGTGATAGGTGAGGATGAGGGCACGCTGGTCCATTCCTGAGTCTTCCGAGGATAGAGCAATGATTTCCGAACTCAAGAAAACGACCGAGCAGAAGATGCACAAGTCGGTCGAGTCGCTGAAGGCCGATCTGGCCAAGGTGCGTACCGGTCGTGCCCACACCGGTTTGCTCGATCATGTGATGGTGGAGTACTACGGCAGCATGGTGCCGGTCAATCAGGTGGCCAACATCACCCTGATCGATGCCCGCACCATCGGTGTGCAGCCGTGGGAAAAGCCGATGATGAACAAGGTCGAGAAAGCGATCCGTGATTGCGATCTCGGGCTCAACCCCGCCAATATGGGCGAGATCATCCGGGTGCCGATGCCGGCCTTGACCGAAGAGCGTCGCCGCGACCTGACCAAGGTCGTGCGCCAGGAAGGCGAGGCAGCGAAAATTGCAGTGCGCAATCTGCGCCGCGATGCCAATCAGCAGCTCAAGGACGCGGTCAAGGAAAAGCTGATCTCGGAAGACGACGAGCGTCGTGCCGAGGACGAGATCCAGAAGCTCACCGATCGTCATGTGGCCGAGATCGACAAGCTGCTGGCCCAGAAAGAGCAGGAGCTGATGCAGATCTGATCTGCCGGAACCGAGTGGCTTCCGCAGGGAAGCCATGCGTGGAGGTCGAGAATGGCAGATTCAGGTTTTTCCAGTTCCACCCGCGCGGTACCTGCCGTCAGCGGAGTGCCCCGCCACATTGCCGTCATCATGGATGGCAACGGGAGGTGGGCGCGCAAGCGCTTCCTTCCACGTGTTGCCGGCCACAGTCGCGGCGTGGAGTCTGTACGGGCGACAATCAAGTCGTGCATGGCCCGGGGGGTCGAGTATCTGACCCTGTTCGCCTTCAGTTCCGAGAACTGGCGTCGTCCGGCGGACGAAGTGTCCTTTCTGATGCAGCTGTTCATCAAGTCGCTCGAGAAAGAGGTCGGGCGCATGCATCAGAATGGCATTCGGTTGCGGATCATTGGCGACCTGAGCCGGTTTGATACCGAGTTGGTGCGCGTCATCGAATCGGCAGAGGCGCTGACCGCGGCCAACACGCGTTTCAACCTGACGATTGCTGCAAACTACGGCGGCCGCTGGGATATTCTTCAGGCCGTGCAACGTGCTGCCGCCAAGAATCCCGAGGGAATGCGGGGGCTGACAGAGGACGTCCTCGCTGCCGAGCTGTCGATGGCATTCGCGCCTGAGCCGGATCTGTTCATCCGCACGGGGGGGGAGCAGCGCATCAGCAACTTCCTGTTGTGGCAGCTCGCGTACACCGAACTGTTCTTCACCGACACGCTATGGCCTGATTTTGACGAGAAGGCCCTGGATCTTGCCATCGCATCCTACAAGGGACGTGAGCGACGCTTTGGGCGTACCAGTGAGCAGGTTCAGGCGGCAGCAGCCGGTGCCAATGCGGGGAACCATGCTTAGGACGCGGATCATCACCGCGTTCGTGTTGTTGTTCGGACTGCTGGCGGCCTTGTTCTTGTTGCCGTCGGCAGGCTGGTTAGTGTTCTGCGCGCTTGTCTGTGGCGGAGCCGCCTGGGAATGGGGCGCACTCGCCCGTTTTGCGCCTGCGCTGCGTATCGTGTTTGCGTTGTTCACCGGAAGCTTCTGCCTGATCACCGGGGCGCTTGCCGGTCTGGGGGCCGGCAACGTGCCGGCTGCGCCGGTGCTGGTGCCGCTCTATCTCGTCAGTGCCCTGTTCTGGGTGTTGTGTGTGCCGCTTTGGTTGCGGGGCAAGTGGTCCCTGTCTTCGGTCGGTGTTGGCGCGGTCGTCGGTCTGGTCGTCATGGTTCCGCCGGCGCTTGCCTTGGCTCATTTGCGGGAGTTGGGGCCATGGTTTCTGCTCGGGGTCATGGCGATGGTCTGGATCGCCGATATCGCGGCCTATTTCAGTGGTCGTGCGTTCGGGCGTCACAAGCTCGCACCCGCGATCAGTCCGGGCAAGACCTGGGAGGGGGCGTTTGGTGCGGCGCTTGGGGTGACGGTATTCGGTTATCTTTTGCTGGGGGTCGTTGGTTTCGATGCGTTTCCGGCGTGGGTGGTCTATCTGGCCTTGCCTGCACTGATCGGCTTCACCGCAGTCAGCATCATTGGCGACCTGTTTGAATCCCTGCTGAAGCGCCAGGCTGGCATGAAGGACAGCGGTAGTGTGCTGCCTGGCCATGGTGGGATTCTCGACCGCATCGACAGCCTGACGTCCACGCTTCCCATGGCTGGCCTGCTATTGCTCTGGCTCGCGCGCTAACTTCACGTTCATGCCCAATACTCGTCCGCAGCAGATCACCATTCTGGGGGCTACCGGCTCCATCGGCGTCAGCACACTCGATGTCATTGCCCGTCATCCTGAACGGTTTTCAGTCTTTGCGCTTACTGCTTTTCGTCAGGCCGACAAGTTGCTTGAGCAATGCCTGTTGCATCGTCCGCGTTTTGCGGTGCTGGGCGACGAGATTGCGGCCCTGCGTCTGCGCGATGGGCTGGCTGCGGCTGGCCTGTCTACTGAGGTATTGGTTGGCAGCAAGGCGCTGGCCGACGTCGCGGCCGCGCCAGAGGTGGACGCGGTCATGGCGGCGATTGTCGGTGCAGCAGGTCTGGAGCCGACATTGGCAGCCGCGCGTGCCGGCAAGAAGGTTCTGTTGGCCAACAAGGAGGCGCTGGTCCTGTCCGGACAGTTGTTCATGGATGCGGTGGCGACATCCGGAGCCTGTCTGTTGCCAATCGACAGTGAGCATAATGCGGTATTCCAGTCATTGCCGGCCGATTACCGACGGAATCCCGCAGCGTCCGGTGTCAGACGTGTGCTGCTGACGGCATCGGGTGGCCCTTTCCGTGCCACGCCAGTGGAGCAGCTGGAGGCCGTGACACCTGATCAGGCGTGTGCGCATCCCAACTGGGTGATGGGCCGGAAAATCTCGGTTGATTCTGCGACCATGATGAACAAGGGGCTGGAGGTCATCGAAGCGCATTGGCTGTTCGGTGTTCCAGCGGAGCAGATTGAAGTCGTCGTGCATCCGCAGAGCGTCATTCACTCGATGGTGGATTACGTCGATGGCTCGGTGATTGCCCAGTTGGGCAATCCGGACATGCGTACGCCGATTGCGCATGCGCTGGCTTGGCCTGAACGCATCGACTCCGGCGTCCGTGCACTCGACCTGATCGAAATTGCCAGGCTGACATTTGAACGTCCGGACTTTGACCGCTTTCCGTGTCTTGCACTGGCCTTCCAGGCCTTGCGGCAAGGGGGCGTGGCGCCTGCCGCGCTCAATGCGGCCAACGAGGAAGCGGTGGATTGTTTCCTGTCGGGAAGGCTGGGATATCGCCGTATCGGTGACGTGATTGCGGCGACGCTTGAACGTATTGGCGCGATGGCGGTCGATTCGCTCGAGGCGGTGCTGGCTGCCGATGCCCGCGCGAGATCCATCGCGCAAGACGAAATCCGTAAGCGTTCGCAAAACTGATGTCCCTGCTAGATTATCTGATTCCTTTTGTCGTGGCCCTCGGGCTGCTGATCCTGGTCCATGAGCTGGGTCACTATCTGGTGGCGCGCTGGTGCGGGGTCAAGGTGCTGCGTTTTTCGATCGGTTTCGGCAAGCCACTGATCGCCCGGCAGTACGGTCCTGATCGTACCGAATGGGTGCTGGCCGCCTTGCCGCTGGGTGGCTACGTCAAGATGCTGGATGAGCGTGAAGGCGAGGTGCCTGCAGCAGACCTGCATCGTGCTTTCAACCGTCAGAGTGTGTGGCGGCGTTTCGCCATTGTCGCTGCGGGGCCGCTCGCCAATTTCCTGCTGGCGATTGCGCTTTATTGGGGCATCTTCGTTGTTGGCAGTGACGAACTGCGCCCGCGTGTGGCGCTGACCGAAACGACCAGTCCGGCACAGTCAGCCGGCGTGCGTGAGGGTGATCTGATCCTGGCCATCGACGATGAGCCTGTCCGCAGCTGGCAGGATCTTCGCTGGGTGCTGCTGCGCCACGCGCTCGACAGCCGTCAGGTGGTGCTCAGGGTGCGCACGCTGGACGAGGTCGAGACCTTTCGTACGCTGGATCTTCGCGGCGTGGAGATCGACGACGGCAGTGTCGATCTGATTGCGCAGGTCGGACTCAGGCCTTGGCGCCCCTTCATTCCCGCCGTGATCGGTCGTGTGGTGCCGGGCGGTGTGGCTGACCGTGCCGGCGTTCGTCCGGGAGATACGGTGGTTGCGATCGATGGCGCCCCTGTCGACTCCTGGAGTGACATGGTCGCAAAAGTACGTGAAGCCGCGGGTCGGGAGCAGGTCTTCCTGCTGGCGCGCGAAGGTGTGAATCTGCAGTTGGCGATGGTGCCGGAAGAGGCCAGCGAAGGTGGTCAGCGATTCGGTCGCATCGGCGTCGGTGTGGCCGAGCCGGTACAAGGAGGACTGTCGATGTTCGCCGAGGTGCGTTACGGGGTGGGCGAGGGGCTGGCCAAGGCCGTGCGCCAGACCTGGGAAACCAGTGTGCTCAGCCTGCAGATGATCGGTCGCATGATCACCGGAGAAGTGTCGTGGAAGAACTTGTCCGGGCCTGTGACCATTGCCGACTACGCCGGCCAGTCGGCCCAGCTGGGCTTGGGGCATTACATCAAGTTCCTGGCCCTGATCAGCATCAGCCTGGGGGTGTTGAACCTGCTCCCCATCCCGGTGCTGGACGGTGGGCATTTACTGTATTATGTGATCGAAATCATCAAGGGTGGACCTGTGCCGGAGCGTGTCATGGAAATCGGGCAGCAGGTAGGTCTGGCGCTGCTGATCATGCTCATGGCGTTCGCCTTTTTCAACGACATCAATCGTCTCATCTCCGGCTGAAACTAACGAATGAATCGCAAGCGCATCTCCGGGCTGATCGCAGCCCTTTTTGCTTCAGTTCCCGCATTTGCCTTCCAACCCTTTGTGGTCAAGGATATCCGTGTAGAGGGTATTCAGCGGACCGAGGCCGGTACCGTCTTCAACTATCTTCCGGCTCGTGTGGGGGATACCTTCACCGAGGCACAGGCGGCCGAAGCAATCCGCGCGCTGTTTGCCACGGGTTTTTTCCGCGACGTTCGCATTGAAACCGAGAACGATGTGCTGGTAGTGCTGGTTGATGAACGGCCGGCCATCGCCCAGATCGACTTTGTCGGCGTCAAGGAATTCGACAAGGACGCGCTCAAGAAAGGGCTGCGCGAGGTCGGTCTGGCCGAGTCACGCATCTTCGACCGTGCCTTGCTCGATCGTGCGGAGCAGGAGTTGAAGCGTCAGTACCTCAGTCGTGGCAAGTACGCTGCCTCGGTGACCACCACGGTGACACCGCTCGAGCGCAACCGGGTGGGCATCAACTTTGCGGTCGAGGAGGGTGATGTCGCCCGTATCGCCAGCATCAACATCGTTGGCGCAAAGGCGTTCAAATCCAAGGATCTGCTTGACCTGTTCCAGCTCACGACCCCGGGGTGGCTGACCTGGTACACCAAGAACGATCAGTATTCACGTCAGAAGCTTTCTGCCGACCTCGAAAACCTGCGCTCCTACTATCTGGATCGCGGCTACCTCGATTTCAATATCGATTCCACCCAGGTCTCGATCACGCCGGACAAGAAAGATATCTACGTGACCGTCAACATCACGGAAGGTGAGCAATACACTGTGACTGGCGTGCGCTTCACCGGTGACCTGATCCTGCCGGAGTCCGATTACCTTGCGCTCAGCACGATACGTCCGGGCGAAATCTTCTCGCGTGAACGCCTCACTGAAACCACCAAGGCAGTGACCGACAGACTGGGTAACGAGGGCTACGCCTTTGCCAACGTGAATGCGGCGCCCGAGGTCAACAAGGAAAAGCGTGAGGTTGCCTTCACCATTTTTGTTGATCCGGGTCGCAGGGTTTACGTGCGTCGAATCAACGTGGGTGGCAATACCAAGACCCGCGATGAGGTCATTCGTCGCGAGATGCGCCAGATGGAAGGGGCCTGGTACGACGCTGCGGCCATCAACCGCTCGCGTGAACGGGTCGACCGTCTGGGCTTCTTTGACGAGGTGACGGTCGAGACGCCACCGGTGCCGGGCGCAACCGATCAGGTGGACGTCAATTTTGGGGTGAAGGAACGCGCCACTGGCAACCTGATGCTGGGTGCGGGTTTCTCAAGCTCCGAGAAGATCGTGCTGTCGGCGTCGATCTCGCAGCAAAACCTGTTTGGTTCCGGCAACGCAATGACGCTGGGTCTGAACACCAGTTCGTCGAGCCGCACCTACGCCTTGTCCTTCACCAATCCTTACTACACGGTTGATGGCGTCTCCCTGGGCTGGGATGTGTATCACCGTACTTATGACCCTTCGGAGTCTTACTCCGTTGCGCGCTACAAGACGGTGTCGACGGGCGCTGGGCTACGTCTGGGTTTCCCGATTGCCGAGGATGACAGCATTTCGTTTGGACTGAGTGCCGACCGTACAAAGATCACGACTTATGACGAGAGTCCGAGCCAGTACAAGGATTTCTGCATCGACTTCGGTTGTAGCGATGCGAGTGGTGTAGGTAATGTCACTGTCAGCAGCCTGCTGCTGACGGCGGGGTGGTCTCGTGATAGCCGCGACAGCTTCCTGTACCCACGCAAGGGTGTGTATCAGCGCGTGTATGGCGAGATCTCCATGCCGCCGGGCGATCTGCGTTACACCAAGCTGAACTATCAGTACCAGCACTGGTTCCCGATCGGGCGTGACTACGCGCTGATGCTCAATGGCGATATCGGCTGGGCCAATGGCTATGGCGGCAAACCGGTGCCGTTCTACAAGAACTTCTACGTGGGCGGTATTGGCTCCGTTCGCGGCTTCGACCAAAGTTCGCTCGGCCCCAAGGATGCCGAGGGCGATGCGACCGGCGGAACGCGCAAGTTGGTGGGGAATGCAGAATTCTTCTTCCCGATGCCGGGTTCTGGCAAGGATCGCTCGTTCCGTATCTCGGCCTTCCTCGATGCGGGTTACGTCTGGGGTGAAGATCCCGTCACCGGCAAGGATCAACGTATCAACATCGGCGATTTGCGCTACAGTACCGGCCTTGCGTTCGCCTGGAGTTCGCCGATCGGTCCGCTGAAGTTCAGCCTCGGCTTGCCGCTGAAGAAGGAAAGCGGTGACGATATCCAGCGCTTCCAGTTCCAGCTTGGCAGCGTGTTCTGATCGCGCCCGGCACCTGTTTCTCGTGGAGATATTTGTGAAAGTCAGTACCCTCTCCGTTCTCGCCCTTACCCTGATCGGCCTGTCGCAGGCGGCTGCTGCGGAAACCAAGATCGGTTTCGTGAATTCCGACCGCGTGATGCGCGAAGCCGGGCCTGCCGTGCGTGCCCAGCAGCGCCTGGAGAAAGAATTCGAAAAGCGCGATCAGGAAATGCAGCGCATGGCCAAGGATCTGCAGGTTCTGCAGGAGCAGCTCGAGCGCAACAGCACGACCATGGCCGAGGGCGAGCGTCGCGAAAAGGAACGTGCGTTCAATGATCTGAACCGCGATTTTCAGCGCAAGCAGCGCGAGTTCCGTGAGGATCTCAACCAGCGCCGCAACGAAGAACTTGCCTCGGTGCTGGAGAAGGCCAATCGCGCGGTCAAGCAGATCGCAGAAGCCGAAAAGTATGATGTGATCCTGCAGGAGGCGGTCTACGCCAGCCCGCGTATCGACATCACCGACAAGGTCGTCAAGGCATTGTCCGACGCCAAGTAAGGACGATCGCAAGCGATGATGCGTGTCGACGCGCTGGTCGCGCAGCTGGGCGGTGAGCTCGTCGGTGACGGTAGTGTTCTGGTGCGTCGGGTGGCGACGCTGGATCAGGCCGGCGAGGGGGATTTGTCCTTTCTCGCCAATCCGAAATACCTCGGAAGGCTGAAGTCGAGTGCTGCTGCTGCCGTCATTCTTGGGGTCAGGAGTCGCGATGCACTGACCGACCGGCCACGCATCGTCGTAGACGATCCTTATCTGTATTTCGCTCGCGTTGCCAGGCTGTTCAATCCGGCCCCCATGGTCGTGCCTGGCGTGCACCCTTTGGCCAGTGTCGCTTCCACTCTCCCGGCCTCGGTCGCGGTCGATGCGGGTGCGGTCATTGGCAAGGATGTGGTGCTGGGCGAAGGGGTCAGCATTGGTGCGGGCTGCTGCATCGGTGACGGTGTGCAGATCGGTGCAGGCAGTCGCATCCTGCCGCGGGTGACGATCTACGCCAACTGCCTGCTTGGTCGTGATTGTCTGGTCCATTCAGGTGCGGTCATCGGCTCCGACGGCTTTGGTTTCGCACGGGAAAAAACCGGTGCCTGGGTGAAGATCCCCCAAGTCGGGCGAGTCGTCATCGGAGACGATGTCGAGATCGGGGCCAATACCACGATCGATCGTGGTGCGCTCGATGACACTGTGATTGGCAACGGCGTCAAGATCGACAATCAGATCCAGATCGGTCATAACGTACGAATTGGCGACTACACCGCAATTGCCGGTTGTGTGGGCATTGCCGGCAGTACCCATATCGGCGCGCGCTGCATGATCGGGGGGCAGGCCGGCATCATCGGTCATCTGACGATTGCCGATGACGTGGTCGTTTCCGCCGGTACCCTGGTGACAAAGTCGATCCATCAGCGCGGTGTCTATACCGCCAACCTGCCGGTCCAGCCGCACGCCGACTGGGTCAGGAATTTCTCGCATCTCCGCCATCTCGACGCGTTGGCGGATAGAATACGCGCCCTCGAAAAACGCCTCGAAGAACGGGACTCTAGCTGAACATCATGGACATCAACGAAATCCTCGAATACCTGCCGCACCGCTATCCTTTCCTGCTGGTGGACAGGGTGCTTGAGCTCGAGCCCAACAAGCGCATCCTCGCGCTCAAGAACGTCACCATGAATGAGCCCTTTTTCCCGGGGCATTTCCCGCATCATCCGGTGATGCCCGGCGTGCTGATCGTCGAAGCCATGGCGCAGGCGGCTGCGCTGCTGTCGTTCAAGAGCATGGGCGTGAAGCCCGACGAGAACTCGGTGGTGTATTTTGCGGGCATCGACAACGTGCGCTTCAAGCGTCCGGTCGTGCCGGGCGATCAGTTGCTGTTCGACGTCGAGATCCTGCAAAGCAAACGCAACATCTACAAGTACAAGGGTGTTGCCCGCGTCGGTGACCAGATCGCAACCGAAGCAGAACTGATGTGCGCGTTGAAGACCAAGCCATGATCCACCCCACTGCCATCGTTCACCCGAACGCTAAGATCGGCGCGAATGTGTCGATCGGCGCCTATTCCATCATCGGCGGAAACGTCGAGATCGGTGATGGCACGCGGATCGCTTCGCATGTCGTTGTCGAAGGGCATACCCGCATTGGACGTGACAACGAGATCTTCCAGTTCTGCTCGATCGGCGCCCAGCCGCAGGACAAGAAGTATGAGGACGAGCCGACCCGGCTTGAGATCGGTGATCGCAACACGATCCGAGAATTCTGCTCGTTCAACGTGGGCACCAGCCAGGATGCGCATGTCACCCGTATGGGTAGCGACAACTGGATCATGGCCTACGTGCACATCGCGCACGATTGCCAGGTGGGTGACCACACCATTTTCGCCAACAATGCGACGCTGGCGGGGCATGTGCACGTTGGGGACTGGGCCATCCTGGGTGGCTTTACCGGCGTGCACCAGTTCGTGCGTGTCGGTGCGCACAGCTTCTGCGGGGTCGGTACGGTACTGCTGCAGGACCTGCCACCTTGCGTTACTGTGGCGGGCAATCCCGCAGCCCCTCACGGTATCAACAGCGAGGGGCTGCGCCGTCGCGGCTTCAGTGCCGAAGGCATCAGTGCGATCAAGCGTGCCTACCGCATCCTCTACCGTTCTGGTCTGAAGCTGGACGAGGCCCGTGAGCAGATTGCCGCGCTCGCGGGCGAGTTTGCCGAGGTGCAGGCTTTCAGCGACTTCATCAACCAGTCCGGGCGCGGCCTGGTGCGGTGACGACATGGCGCCCAGAATCGCCATGGTGGCAGGGGAGGCCTCCGGCGATCTCCTGGCGAGCCACCTGATCCGAGCTATCCGCAAGCGTCTCCCCGAGGCCGAGTTCTACGGCATCGGCGGACCCAAGATGCAGGCTGAAGGTTTTGACGTACGCTGGCCATGCGAGTTGCTGGCCGTGCACGGCTATGTGGATGCGCTCAAGCGTTATCGTTCGCTGTCATCCATCCGCAAGCAGTTGCTGGCGCAGATCCTGCGTGACCGGCCGGCGGCTTTCATCGGCGTCGATGCACCCGATTTCAATCTCTGGCTGGAAGGGCGGGTCAAGGATGCCGGCATGCCGTCCATTCATTTCGTCAGCCCGTCGATCTGGGCCTGGCGTGGTGGGCGGATCAAGAATATCGCCCGTTCCGTCAGCCGTGTGTTGTGCCTGTTTCCGTTCGAGAAGCCGATCTACGACAAAGCGGGTGTTGCCGCGAGTTATGTCGGACATCCACTGGCGGACGTGTTCCCGCTGCAGCCTGATCGCGCCGCGGCGCGCGAGCGGCTTGATCTGCCTGCGCAACGACCGGTGATCGCGCTGTTGCCCGGCAGCCGGCAGTCCGAGGTCCGCAATCTGGCTGACACCTTCATCGATACTGCGGCATTGCTCGCGCAGCGTCACCCTGACGCGATCTTCCTGGTGCCCTTGGCCACCCGCGAGACGCGAGCCTTGTTCGAGGAGGCCCTGCACCGCCGCCAGGCAACAGAACTGCCGATCCGCATGCTGTTTGGTCATGCTGTCGATGCAATGACTGCAGCCGACGTGGTGCTGGTGGCCAGTGGTACCGCTTCGCTCGAGGCCGCACTGCTCAAGCGTCCGATGGTGATCAGTTATCGCATTGGCAAGTGGCAGTATCGCCTGATGAAGCGCATGGCCTATCTGCCCTGGGTGGGTTTGCCCAACATCCTGTGCAATGAGTCGCTGGTGCCCGAACTGTTGCAGGATGAGGCCACGCCGCTGAAACTGGCCGACGCGATCGATCACTGGTTGGGTGATGCCGGGGCGCGTCAGCGTCTGGTGGAGCGTTTCACCGATCTGCACCATCAGTTGCGTCAGGACACCGCAACCAAGGCGGCCGACGCCATTCTTCCGCATCTGCAGGCGGCGCATGTCACGGCCTGAAGGTATTCGCCTGATCTGTGGCGTGGATGAAGCGGGCAGGGGACCGTTATGCGGCGCAGTGGTTGCTGCTGCGGTCATCCTCGACCCGACGCGGCCAATCGATGGCCTCAAC
>Ga0075012_10002099_pt1 | contig 19762 bp, 18 predicted proteins | sample All_14_2_FD_71474 | JGI IMG/M metagenome (GOLD analysis project Ga0075012, IMG submission 71474) | Freshwater microbial communities in response to fracking from Pennsylvania, USA - Allegheny Zone_MetaG_DW_15 | ecosystem: Environmental > Aquatic > Deep subsurface > Groundwater > Drilled... | reverse complement strand
GTCTGTTGGGGCTGGGGGCAGCCATCTGGTTCTTCGTCCGGCAACGGATCCGGCGGCTGCTGGAAATAGAGCGGCTGCGTGCCCGCATCGCCGCCGACCTGCACGATGATATTGGCTCCGGCCTTACCCGCATTGCGCTGGCCAGCGAGGTTTTGCTTCGCCAAAAAACCGAGCCTGCCCAAACCAGCATTTTCCAGCGTATCGGCGAGACGGCCCGTGAACTGGTGGAGGCCATGAGCGACATTGTCTGGGCCATTGACCCGCAGAACGACTCGCTGGGAAAGGCTGCCGACCGCATCCGGCTTTTCGCCAACGACCTCTGCGAAGCAAAAGACATCCAATGTGGGTTTGATTTTGACCCATCTGCGGTGGCACTCAAGCCCGGTTCGGGCATCGTGAGCAGTTTGGTCTTAATTTCAAAAGAAGCCGTGAACAATGCCGTGCGACATGCGCAGTGCAGCCGTTTGACCTTGAAAATAAGTATCGAATCCAAGGAACTTCGCCTGCTCGTGCAGGATGACGGCAAGGGCTTCGACGAAGGCCAGCTTTCCCGCATCAATGGCCTGACCAATATGCGCCGCCGGGCGGAAAAGGCGGGTGGTCAGCTTGAAATCCAGTCTTCCATCGGGAACGGGACGACGGTGGAGGCGAGGTTGCCATTGGTTTAATTTGAATGGTTTGAATTGTCTGCCACACATCGAACACATCAAACGCTTCAAACTAATCAAACCCATACAAAACCGTACATTCGTTCAGTTGCCCACCGCAGAAGCGAGGCATACCTTTGCGCCATTCTTCCTCGCATTTATTTTTCACTAAATATTTTCTAATCCATGTCAAACCTACTTGCTCACTTGCTGAGGGGGTGGCTGCTTATTGCCCTGCCCTTTTGGCTACATTCCCAAACCCTCCCCACACCCGTGCTGCTGGCCCCCACCAACGGGTCGAACATTCAAGCCTCGAATGTGACATTGCGGTGGAACGCTACCCCAGGCGCCAACCAGTACAAGGTCGCACTAGGTACCACACCGATAGCCGAAGGCTCCATCGTCTGGGACACGACCTACACCGACACGGCCCGGCTGGTGACCAGTTTGCCGAACGGCACCTACTACTGGCGAATCAAGGCCAAACATGCAGCCAATCCCTACCAGACCAGTGCTTGGTCGGGCATTCGAAGCTTCACGTTGAGCAGCGCCCCACCGCCGCTGGCTGCGCCCACGCTGGTTTCGCCAGCGAACAATGCGACTGGTCAACCCGCTTCCGTTACCCTGAATTGGCAAGCTGTTGCTGGCGCAAATCAGTACAAAATTTCTGTTGGGACAACTCCAGCGGCGACCGGTACCACTGCGCTGGATACCGCTTTTGCAGGCACTTCCTTTGCCCTGAATAACCTTGCTCCCGGCCAATACTACTGGAAAGTGGCGGCCAAACATGCTTCCAACCCTTACCAAGTCAGCGCTTGGTCGGGTGTTTGGAGTTTTAGCGTGGCAAGCCCTTCGGGGCCGCTGCCGACCCCCGTTTTGGTTTCCCCGGCCAATGGCATCATCAACCAGCCAACCAATATGACCCTGACTTGGCAGGCCGTGCCGGGGGCCGACCAGTACAAGGTTTCCGTGAGTACCCCCAACCACAGCAACGATGTGGCATGGGATTCCAGCTATGTTGGAACGAGCTACCAATTGAACAACCTACCCCCGGGTTCTTATTTGTGGCGTATTAAGGCCAAACATTCCACAAATCCCTACCAGTCCAGCGCATGGTCGGCCACCTGGATTTTTACCGTTGGAAACAATGGCGGCAATGGCGGTAACGGCGGCGGCGGTTCAGGTGGTGGCAATGGCGGTGGGAACAACGGCCTCACTGCGCCCGTTTTGGCATCGCCTTCCAACAATTCCACTTTGCAGGTTTTGGGTACAAACTTGGCTTGGAACGCTGTTTCCGGCGCTACTTTTTACAAGGTAAAAGTGGCCATGGATGCCAACATGACCAACGTTATTTTCCAAGACAACAACGTGACGGCTACCAATCGGGTGGCGCAAAGCCTGGGCTACAGCACCCAATACTTCTGGACGGTGCAGGCAGCAAATGCTGCTTCGACAGGCCCCGTTTCCTCGACAAAGACATTTACCACCATGCCCAACAATCCCAATGCCTTGACCACGCACCCCCGCCTGCTCATCACACAGGCTGATTTGCCGACACTGCAAGCTTGGGCCGTCCCATCGAACCCGGTTTTTGTTTCGTTGCAAAATGCCCTGAACACGGCCATCGCCAATTACAACAGCTTCCTTTTCCCCGGCGGCCAGCCCAATCCAAATTACCCGGACAACGGCGGTACAACCTGGTCGGGCTATGTGTCGGAATCGTATGCGGAGTTTTTCGCCTTCTGGTCGCTCATTGACCCAAACGTGAACAACCGCCCCATCCACGCCCAGCGTGCCCGCAACCTGCTCATGTACGTGATTGACAGGGCCATTCTTGGGCCTTCGCCGGGTGTGCCGTTCCGTGACCCGCAGTTCAGCATGTACGACCGCTCACGGGTGTACGGCGAGGGCTTCGGCTTGACCGTGGACTGGATTTACAACGCCAAGGACGCCAACAACAACGACATCCTGACGGCAGCCGACAAGGCTAAAATCCGCACGGTGTTCCTCCGCTGGTGCAATGAACAACTCACAGCCTACAACCACCCGACACCCGTTGGTTTGCTGAACGACAAGCAAATCCAAGTGACCAACCGCTGGATTTTGAACAATTACTACTCCGGCCACGCCCGGAACCTGACCTTCATGGCACTTTCGATGGATGCTGCCGATGACCCAGCGGTGAACCAAAGCCTGCATTTTTCTGCACTTGGAAACAGTTTGCGCAGCTATATCTACAATGTCACGGGGGCTTGGCTCTACCAGCAATATGCGCAGTATGAAAAGCCTGAAATCGTGGCAGCTGACTACGGCATTTCCCCAACGGGCCTCGGCATGGGCAGCGGCGGCTGCTCGGTGGAAGGCTCGCTGTACGGCGAGAGCGTCGGATGGGTGGCACAGGAGGTTTTGGCACTGAAAAAAGCAGGCTGGATGGATGAAAACATCATCGGAAAACAGGCCAAGCTTTTCAGCAGTGACTATTGGACAAAAATGGTCGAGTCCATGCTGCACACCGCTGCACCCGCTGCGAAAGTGCCGCCTACGCAGTCCTACCTCGGCCCGGTGTATTTTGCCGCCAACTACGGCGACCTGCTGCGCACTTGGGTGACGCCGGAACTGCTCGACGCCGTTGCGCCCATTGGTTTGATTGACATGAACACGGGCAGCAATCAACCCCGCCTCGACAAGGTGCGCTGGTATGCCCGCAACGTGCTGCAAGGTGGCAGCGGCAACTTGGCACAAAGGATATCGAATATTTGGCCGAACTGCAACGCCATTTTCGGCATCTACTACTACCTCCTGTTGCCGCCAACTGACTCGAACCCACCCGACCCAAGGCCCACCATGCCCACGACTTTCTGGGACCCCAATTTTGGGCGGCTGCTCTCCCGCACCGACTGGACGGCCAATGCAAGCTGGTTCGATTGGCAATGCCACTGGACGAAAATCAACCACCAAGTGGGCGACAACAACCAGTTTGAATTTTACCGCAATGGTGAATGGCTCATCAAGGAAAAAAGTGGTTATACGAACGACAATATCGGTACCACGTCTGAGTTTCATAACACCTTGGGCTTGCAGAACGACGTTCCTCCGAACATGCAGTGGTATGAAAACCCCATTTCGCAGCGGGGCGGCCAATGGAAAGAGGGGCTCAACGCAGGCGACCCCACCAATATCGTCAGCACCGGGAATCCTGAATATGTCTATGCCACGGGCGATGCCACCAACCTCTACAACCGCTACACGGGTGCTACGGATATTGAATACGCCAACCGTTCCATCGTATGGTTGAAGCCCGACTACGTGGTGGTGTACGACCGGGCGAAGTCGTTTACCGCCAACCGTTTTAAACGATTTTTCCTCCAGTTTACGGCTATGCCTTCGGTGACTGGCAAGAACGTGACGGTGAACACGCCCGGCGGACAAAAAGTCTTTTTATCGAACCTGCTGCCTGCTGCTTCCGTGCTCACCGCTTTTCCAACGGAAAGCCTGGACGTGACGGCTGAGTTGGAGAGTGCCGTTGGCGAGTTGAAAATTGAAGACCCGTCCAACCCGCAGAATGTCCGTTTTTTGAACGTCATTCAAGGTGCCGACGGCAATGCTGCGAAGAACACCGCCACGCTCGTTCAAAGCACATCGGGCACGGCCTTCGACGGCACAGTAGTGAACAACACGGCGGTGATGTTCCCTAATGTCTGGGGCGGTAGCTTCACTTCCACCGCTTATTCCACGCCAAATACCGTTAACCTCCACATCGTCACTGGCCTAACGCCCAATGCAGGCTATGAAGTGACGCTCACGCCAAATGGCAGCAACACAGACGTCAGTATTTCCCCCGGCAGCCAACTCACTGCCGATGCGGGCGGGGTGCTGGTGATTGTGCCTTCTAATTTCAATGGGACGAATGCGCAAGACCGTTCGAGTGAGGCGAGCAAAACGGAGGCAGAAAACCTCATCAGCTTAGAAATCAATCCGAACCCATTGACGGAAAGCACGGTGATCCGTTACGAATTGAAGGAAGCCGGCAGGGTGAGTATTCAAGTGTTTGATATGACTGGAAAACTGGTTAATACCCTGATTGACCGGGAAGACCAAATGAAGGGTTTGCACCAAGTTACTTTTAAAGCGGATGGACTTGCTGCGGGCACGTATTTCTGCACGCTGAGCATCGGAGATGTCCAAACGACTCGGTTAATGGTCGTGAATAAATAGGACGGCTATAAATTCGGAAGGAGGGGCGGTATAGGTCAACTATGCCGCCTTTTTTTTATTGCTCGGATTTAACCTTGACAAGGTTCAGGATAAGTTCGCTGCCATCCACATTCCCATATTCCATCCTGACGAAGCCATATTCTTCGTTGAAATAAGCCACAAGTGAGGTCGTGCCAATGTGGCTGGTTGACCAGCTTTTCACCACATAGCAAAGGAGCTTGCCAAACGCCGTGCTTACAATTTCCTTCCCTGTGATTTTGCGCTGCGTTTGATTAACAATGGAACCTTCCCATTTCGCCCAGCGGCGGTCGCTGTAATGGTCGCCAATTTCAAGGCTGTCTGCCCAGGTCGTGCCAACCTCCAATGGGAACCGGATAAACGGAAACGGTGCGATTTCCAGCATCTTGAACATTTCGCTGCGGGGTGGGTGCATCCAAACGTTCATGCTATTTTCGATGATGCCCGATATTTCAAAGTTTTGGATGGTATCATAAGCGCTGTAATAGCCATACCAAGCCTGCGTTTGCCCAACGAAATTTCCATTTAGGATTTTGTAGCTGAAATTAAAAACGGTGTTCTCTAATCGGTAATCGCAACTGGCCAGCCCCGTCTCTTGGTTACTGAAATCAAACTTATAGTTTTTTCCATCCTTAAGGTAATAGTAATCGAAAATGAACTCACGCCCAGGTAGGTAAATCTGGTTGTCGAGGTTGCATTCGTTGCTTTTATCATCATAGTTCAAGTTGCCAGCGTAACGCAAGCTGTCGTACGAAGCGAGGTATTCCCGGTAAACGCAGTCGTCGAGGAGGAAGTGGGAGAATTGGAAGGTGCTTTTGGTTTGAGAATGGGCTTGGCTAATGAACAGCCCTATAAAGAGAGGAAGTAAGATGAAGCGGGTCGAATGAAGCATTTTTAAGTATTTACTTCATAATGGTTAGGAGGGGGAAAGTGACACAATGGGTTTAAAGGAGGTTGATGAGTTACTATTTAATTTCAACGGAAATATCATCTGCCAATTGCGGCTCTCTTGTGCCGGGACAACGGTAGCGGATATTGCGGAACCAGTAAATATCTCCCGGCTCGGCTACCTGGATGAGTTTATTCGTATCTTCATTTAATCTCCCGCCCTTGTTGAAAGCCCGCTCAACTCGATTATCATGGGTAATATGGATGATAGTATAATCAACCACTTCACATTTGGCGTCAAACCCACAGCACTCGACCCTTGCAAGTACACCTTTCTGCAACTTGAATTTCGTTGCCGACAAACTTCCGCCCCTGATAGACCCAAAGTAAAGAACAACGGGTATGGGGGTGGCCAAGATGCTTTTCTGAACAGCCCCAGCCTTGGTTTTTACATTAAAATCTACTAACCCAAATGAATCTACTCGAACTATGAAATTACCATCACTACCAGTGATAGTAGCGCCATTTTTGCCTGAAAGCGAATCATTTTCGATGCCAGCATAACCGCCCACAGTAACTTGGCCAAGCTGGATGGGTCTTTCATCCTCCGCAACAATGGAAATCGGATTGTCCACGCCAACAATAAGATTGTTGCCATTGTATAAAGTGAAGCATACTTTCGGTTTCACCAACTTCTTACCTAGCACAAAACAAAAAGAACAAAGCAAAACCACCCCGAGGATGGCGAAAAGCGTATTTTTCATTGTTTAGGTTTTGGTTGTATAACCCGCACAAGTAAATTAAGTGACAAAATAACTTCTACTCACACGCACCACTTTATAACCCGGGCAGTGCGTTCGCTCGTCCATCATTTTGTCAATATCTCAATGAACTCTCCCATTCTGAGAATCGTCATTTTTGGAAATCCGAGCTTCTTCAAAGGCAAATAGTCCCGGTCATTCGTCACCAAATAGTCGGCATTTGCGGCAACTGCACAATCCACAAACTTGTTATCGTCCAAATCGGGATAGACCAAATTCCACTTGAAGTAGATGTTCACCCACTCGACGTTTGACCTATCGGGCAAGGCTTCCATGAAAAGCGATGCAGCTTCTTTAGAGAACATTTCATGCAATTTCTCCTCGTATTCCAAAAGGATTTCGGTTGTCAAGCAGAGCGAAAAGGCCCGACTCCTAAACGCATCCATGACCAACCGATAGGGTGAGTTTCTTGAAAAGGACGCCAAGATAATATTGGTATCAAGAACGACTCTCATGGTCATTTTTTATGGAGCCATTCCTTGACTGTCTCCTCCGAATACCCTTTCCGTTCCCAAGCCTTGTCGGCCTCGTCCCGTGCAGCGTCCAAGAGGTAGTCGGAAATCATTTCCTTGATGGCCAACAACCTATCTTCCGGCACATTGCGGGCGAAGAGTTTCAGGAGTTCGACCTGAAGGTTAGTCAATGGTTTTTCTAAGTTGATGGTGGTCATAAAACTGCTTTTTATCTAAACTCTCATTTATTCAAATTCGTTGCATCACCCCTACTCACCCTCACACTCACCACCTTGTACTCCGGGCAATGCGCTATCTCGTCCGTCACGCCACTCGTCACGTTGTTCACCTCCAACTCAGGGAAGTGGAAGGTCGTACTGAGGATGCCCGGCTTCACGTCCTCGGTCACGAGCGCCTTCACCCGGCACTCGCCACGGGGGCTTTCCACCTTTACGAAATCGCCGTTTTGGATGCCTTTGGCCTTGGCGTCGGCAGGGTTTATCCATAAAACATCCTCCGTGAAAATCTGCACGTTGGGCGTGCGGCGGGTCATCGTGCCCACATTGTATTGTTCCAGCACCCGGTTCGTCGTCAGGATGAACGGGTAATCGGCATGGTGGTCGAGGATTTCCGCTGTTTCCACAAAATCCTTGAAAACGAACTTGCCCTTGCCCCGCTTGAACTCGCCGATATGCAGCATTGGCGTGTCCGTACCGTCCGGTTTCACAGGCCATTGCTTGCCGTTTTTGCCGAGTTCGTCCCATTTTACGCCAGCGAAGAAGGGCACGATTTGGCTGATTTCCTCCAGCATTCCCTTCGCCGTGTAGGGCGCTTGCGGATAGCCGAGGCGGTTCATCATTTCCGAAAGGATAACGCCGTCGGGCTTGGTCTCGCCGATGGGCTGCACCACCCGTTGCACCCGCTGGATGCGGCGCTCGCCGTTGGTGAACGTGCCTTCTTTTTCCAAAAACGAAGCGCCCGGCAGCACGACGTGGGCGTATTTGGCGGTTTCCGTCATGAAAATCTCCTGCACCACCAGCAGGTCGAGCTTGCTCAAAGCTGCCTTGACGTGGTGCGTGTTCGGGTCGCTCTGCGCCATGTCCTCGCCCATCACCCAAAGGGCCTTCAGCTTGCCTTCGAGGGCGGCGTCGTACATTTCGGGGATGGTGAGGCCGACCTTGTCGCTCATTTTTGCCCCATAGAATTTCTCGTATTGAGAATGGACCTGCGGGTCGGTCACGTCCAAGTAGCCAGCGCCCTGGTAGGGCTGCGTGCCCATATCGGCCATGCCCTGCACGTTGTTCTGGCCCCGCAGCGGGTTCACGCCGCAGCCGGGTTTGCCAACGTTCCCAGTAATCATGGCGAGGTCGGCGATGAGCATGATGGCGTAGGTGCCTTGGTAATGCTCCGTGACGCCGAGGCCGTGGAATTCCATCGCAGTTTTTGCCGAGGCGTAAGTAATTGCGGCAGCACGAACCTGCTCCCTTGGCACACCGCTCACGGCTTCCAGTTCGTCAATATTCAGGTTCAAAATACCTTCCTTAAACTCCTCGTAACCTTCCGTGCGGCTCGCTACGAAGTCCTTGTCCGCCAGCCCTTCGGTGATGATGTAGTAGATCATCATGTTCAGTACGGCGACGTTGGTGCCGGGGCGCAATTGCAGGTGGTGCTGGGCGTATTTGGCCAGCGTGGTGCGCCGTGGGTCAATGACGATGAGCGGCGTGCCCTTCATCGCCTTCTGCTTGATTTTCGACCCGGTGACGGGGTGGCCCGCCATCGGGTTTGCACCGATGACGAGGATGCACTCCGTAAATTTCAAATCAGAAATACTGTTCGTCGCTGCGCCCGTGCCGAAAGTGCGCTGCATCCCCAAGGCGGTCGGCGAGTGGCAGACCCTTGCGCAGCCGTCAATATTGTTCGTGCCGAAGCAGGCCCGAATCATTTTTTGCATCAAATAATTCTCCTCGTTGGTACAGCGGCTGCTGCTGATGCCCGCCACGGCGTCGCCGCCGTAGGTGTTTTTTATTTCGGTCAAACGGGCGGCGAGGTAGTCGTACACCTCGTCCCAAGTCACCCTTTCCAGTTCGCCGTTCTTGCGAATCATCGGGTATTGCAGGCGCTCAGGGTGGTTGTAAAACTTGAAGGCATAACGGCCTTTCAGGCAAGTGTGCCCAGCGTTCACCTCCGCATCGAAAGGCGCTTGGATGCTGAGGATTTGGCCGTTCTTCACGCTCACTTCGAGGTTGCAGCCCACGCCGCAATAGGTGCAGACGGTGCGCACCTTGTCCTGCCCGACCACCGCCTTGGATTGGTAAACGTCGTGGATGGCATTGGTGGGACAAGCCTGCGAGCAAGCGCCACAGGAGACACAGTCGGAGGAGAAAAAGTCCTGGTCGAGGCCCTTGATGATTTTGTTGTCAAAACCCCGGCCCGCCACGCTGAGCACGAGTTGGCCCTGCACCTCGTCGCAGGCCCGCACGCAGCGGTAGCACATGATGCATTTCGAGAGGTCGGAGGTCATGTACGGGTGACTGTGGTCGGCCTCCCGGTCGAGGTGGTCCTTGCCAGCGGGGTAGCGCACCTTGCGGATGCCGACACGGGCCGCCACGTCTTGGAGTTCGCAATTGCCGTTCACCTCGCAGGTGAGGCAGTCGAGCGGGTGGTCGGTGAGCACCAGTTCGATGATGTTCTTGCGCAGCTTCTGGATGGCTTCGCTTTCAGTGAACACCATCATGCCTTCGTCAACGGGCGTGTGGCAGCTTGCCACGGTGCGTAGTTGCGTTCCGTTCCCAACCCTGCCTACTTCCACGGAGCAGACCCGACAAGAGCCAAACGGCTCCAAATTGGGTGCATCGCAGAGCGTGGGCACGTAGTCCTTGCCCTTGTAGCGGCGAACGAAAGAGAGGATGGTCTCCCCCGGAATGATAGTGTAGGCTTGGCCGTTGATGAGGGCCGTTTTGGTGGCGACGGCTGTGGGCTGGATGGTTAAGGCTTCTGATACCATTGGTTAGGCTATTTTAACTTTCAAAAAATGGGCTGATTGGGCTTTGTACGGCGGAAAGATAGGGCGAATTGGCAGTGTGTGCAATCCCTTTGCTTCAAGCAACCCCCACCTTTCCCTTTTTACGCTGCTTGTAAGCTTTTAACTTTTGTTCCATTTCTGCGAATTCCTTCTCAAGCCAAACTTGCTCAGCAGGTGTTAATTTGCCTTTTTCGAGTAAGTCGTCAACTGTAGAAAAAAAGCCTTCGACCGTGTGGCGCAGCGGTTCGGAGGGCTGAAAAACTTCGGTGTGCAAATCGTGAACCAGCTCTCCGATGGCCTCTACCCCAGCCAGCAAAGAGGCACCATCCTTGGAATTCACCTCAGCTTTCAACTTTTCAAGGAAAGTGTTTTTATCGGCTTCACTGTCCAGTTTTTTCCAGTCAACTATGATTTGTTGGATATTTGCTTTTTCAGACATGGTGGTTTAGTTTAGAATTTTTCGCCCCTGCGTTCGAGTTCTTTTTTGATTTCGAGCAACATTTCCAAGGCTGCATTGACGTAATCTTCGAACTCCTTTGGATTCATCCTTGAATGCTTGTTTTCTTGGTGAAAAGTTAGCAAGTATTTCAATATCTCGTACTCCTGCCTGAGTTCTTGGGTGGGTTTGTTTTTCATTTTGTTCCTGATTCTTAAAGAGCAGCAACTTCTTTAATACCCCTTCAGCTAATAAAGTTGGGCTGAGCCTACATTGAACGGCGGAAAGATAAGCTAAATGATGCCGACGTGCAAACTAACAGGGCACCTAATATTCCAATTTGCCAATCCTGCCATTTAACCCCATCTTTGGCACCCGCATGCGCTACCAAACCTATTTACCGCATCCCATCCTCCAGCCGTTCATCCACCAGTTGGCCTTGCAGGAAACGAACGGGGAGGCCACTTATCGGGTCTTGCCGGACACGGGCTTGGTCATTGGTTTTCAATACAAAGGGCGGCTTTCCAGCATCCAACAGGAGGGCGAGGTCCCGCTTTCCATTTCGGGGGTGTCGGGGCTGACGGACAGGAAACGGGTCTTCAAAAACCTCCCCGGTACAGGTTCGGTTCTGGTATATTTCAAGGAGGCGGGCGCTGCGCCGTTCTTCCGGCAGCCGCTGCACGAGCTGTTCCGGGAAAGCGTTTCGCTCGACAATTTCATGCTGCGCTCAGAACTCCTCTGCTTGGAGGAACAATTGGCCGAAGCAAAATCTGACCTGCAACGCATCGCCGCTGTGGAGATGTTTCTCATAAAACGCATGTCTGACTCGACGCCCGACCAACTGGTGCTGGCCGCCCTAGCGCTCATCCACAAAAGCAAAGGAAACGTCCGCATCTCCGAACTGCTGGCACAATTGCACACCAGCCAAAGCCCCTTGGAAAAGCGATTCCGCCAAGCGGTCGGCACTTCTCCCAAGAAATTCGCCGCCATCGTGCGGATGAAGAACCTTCTCCAAGCCTATGACCCTGCCAATTCCCTCACCCAACTTGGCTACGAGGCGGGTTTTTATGACCAAGCGCATTTTATCAAGGTATTCAAAAACTTCACGGGCGATACGCCGGAGCAATTTTTTTCAGACAGGGTTTAGCGCACCGAGAGGCTGGGTTATCCAACCCGGCGGGTCAGTACAGAAAAACGATTTTTTACAATTCCAGCCCATTCGCCCACCTGAACTTTGCGGCATATTTTTCAAAATCATTAAAACGACACAACACATGTTTACCATTGAAGCAATCAAAGCCGCACATGCCCAAGTTAAATCCGGGGCCGATTTTCCCGCTTATATCCAAGCCATTAAAGCACTGGGCGTCACTTATTACAAAACCTTCGTGACGGACAGCCATACGCTATACTATGGCGAAGAAGCTTATACGCAATCCTCCGAGCCGAAATATGCGCCGCTTGCTATATCCGATGAAGTGAATATGGGAGAATTCAAGATTGCCCTACTGAACCACCAGCGTGGAGGCACGGATTATATGCAGTTCTGCCGGGACTGCGCCGCCCATGGCGTGGACAAATGGGCCGTCAGCCTGAGCGCCATGACCTGCACTTATTTCGATAAGAAAGGCAATGAATTGCTGGTGGAGGAAATACCAGCATAAAATCAGCATAGAAACAGCGGCAGTGTTGGATGAAACTGCCGTTTTGTTTTGAACAAACCCCAGCCTATTCTATTCTACTATTGCCTTAATTTGTCACGGCAAATTCACCACCGATTTTACATCCACCTTCGAACAAATGACTATGAAAAATCTCCTGTTTTCTCTGTTGACACTCCTGTGCCTTTCGTTTTTCTGCACCAACTGCACCTACAACCCGCCCAACAAGGGCACGGCCAAGAAAATCCAAAAAGACACCAGCCTGCTGGCCACGTATTTGACCAGAATTAAATTGCCACAAGGTTTCAAAATCGAGGTCTATGCCGGCCAAGTAGAGAACGCCCGCTCCATGACCCTCACGCCCGGCGGCACGCTCTTCGTCGGTACCCGTGACAAAGGCAGCGTTTATGCCCTGCGGGACGAAGACGGCGACATGCGGGCGGAAAAAAAATACGTGATAGCCGAGGATCTGGACATGCCCAACGGCGTGGCATTCCGGGACGGCGACCTCTACGTGGCGGAGGTTAGCCGCATACTCCGCTTCAAGGACATTGAAAACAACTTGGCCAATCCGCCGAAGCCCGAAGTAGTCTATGATAAATATCCCACTGAAAAGCACCACGGCTGGAAGTACATCGCCTTCGGGCCGGACGGCAAACTTTACGTGCCAGTGGGTGCGCCCTGCAATATCTGCAACAAGGAAAACGAAAACGAAATCTTCGCCAGCATCACGCGAATCAACCCCGATGGCACTGGCCTGGAGGTGGTGCAGCATGGCATACGCAACACGGTCGGCTTCGCTTGGCAACCCGGCACCGACAAGCTCTGGTTCACCGAAAATGGCCGTGACGAAATGGGGGAGGATGTGCCGGCCGACGAACTCAACTGCGCCCCAAAGAACGGAATGCACTTTGGCTACCCTTTCTGCCACCAAGGCGATGTGCTGGACCCGGAATTTGGTAAGGCCCGCAAATGCGAGGGGTTCATTGCGCCAGCACAAAAGCTAGGCCCGCATGTGGCAGCGCTCGGCATGGAATTTTACCAAGGAAAACAGTTCCCAGCAGAATATCAAAACCAAGTGCTGATTGCCGAGCACGGCTCTTGGAACCGCAAGAAAAAAAGCGGCTACCGGGTGATGATGGTCAATATTGACGGGGAAAAAGGCACTTCCTACAAGCCCTTCATCGAAGGCTGGCTAGACGTGGCCAAGGACGAAGCCTGGGGCCGTCCTGTTGATTTAGAGCACATGCCGGATGGCTCGCTGCTTGTCTCCGATGATTTTGCTGGGGCGATTTACCGGGTGTCTTATGTAGGCGAGGTGAAGTAAGCTTCTGGTTATAAAATTAGGCAACTGTTTTAAAACACCTCAACGGCCATAAAACGCCATCTTTTGGCGGCATGCTACGGCAATTTTTTGAAGCGATAGCGCTGCGATCCCTTCAAAAAATTCCTTCGCCTCCCACTCAAAATCCCTGTCTGCCGACAAGCAGGTGACATTTTCTGTCCCGTCAGTGGTTTTGTAGGTTGGCATGTATAAAACTAATACTTGGAATTATGCTAGCGCCTTAGACGGCCTTATTTCTTTTAGCAGTTTAACCCTATGAAACCCGTTAAAAACTAAACCCTGTTCGAGCGCAGCGAGTTTGGTTTAGTTTAGGGTTTCGTAGGCTTAAACTGCGTTAAAAAAGAAATACAGCCTTGATTTTTGGTTCTTTTCATCAAGGAAAAGAACAAGAGGAGTCAATGACTTCTTTATCAATTTTCATTGCGATTATCTATAAAACAGTTTCTAAGCAAAGCCACATCTTATAAGTATTACGATTGCAGTATTGCATATCCCATCCCATCTGAAATTCCATTCAATCCCGCCGCAAATCCTCCCTTTGTAAATCCTTATTGATATAAACCCCCGCCTTCGCCCCTTCCGCAGCGGCCACCACCACGAAATGCACGTCCCTGGCGGCATCGCCGGCCACGTAAAGGCCCTCGATATGCGTCTGCTGGGAGCGGTTGGTGAGCACAGAGCCGAGGCGGTTTACCCGGCAGTCGAAGGAGTCGGTGAGGTCGCACTGCTGCTGGTAGCCGTTGACGAAGAACAGCGCCGTGCAAGCCACTTCCTCGCCATTGCGGAGCAAAACCCGTTTCAGCACCTTGTTGTCGCCAGCCAGTTTTTCGATGGATGCCGTCACCACTTTCACGCCGTTGGCCTCCAGCAGTTTTGATTGGTGCGACGTCAGGTAGTTTTTGCCATCAGTGAAAAGCGTCACGTCGCCGCTCCAGGTCTTGAGCGACAGCGCCAGTTCGTGGCCATTCTTGCGGCGGGCATAGACGCCCAGCGGCTCATCCTGCACCTCCCATGCATCGCAATAAGGGCAGTGATGGACGCCCCTGCCGTAATACTGCTCCATGCCCGGCACATCGGGCAGGTTGTCACGCAGGCCCGTGGCCACCAGCAGGCGGCGGGCAAAATGCTCGTCCCCGTCCACGTCCGTGACTTTGAACAGGCCGTCCGATTGGCGGCGGGCATTCTGTACGCCTTTGTTCACCATCTTGACGCCGTATTTGCGGGCTTCCTGGCGGGCTTTGCGGAGGAAATTGGCGGGCAGAATGCCGTCCTGCGTCAGGTAATTGTGCATCCCCTGCGAGTGGCGGTTGCGCTGGCTGCCCGTGTCGAACAGCAACACCGAGCGCCTGCAACGGCCCAGTACTACGGCAGCATTCAACCCGGCGGGGCCGCCTCCCACGATGATGACATCAATTGCTTCCATTATCTGATAACCGACCAGTCGGCAGCAGGTTTAATGGATAGCGCATTTGCGGGAGGCAGATTGCCCACTAATAGTTGAACGTCTCCACCGTCCCTTTCAGCTCCACGGAATTGCTGCCTGCACTGTATCCGTCCATACTGGGCAATGCTTTCAGTTTATTGGTAAAGGTTTTCGTGGACTTGGTCACTTTCGGATTGTCCTCGCTCTGGGAGCAGTCTTCTTTCTCTAGTTCGTAGTTGATGCTCCCCGTGGAAAGATTGTAGTCGAAGGTTTCCCACTGCTCGCAGGGCGTGCCCGTCTTATAGGTAGCGCCAATCAACTTCCAGTCATTGTCCTGGAAGCGGAAGCGGTGTGTATGGGTCCATTTGTAGCGGCTGCCGCCAGATTGCGTGAGCACGATGGCGCCATTCTCAATCTTCACCTCCTGAAAAGGGTCGCCCATGACGCCGCCGCTCTCGCTGCCCATCACCGGCCCTGTTGCCTTCTTCCAGAGGTCCCATTTCCCGTCCTTCTTTTTATAGACATGCAGCTCCCGCACCTTACCGCCATCGTCTTCTTTTCCTGTATTGAACACGGCCACGGCCTCGGCTTGGCCATCCTTGTCGAGGTCGCCGGAAGCCTCGCCCAGTTTCGTCATGCCTGCTGGAATGGCAACGGTATCCGCTGTGGCAGCGTCGGGTGTAGCTTCAGGTGCTGCTGCCGCAGTGGTGTCGGTGGTGGTGGCAGTGGTCTCCGTGGATGCTTCCTGTTGGTTGCCTCCGCAAGCGGACAGCAGCAGCACCGCTGCCGCAAATAGGATAAAGGTCTTCTTCATCAATGACATAGGTAGTTTAAATAAAAAAATTGGTTTTGTTTGAAAGCCCAAGGTTTTGCTGCCCCAAGTTCTCCGTTGCAAATGTAATTGCAGCGCTTGATTTTGGGAACAAAATAGTGGCGCTATCCGTGTTTGTAAAGCTTTTGATTTTCTGGCTGTTTGGAAGATAAGTTGGGCCTACTAAAAACAACCAGATACCTCCATAAACATTTCCAAAGGTTCCAATGTAATACAAGGGATGCTGCATTCTCGCCTCTATTTGAAAAATCACCAGATTAAAAAACCTTCAAATGGAACAAGCAAAAATCATCGGCATAGCGCCACAGCTCGTGGTGAGGGACGTCCGTAAAACCGTAGAATATTATCGGGACATGCTCGGTTTCAGCGTCATCAAATGGCTGCCAGAACCTCCCGTGTACGGCATGGTGCATCGGGACGGCTTTCAAGTTCACTTCGTGAAATCGGACACCGAAGCCATCAAGTCCAATAAGGATTACCGCAGCATCAGCCACGACTTCATTATCTGGGTGCCAGAGATTGACCAATTATTTGCAGAACTCTCCGCTAAAGGCGTCAACATCGTGGAAGGAATCGTGCAACGAAGCTATGGCAGCCGGGAATTCGTCATCGAGGACTGCGACGGGCACCGGATTTTGGTCGGTGATTGAACGGCATTCTACGCACTATTTATACCCTACACCAATCACCTTGCACAATAACATTGAAGAATGAAAAATCTAAATGAAGACATTCCCCTCATTGAGCACTTTGCCAATAATACCATTGAAAAGTTCATCGAATCACATGGTATGCCCAGTTCCATCGGGTTTTATTGCTGCCCTTGGTGTAGTTGGCTGACCATTAATTTCAACTTGGATAGTACGCTAGGCAAGGCAAACTTCAATTGCCCAGACTTCCAATTTGTGGATTTTGGCATCTTGGACTTTCCTGATTGGGAGGAAGAATACAATAAAGAATATCCGATTTTCATGGTTGATAATGTTGCAATCACTTGCAACCACTACCTTGGCGATGAAAATCTGAACGAGCTGATATTCAACTTCTTGCAACCAATAGTTTCGAGACTAAAGGACAAGTATAAAGCAAGTTTCTTGCTGCAATTATTGGATACTGGGTTCGCCACAGTCGTATAAGGAGATGCAATGCCTCGGCATATTTGAAACACGCTGCAAGACGCCCTTCCAAGTACACCAATGACGATAGCAGTTGGGGTGCAGGCCAAAATAAATCCAAGATGCTTGGCCGGCCAAGCTCGGCGAAGAAATGCTTGAGATTAATCGAATAGGTTAGATGAAAATGGATGTGACTTGAAATGGCTAATTAAATCCCTAATACTTTCTTAAACGTTTCGGTATCAATTACTTTGACTTTCGGGAAGTCAATATTCTCCAGTATTTTAAAATCTCGGTCATGGCTGACGATGAAATTTGCATTTGAAGCTACTGCACAATCCACAAACTTGTTGTCATCTTCGTCCTTCATCAAATTGAACCTGAAATAAGTTGTTACAAATTCAACGTTTGGTAAGTTTTCGAGCGCCCCCAATACGCTCTCACTGGCCTCGACGCCCATGTGCCGCTCGATGATTTCTGCATATTCTGCCAGTATTTCGGTAGTGACACACAACATGAATTCACCTGCCAGCAATTCGCTGAAAATCCAATACAGCCTCGACCGCTCGGAAATGCTGACGAGCAAAACATTGGTATCAAGTACAACCCTTTCCATGTTCAATTCCCCCGTTTGCGAAGCTTTGTGTTCAACAGGCGGTCAACATCCTCATCGGTCCAGCCTTTCTCGTCCCAAGTTTTATTGGCAGCGACTACTGCACGCTTGGCAAAAAAATCCGCCAGCGTTTTGCGCAATTCAACGAGGTCGTTTTCATTCAACGGGTGGGAAAAAGCCTTGAGGATTTCAAGTTGTGTGTTCGACAATGGTTGTGACAAAGTTTGCATGGCTGATTGTGTATTTAGAAAACGGTTGAAAGCCATTACCAAAGGTAGGGAGTTTCTCCCTACTTGCAAAATCTAGCTCCTTTCTTGCGATGCGGCTGTCGTAAAACTGAACGTGAAGCACTAGCGCTTAGCCATACAGCCAAGCCCGGCGAGGTTCAAACCTCGCCGACCTCCCCGCAGCGCCGACCGAAAACAGTGATTTTTATCAATTTTTTTTGGGATGTGTTGGGAAATGGAAATCCCCTTTTTGCCTTAACAGCGGTTGATTAACGTACATGGTCGGAGGGGAGCGAGGGCAAAGGGAATAGTTATCGGGTTTGAGCAATCCGGTTATACTAAAAGTAAGACGGGTTCAACATCCTGCAAAAGCCATTGTTCATTGCCAATGGCTTTTGTATTTTTGTAGAAAAATCAGGTTATGCAGTTCGTAGATATAAAAAACGACATCGCCTTTCGCAAGATTTTCGGCAACGAGAACAAGAAAATCATCCTCATATCCTTCCTCAACGCCGTGATGAAGTTGAAGGGCAAGGATGCCATTGAGGACGTGGAAATCCTCAATCCCTACCAACTGCCCATCATCAAGAACCTGAAAGCGTCCATCATTGACGTGAAGGCGAGGGACAAGAAAGGCAAGACCTATATCATCGAGATGCAGGTAGCCGAGCCGGATGGCCTGGACAAACGGTTGCTTTATTATGCCAGCAAGGACTATTCACAGCAAATCGAAAGCGGCGAATACTACACCGAACTTAAGCCCGTGATTTTCATCGGGATTTTTGACTTCAAGTTTACGGAGGGCAAAAAATACCTCTCGCACCATGCAGTCTGCGATGTGGAGGACGGTGAGCGGATTATAAAGGACATGGATTTCTATTTCATTGAACTGCCGAAATTCATGAAACCATTGGAGGAACTGGTAGAAGTTACGGACAAATGGATATTCTTCATCAAAGAGGCGGAAAACTTGGAGGTTGTTCCTGCAAATGTGGACGACGAAGGTTTAAAGGAAGCGTACCAAGATGCCAACAAACACTCGTGGACAAAGGAAGAATTGGAAGCCTACGATTACGCCGCCATGAGGGAGCAGGATGAAAGGGGGAAATTGGTTCATGCAGAGAAGAAAGGTGAAAGAAATAGCAAAATTGAAATTGCCAAAGAAATGAAAAATGACGGAGAGCCAATCCATAAAATAATGAAATACACTGGCTTGACGGAGGATGAAATCAATGAAATATAAAATCGCCGAACGGGGATGTGCGCCCATGCCGCCGAACTGCTAGCCCGCAAACCAGTTCTTCCAAGTAAATTCCCATTCCTGACCATTTCCAAATTTGCAGCCCCGCACCCTCTATTTCCCCTCCGCTGGGCAGGGGAGTGGGAGGCCAATAAGCACTGAAGCTTGCCCGGACAAGCCCGGCGAGGTGCAAAACCTCGCCGACCTCCCCGCAGCGACGACCGAAAACAGTGATTTTCATCAATTTTTTTTGGGATGTGTTGGAAAATGAAATTCCCTTTTTACCTTAGCGGCGGTTGATTAACACACATGGCCCGGCGGGAAGGAAAAGGCTGGGATTTTCTAAGCACACTAAGGGAGAACTCAAAAAACAAAGGACAGTTGCTGTTTCGTATTTTACTTAGTCGCAACTGTCTTTCTAGATATTGGCGACTTTCCCGAAAACGGATAAGTAAAGGCGCAATGCGGGTTTTACTTATCCGTTTTCGGGAGTGGAGTAGTTGTTTGCAATTAAAAAATAAAAAAATGGACTGGATTGAAATAGGAAAATGGGTTATTGGAATTGCAGTTGTAGTGTTGTCACTTTCCTACACAATAAGGCATTTTAAAATAGTTAGGACAATACATTATATTGAAAGATTTAATACCCCAACAATGATAGAAACAAGGGCAGTGGTAGAAAAGTGGTCTAAATTGAGCCACGAAGAACAACTTCAAAAATTAGAAGAAGACTCAGAACTATTTTATAAGGTCAACTTAATATACAATTTAATAACTGAAATTGGAATTTCGTATAAGTACAAGATA
>Ga0075012_10002096_pt1 | contig 19771 bp, 16 predicted proteins | sample All_14_2_FD_71474 | JGI IMG/M metagenome (GOLD analysis project Ga0075012, IMG submission 71474) | Freshwater microbial communities in response to fracking from Pennsylvania, USA - Allegheny Zone_MetaG_DW_15 | ecosystem: Environmental > Aquatic > Deep subsurface > Groundwater > Drilled... | reverse complement strand
CGACGCCGGCGCCCTCAGTGCCGGCGAGCCGCCGTACACCGAAGAGGTGGCGGCCGGCCGCCACCTCTTCGGTGTACGGCGGCTCGCCGGCACTGAGGGCGCCGGCGTCGGTGCCCATCAACTCCTCGCGGCTGAACCCGTACATCGCCGTGGCGGCATCGTTGACGTCGACGATGCGACCCGTGGCCGCGTCATGCAGGAAGATCGCCTCGGTGATGGTGTTGACGATGCTGTAGAAACGCTCCCAGCTCGCCGCCAGCGCATCGTCGGAACGCCGCTTCTCGGTGACGTCTTCGCCGAGGCTGATGGCGCCGACGATTGCGCCGGCGGCGTCGCGCGACAGCGTGTTGCTCCACGCGATGCGGCGGCGGCCGCCGTCGCGCGTGAGGATCTCGGCCTCCAGGTGCGGCGACAGAACGCCGCGCGCCATCGACTCGCGGAAGGCCGCAAGGAGGGGAGCTTGCGACCCGTCCGGCAGGAAGCGCGCGAACCAGTCCTCGCCCACTGCCTCGGCCGCGCTCCAGCCCGTGATCGACGCCCAGTAGTCGTTGACGAAGACGACGCGGCCCTCGCGGTCGAGGATCACGGCGACGAGATCCACTGTCTCCAGCATTTCGCGCAGGCGGCGCTCCGACTCGGCGAGCGAGCGCTCGGTGCGCCTGCCGCGCACGATGCGCCACAGTTCGCTGCCGATGGCCTGCAGCGACTCGACGTCCTGGCTGCCATAGTCGTCCGGCTTGTTGGCGACGCCGATCACCGCAACCACGAGTTCGTCCGCCATCACCGGTACCGTCAGCAGGCGCTCCATGCGCACGTGCCCCGGCGGCGCGCCCTTCTTTGCCGTCAGCGCCGGGTAGTCGTTGATCACCACCGGATCGTGCCGACGCACGCAGTCGGCCCAAATGCCGGCTTCGCTGACGGGATAGTGGTCGGCCTGCACGGCGAGGCAGTCATGGCGGGTGGCCGCGCTCCAGGCGACGAGATCGAGATGCTCCTGATCCTCGTTCACGAAGTGAATGAAGCCGAGTTCGCTTCCGGTCAGCTGTTCCGCGGCATCGGTGGCGAAGGCGACAAACTCCTTTTCGTCATGCCGGGCCGAGTATTCGTTCAACGCCAGCAGCACCACGATGCGGTCCGCGCGCGCCTGTTCCTCCTCGTCGCGCAGCCGCGCCTCGGTGACGTCGATGTTGGTGCCGACGACGCGCAGCGCGCGTCCGTGTGCGTCGCGACTGACGACGCTGGCGCGCGACTGCACCCAATGCCACTCGCCGCGCTTGCCGCGCAAACGGAACGAGCCCTCGAAGGCACCGCTGCCGCCGTGTATCGATGCCGTCAGGCGCTGCGGGACCACCTCGCGGTCCGCCGGATGCAGCAAAGCCTCCCACCCGGCGTAGCTCGCGGGAAACTCGTCCGGCTCGTAGCCGAGCATCGTGTACCAGGTCGGCGAGAAATAAGCGAGGCCGGTGGCGACGTCCCAGTCCCAGAGTGCCTCGTTGCCGGTCTCGAGCGCGAGCCGCAGCCGCTCCTCGCTTTCACGCACCGCCGCCTCGTCCTCGCGGCGCCGCCGGTCGGCGGCATCGAGCCGCATCTTCATCTGCAGGAACGCAGCCGAGAGCTCGGCCAGTTCGCGCACCGAGCTCTTGGCGAGGCTTGGCGGCAGCGCCTCCCCGTTGCCGATGCGCCGCACCGCCTCGCGCAGCCGGTCGGCCCAGGCGCCGAAAGAGCGGCGGAATTCGAGCCAGCCCAGCAGGGCGGAGGCGAGGAACACCAGCCCGACGATAACCAGGTCGCGATACAGGACGCGATCGATGGGCTCGAGCACGTTGGCGGTAGGCGCGCCGATGACGAGGTGGATGCCGCCGCCGGCGTTGGCCAGCGGCGCGAGCCCGACGATGCGCTCGCTGCCGTCGCGGCGCACACGCTGCGACGGCGGTTCGGAAGGCGCGCGCAGGAGTTGCAGGAGCGCCGCATCGACGACCTCCGTCGCCCGCCCGGAAGTCCCGCCATCGCGACCGAGCACGTGACCGTCGCTATCGGCCGCCAGCGCGAACCAGCCGCGCGGCAGCGGCACGGCTTCGGCCATGCGATCGAACCAGTCCGTTCCCGTCACCGCGAACAGTACGGCGCGCACCTTGCCGGCGTCGCCGCGCAGGGCGTAGCCGTAGGCGACGCCACGCTGTCCCGTGATGCGACCGAGCTGGTAGTAGCCCTGGCTCACGTCGCTCGATTCGAAGGCATCCCTGAACCAATCCCGGTCGCCGAGGTTGAGCGGCGCCTTCACCGGAAGGCCGCTGCAGAAAAGGCGTCCGTCGGGCAGCACGGCGCCGATGTTGGCGAAATCCGTCTGCGTTTCGAGCAGCCGCCCCGCCAGCGCGTTGCACTCGCCCGCGGCGAGCGTTCCGAGCTCGTTGGAGCGCGCCATGATGCGCAGCACCTGGCGCGCGTTGTGGCTGACGACGCGCTCCTCGACGAGCGCCATGTGCAGCATGTGCTGCATGTCGCTCTCCACGCCGCGCAGGGCGGCTTCGCGCCGTTCGACGTGACCGAAGAGCGAAAACACGAAAATCGGCAGCGCCGTCGCCCCGACGGCCAGCCAGATGCGGCTTCGCAGGCTGGAGAACGCTTTCACGATTCCCCGTGCCGCGGGTCGGCGACCGCCTCAGTCATCCGCGCCTCCCGCCTTGCGGACCATGTCGGCGAGGGTGCGATTCTCGATCAGCATGCGGCGGCGCGACAGCGCCTGGGCGACGCAGGCCTTGATCTCGTAGTCCTCCCACGGCTTGGCGACGACGCCGAAGACGTGGATGGTATCGACGGCGTCGACGAGGTCATCCTGCGACAAGCGGCCGGAAAGCAGCACGCGTTCGCAGTCCGGCTGCCGCTCGGCGAACTGGCGCATCAGCTCGATGCCGTTCATCTCGCGCATATGCAGGTCGGCGACGATGCAGGAAAACGTGAGGTCGTCGGTCATCTTCAGCGCGTGCAGCGGCGACGTCGTGGTCTGCACCGAGACGCGGCCAGCGACCAGCGGTGCGCCACCCTGCCCGGAGAGCTCGGCGCGGATCGCAGCGAACAGGTCGTCGGCCGACGTATGCCCCGAGAAGACACGCTCGAGGGCGGCGCAGACGCCGGGGTCGTCGTCGACGACGAGCACCTGCTCGATCCCGCCCGTCGGCACCGGCATCGCGATGCCGCTGCTGCGGACCTTGTCGGCGAGGCGCCGGTTCTCGTTGAGCGCCGTGTGGTAGTCGATCGCCTGGCCGACCGAACTCTTCAGGAAGTAGTCATGCCACGGCTTGGGAATGAAGCGGAAGATGTGGGTCTCATTGACCATGCGCACCAGCGAGCCGAGGTCGGTGCGGCCGCTCAGCACCAGCAGCGCGCAATCCGGTTGCAGCGCCGCCAGCGCCTTGAGGAAGGCGAGGCCGTCCATTCCGGGCATGCGAAAGTCGCTGACGACGGCATCGAAAGCCTGCACGCGCGCCCGTTCGAGGGCGCCTTGGGGGTCGCTGAAGCACTCGACCTCGTAGCGATGGCGGCCGAGTGGCGGCGTATTCAGTTCGCGCCGCACCGCACTGACGATGTTCGGCTCGTCGTCGACGACCAGCACGCGGCGAAGAATCGGCGGATTCATGGCTGTCTCCCTGCGGGACGGAACCGGTCGTAGTGCGGGTGCCGCCCCTGTCGGTTACGCTCTTCGCAGCCCGGCGAGTCCGCGTCGCACAGGCCGCTGGCGCCATTGTCATAAGCGGAAAAAGGTTAGCATACGTTGCCGTGATGCCCGCGCATTTGCGGCACCTCAATTCGGAGCGCAGATGGAAGCCTTCGCGTGGGACAACCGCTTCGTCACCGGCCTGCCGACGGTCGATGCGCAACACCGCCACCTCGTCGACATCATCAACCGCGTCGGCGAGATGCTCACCGCCGAGCACTCGTCCGAGGACGACCTCCAGGCCCTGTTCCTCCAACTCGCCGACTATGCGCGCAACCATTTCGCCGACGAGGAGGCGCTGATGGCCGCGGCGGCCGTCGACCCGCGCCACCTCGCGCTGCACAAGCGTCACCACGCCGAGTTCGTCGAACAGGTCGTGCAGATGTGGCGGCAGCGCGCGAGCATGGCGAATCCGGCCGAGATGCTGCATGGCTTCCTCGCCTCGTGGCTGGCATTCCACATCCTCGAGGAAGACCAGTCGATGGCGCGCCAGATCGCCGCCGTCAAGGCCGGCGCCCTCCCCGCCGACGCCTTTGCACGCGAGGCACAGCCCGGCGACAACAACGTCTCGGTGCTGCTCGGCGCCCTGCACAAGCTCTATCACGTGCTGTCGCTGCAGAACCACGAACTCGCCGAAGCCAACGCCGGCCTCGAGCAGAAGGTCGCCGAACGCACGCAGGAACTGACCGCGCTGCTGAAGAAGATGGAAGAAGCGCAGAACCAGATCATGCAGTCGGAGAAGATGGCCGCCATCGGCCAGCTTGCGGCCGGCGTCGCCCACGAGATCAACAATCCGGTGGGCTTCGTCAACTCCAACCTCGGCACGCTGGGCCACTACGTGAACCAGTTGCTGGAGCTGGTCGACGGCTACGCCGCCGCCGTCGCCGAGGCCGACTTGCAGTCGCCGCAACTGGCGGCGGCCTGCGACCGGATCGACCTCGCCTTCCTGCGCCAGGACGTCGTCGCCCTGCTCGGCGAATCGCGCGAAGGCCTCGACCGCGTCAAGAAGATCGTCCGTGACCTCAAGGACTTTTCGCACGTCGACGAGGTCGATTGGCAGGAGGCGGACATCAACGGCGGCATCGAGAGCACGCTCAACGTCGTCTGGAACGAGCTCAAGTACAAGGCCGAAGTCGTAAGGGACTACGGCGACCTGCCGCGCGTACGCTGCGTGCCCGGCCAGATCAACCAGGTGCTCATGAACCTGCTGCTGAACGCCGCGCAGGCGATCGACGAGCGCGGCACGATCGCCGTGCGCACGGCTGCCGCCGGGGAGTTCGTGCGCATCGAGATCGCCGACACCGGGCGCGGCATGGCACCCGAAGTCCTGAAGCGCATCTTCGAGCCCTTCTTCACCACCAAGCCCGTCGGCAAGGGCACCGGGCTCGGGCTCTCTCTGTCCTGGGACATCGTCAAGAAGCACGGCGGCCGCATCGAGGTCGACAGCGAGCCCGGCCGCGGCACGACCTTCCGCATCCGCCTGCCGGTCGCGGGACCGCCGCCATCATGAATCCCGACGCGGACGTCGCCCGGGCGCTCGAGCTGGTCTTCGACCGCAGCAGCGAGGCGATGGTGATCACCGACGCCGACAACAACATCTTCATGGTCAACCCGGCGTTCACCGAGCTCACCGGCTACACGCTCGCCGAAGTGCGCGGCAGGAACCCGCGCCTGCTGCAGTCCGGGCGTCAGGACCGCGACTTCTACCGCCAGATGTGGGCTTCGCTGCTCGCGACCGGCTACTGGAAGGGCGAGATCTGGAACCGCCGCAAGAACGGCGAGATATTCCCCGAGTGGGCAGTCTTCAACGTCGTCCGCGACGACCAGGGCAAGATCGTCAATCACTTCGCGACGTTCAGCGATCTGACGCAGCACAAGGCCCAGGAGGAACTGCAGCGGCTGCAGCGCTTCGACGCGCTGACCGGGCTGCCCAACCGCATGCTGCTGCAGGACCGCGTGCAGGAGGCGATCGTCCATGCGCGCCAGCATGAGCGCTACGTCGCCCTGCTCTACCTGAACCTCGACAACTTCCGCTTCGTCAACGAGACGCTCGGCCACCTCGCCGGCGACGAGGCACTATGCACGATGGCCAAGCGCTTCGCCGCCGTCATCGGCGCCGGCGGCACGGTTTCGCGGCTCTCGGGCGACATCTTCGTCGTCCTGCTCGACGACCTCAACGACACGACGCCGGTCAAGATTTCCGCCGACGCCCTGCTTCAGGCGACGACAGCGCCGATCACCGTCGGCGAGACCGAGGTGCGGCTGTCGGCGTGCATCGGCGTCGCGCTATTTCCGAACGACGGCGCCCGCTTCGAGGAACTGCTGCAGAACGCCGATGCGGCGCTCGGCAAGGCGCGCGAAAGCGGGCGCAACAATCACTGCTTCTTCACCCAGGAGCTCAACCGCCAGGCGCGGCACTCGCTCGACATGGCGGCGGAATTGCACAAGGCGCTCGAACAGGGCTGGTTCGTCGTCCATTACCAGCCGCAGGTCGACACCGTCAGCGGCCGTATCAAAGCCGTCGAGGCGCTGATCCGCATGCAGCATCCGGAGCGGGGCCTGATCCCGCCGGACGAGTTCATCGCCATCGCCGAGGAGACCGGCATGATCGCGCCGATCGGCGCCTGGGTGATCGGCGAAGCCTGCCGTCAGCTCAGGCGCTGGCAGCGGGAAGGCCACGACAGGCTGAAAATGGCGATCAACCTCTCGCCGCTGCAGTTCAGCGATCCGCGCCTTTTCACGACCATCGCCGACGCCATCGCCGACGCCGGGGTCGACCCGCACCTGATCGAGCTCGAGTTCACCGAAGGGGCGGTGATGCGCAACGTCAAGTCGACGGTCGCCATCATGAAGCGGCTCAAGGACATGGGCGTGCGCCTGTCGATCGACGACTTCGGCACCGGCTACTCGAGCCTCAACTACCTCAAGCAGTTCCCGATCGACCAGATCAAGATCGACCTCTCCTTCGTCCGCAACGTGACCACCGACCCGCACGACGCCTCGATCGTCCAGGCGATCCTCGCCATGTCGCGCGCGCTCGGCGTCACGACGGTGGCCGAAGGCGTCGAGACCGCCGCCCAGGCCGGCTACCTGCGCGGCCTGCACTGCGACGACCTGCAGGGCTTCTTCCTCGCCCATCCGGCACCGGCCGAGGAAATCGGCAAGCTGCTCGGCAGCCGCCAGCTCGTCGACCGCGCCGCGCCGGCGCGCACGCTGCTGGTCGTCGACGACGAGGAGAACGTGCTCAATTCGCTGCGCCGCCTGCTGCGCGGCGAGGGCTACCACGTGTTGACCGCAGCCGGCGGCGACGAGGCGCTCGAACTGCTGGCGAGCAACGAGGTCGGCGTCGTGCTCTCCGACGAGCGCATGCCCGGCATGAGCGGCACCGAGCTGCTGCGCCGCGTGCGCACCATGTATCCGTCGGCGGTGCGCATCGTCCTCTCGGGCTACGCCGACGTGACGACCATCACCGACGCGATCAACAAGGGCGAGATCTGGAAGTACATCACCACGCCCTGGGAGAGCGAAGAGCTGCTGACCGTGCTGCGCGAAGCCTTCGTGCGCCACGAGGAGGCTCTGAAGGCCGCGCCTAACCCTTGACGCAGAGCACCTGCTTCAACGTGTGCACGGCCTCGACGAGGTCGGACTGGTTCGCCATCACCGCGTCGATGTCCTTGTAGGCCGACGGAATCTCGTCGATGACGCCGCGGTCCTTGCGGCAGACGACGCCTGCGGTCTCGCGCACGAGGTCGCGCTCGTTGAACGCCTTGCCGGCCTGGGTACGGCTCATGCGGCGGCCGGCGCCGTGGGCGCAGGACTCGAAGCTCTCGGGATTGCCGCGGCCGCGCGCGATGTAGCTGCGCGCACCCATGCTGCCGGGGATGATCGCCAGCTCGCCGGCGCCGGCGCGCACCGCCCCCTTGCGCGTCACCCAGACGTCGGCGCCGTAGTGGCGCTCGCGCGCGACGTAGTTGTGGTGGCAGTTGACGACCTCGCCGGTGACCTCGAACGGCGGCAGGTGGCGGCGCAGCGCCGCCAGCACCAGATCGACCATGGCGGCGCGATTCGCCGCCGCATAGTCCTGCGCCCAGTGCACAGCCTCGACATAGTCGGCGAAGGCCGGCGTGCCTTCGCCGAGCCAGGCGAGGTCGCGATCGGGGAGCTGCAACTGGTGGCGCTCGGCCTCGCGCCGCGCCAGCTCGATGAAATACTGGCCGATGGCGTTGCCGATGCCGCGGCTGCCCGAGTGCAGCATCAGCCACACGCGCTGGCCCTCGTCGAGGCAGACCTCGATGAAGTGGTTGCCGCCGCCGAGCGTGCCGAGCTGGCGCACCCAGTCGCTGTTGCGGCCGACGCGCTTCTTCACGCCCGGATGCGCCTCGGTGATGTCGCGCAGCCGCGCAGCGAACTTCTTCGCCGGCGGCGGGGCCCAGCCCTCGCGATGCTGCTCGAAGCCGACCGGGACGTCGTGGCTGATCTGGTCGAAGATGCGGCGCAAGGCCCTTTCGTCGAGCGTCGCGGCATCGAGCGACAGCCGCGCGGCGATCATGCCGCAACCGATGTCGACGCCGACCGCCGCGGGAATGATGGCGCCGCGCGTGGCGATCACCGAGCCGACGGTGGCGCCGATGCCGGTGTGCACGTCGGGCATCGCGGCGACGTGGTGATGGACGATCGGCAGGCGGGCGACGTTCTCCAGCTGTGCGCGCGCCGAGGCCTCGATGTCGGCGGTCCACACCTCGACCGGTACGATGCCGCCCTTGAGCTCCTGGAGGACCGGCACCGCGACGTCAGCCGACCGCGGGCTCGTTCTGGCAGTTGACCATCCAGCTGACGCCGAAACGGTCGACGCACATGCCGAACAGCGCGCCCCAGAACTGCTGCGCCAGCGGCATGGTGACGCGGCCGCCCTCGGCGAGGCGGTCGAACAGCCGGCGCGCGTGGTCCTCGTCGCGATCGAGGTTCAGCGACAGCGCCACCTGGGTGCCGGCGGTCGGCGGCTGGCCGGGCATGGCGTCGGACAGCATGAGGCCGTTGTCGGCGAAGCTGAGATGCGCATGCATGATGCGGTCCAGGTAGCTTTCCGGCACGTCCAGCGGCGACTCGCGAAAGCGGCTGACCATGTCGATGCGGGCGTCGAGCGCGGCGGCGTAGAACTTCAGCGCCTCTTCGGCACGGCCGTCGAAAGCCAGGTAGGGGATGAGTTTCATGCGGCATCACCTCCGAACGAACGGGACCCGCGAGCGGCGGCAAGCCGCGCGCCCGCGCAACGGCGCGTCAGCCGAGCATTCCCTCGGGCAACGCCAAGGCGCTGGCGCCGCCGTGGACGATTTCATCCGCGAGGCCGCCGGCGGCCGTCAGCACATGCTCGGCGTAGTAGCGCGCCGTGGCGATCTTGGCCGAATAGAACGCATCGGTGCTGCCGCCCGCGACCTGCGCCTGGGCGACGAGCGCGGCGCGCGCCATCATCCAGCCGCCCGCGACGATGCCCATGAGGCGCAGGAAAGGCACGGCGCCGACGGCGACAGCGCGCACGTCCTTGGCGTAGTTGTCCACGATGTAGCCGCCGGCCGCCTCGAGCGCGCCAATGCCCTTGGCGAGCGCAGCGTGGATCGATTCCATCCCCGCCTTGCCGGCGAGCGCGTCGAGCGTCTGGCGCATCTCGGCGAGCACGCCCTTGAACGTGACGCCGCCCTCGCGGGCCATCTTGCGGCCGATGAGGTCGTTGGCCTGGATGCCGGTGGTGCCTTCGTAGATGGTGGTGATGCGCGCGTCGCGCATGTGCTGCGCGGCGCCGGTCTCCTCGATGAAGCCCATGCCGCCGTGCACCTGAACGCCGAGGTAGGCGATCTCGTTGGCAGTCTCCGTCAGCCAGCCCTTGACCACGGGGATCATCAGGTCGACGAAGGCCTGGTTGCGCGCGCGCTCGGCGGCGTCGGGATGGCGCACCGCAGTGTCGTGCGCCGCGGCGACCGTATAGGCCAGCGCGCGCATCGCCTCGGTCTGCGACTTCATGGTCATCAGCATGCGGCGAATGTCCGGGTGGTTGACGATCGCCACCGAGCCCTCCGAGCCTTCGACGGCGCGGCTCTGGATGCGCTCGCGCGCATAGCCGAGGGCCTTCTGGTAGGCGCGCTCCGAGAGCGCCAGCCCTTCGAGGCCGACGGCGTAGCGCGCGGCGTTCATCATCACGAACATGTACTTGAGGCCCTCGTTGGCCTTGCCGACCAGCGTGCCGACGGCCCCGCCGTTGTCGCCGAACGCCATCACCGACGTCGGACTGGCATGGATGCCGAGCTTGTGCTCGATCGACACGCAGTAAGCATCATTGCGCTTGCCAAGGCTGCCGTCGGCATTGACGAGGAACTTCGGCACCACGAACAGCGAGATGCCCTTGACGCCCGCCGGCGCGTCCGGCAGCCGCGCCAGCACGAGGTGCACGATGTTCTCGGCCATGTCGTGCTCGCCGTAGGTGATGAAGATCTTCTGGCCGAAGATCTTGTAGGTGCCGTCGGGCTGCGGCTCGGCGCGCGTGCGGATGGCTGCGAGGTCGGAGCCGGCCTGCGGCTCGGTGAGGTTCATGGTGCCGGTCCACTTGCCCGAGACCATGTTCGGCAGGTAGGTGTGCTGCTGCTCCTCGGAGCCGCAGAGTTCGAGCGCCTCGATGGCGCCGGCCGTCAGCAACGGGCACAGCGAGAAGGCCATGTTGGCCGACTTCCACATCTCGCGCACCGCCGCCGAGACGAGGCGCGGCAGGCCCTGGCCGCCGTGCTCCGGGTTGCAGTCGAGCGCCGTCCAGCCGCCCTCGGCGAACTGGCGATAGGCCTCCTTGAAGCCGGCCGGCATGGTGACCGTGCGGTCATGCCAGCGCGCGCCCTCCTGGTCGCCGCTGAAGTTCAGCGGCGCCAGCACTTCGCCGGCGAAGCGGCCGCCTTCGTCGAGCACGGCTTCGACGAGGTCCGGGGTCGCCTCCTCGCAGCCGGGAAGCTGCGCGACCTTGTCGAGGCCGGCCAGCTCGTTGAGGACGAACAGCATGTCGCGCACGGGGGCGATGTATTGGCTCATGGACACTCCCTGGTGATTACTTGTTGTGCAGATAGCGACGGTCGTCGAAGCTGCCGACCCAGTGCGGGACGTAGACGACCATCAAGGTGACGACCGCGCCGTTGAGCCAGGCTTCGGCGAAGCCGAGCAGCAGGTAGGGCGGCAGGTACTCGCCGAGCAGCAGGTCGGCCGGATACACGGAAGCCAGCCAGAGAACGAGGCTGGCAACCAAGCCCGTGGCGATGGCCACGGCGGCGGCGCCGAAGAACGCGGCAACGAAGACGTAGATGAAGAAGTTGGCGGGCAGGAAGCGCTCGGTCGCGCGCAGCACGGCATGGGCCGCGAAGCACGGGAAGACGGCGGTCACGAGCGCGCTGAGCGCGTAGGGCTGCCAGTCCGAAAGCGCATGAGCGCCGCCGTTGAGCATCACCGCGGCCAGCACCACCGAGAGGCCGACGATTGCGAGCTGGCGGCCGAACATCAGCGTGAAGGCGGTGGCGCCGAGCAGGTGCAGGCCGAGGCCGGGACGCACGCCGGCGTTGAGGTGCCAGACGACGATCAGCGCGACGATGGTGCCGAACCAGACGTTGGCCTGCACCGGGTCGGCGAGGCGCCTCCACGAACCCGTGAGCGCGCACCATGCCCAGACGAGCGCGAGGAGCAGGAAAGCGCCGAGCGCCCATCCGTCCTCGAACAGCTCGGCCGAGAAGTTCACGCCCTCCCCGTCCTATCCTATAGCGCGGCGGTCAGTTCCGGCACCGCCTGGAACAGGTCTGCGACGAGCGCGTAGTCGGCGACCTGGAAGATCGGCGCATCCGGGTCCTTGTTGATGGCGACGATGACGCGGGAGTCCTTCATGCCGGCGAGGTGCTGGATGGCGCCCGAGATGCCGACCGCCAGATAGAGCTGCGGGGCGACGATCTTGCCGGTCTGCCCGACCTGGTAGTCGTTGGGCACGAAGCCGGCATCGACGGCGGCGCGCGAGGCGCCGAGCGCGGCGTTCAGCTTGTCGGCCAGCGGCTCCAGCAGCGTGTGGTAGTTCTCGCTCGAGCCGAGGCCACGGCCGCCGGAGACGATCACCTTGGCGGCGCCCAGTTCCGGACGCGCGGACTTCGTCAGTTCGCGGCCGACGAGCTTGGCGACGCCGAGGTCCGGGCCGGCGGCGATCGCCTCGACGGCGGCGCTGCCGCCCGTCGCGGCGACGGGGTCGAAGCCCGTGGTGCGCACGCTGATCACCTTGACGGCGTCGGCGCTCTGCACCGTGGCGAGCGCGTTGCCGGCGTAGATCGGGCGCACGAAGGTATCCGGCGACTCGACGCCGACGATGTCGGAAACCTGCGCGACGTCGAGCAGCGCAGCCACGCGCGGCAGCATGTTCTTGCCGAAGCTGGTGGCCGGGGCGAGGACGTGGCTGTAGCCGCCCGCGTTGGCGGCAACCAGCGCGGCGACGTTCTCCGCGGTCTGCGTCTCGTAGTGCGGCGCGTCGGCGAGCTTCACCTTGGCCACACCGGCGACCTGCGCCGCGGCCTGCGCGACGGCGGCGCAGCCCGAGCCGGCGACCAGCACGTGGATCTCGCCGCCGATCTTCGCCGCGGCGCCGATGGCGTTGAGGGTGGCGCCCTTGAGCGCCGCGTTGTCGTGTTCCGCAATGACGAGGAGGCTCATGCGATCACCTTGGCTTCGTTCTTGAGTTTGTCGACGAGCTGCGCGACGTCGGCGACGCGCACGCCGGCCGTGCGCTTGGGCGGCTCGACGACCTTGAGGGTCTTGAGGCGCGGCGCGACGTCGATGCCGAGGTCGGCCGGCTTGACGACGTCGAGCGGCTTCTTCTTCGCCTTCATGATGTTGGGCAGCGTCGCGTAGCGCGGCTCGTTGAGGCGCAGGTCGGTGGTGACGACCGCGGGCAGCGTCAGCTCCAGCGTCTCGAGGCCGCCGTCGATCTCGCGCGTGACGACCGCCTTGCCGCCCGCGATCTGCACCTTCGAGGCAAAGGTTGCCTGCGGCCAGCCGAGCAGCGCGGCCAGCATCTGGCCGGTCTGGTTGGCGTCGTCGTCGATCGCCTGCTTGCCGAGGATCACGAGTTGCGGGGCTTCCTTGTCGACCAGCGCCTTCAGCAGCTTGGCGACCGCCAGCGGCTGCAGGTCGACGTCGGTCTCGGCCAGGATCGCGCGATCGGCGCCGATGGCCATTGCCGTGCGCAGCGTCTCCTGGCAGGAATTGAGACCGCAGCTCACGGCCACGACCTCGGTGGCAACGCCGGACTCCTTGAGCCGCACGGCCTCCTCGACGGCGATCTCGTCGAAGGGATTCATCGACATCTTGACGTTGGCGAGTTCGACGCCGCTGTTGTCGGACTTCACGCGCACCTTGACGTTGTAGTCGACGACGCGTTTGACGGGGACGAGGATTTTCAAGCTGCCTCCTTGGTAGTTCGTTGCAGTGTAGGCCACCGCACCGCCCATACGGTATCGTATGGCTTGCTATACTACCGAAACGAATTCCGCGTTTCAATACCCTACCGTATGGACTCGACGCCGCCCTCCGCCAAGCCCCCGCAGCAGCGCGCCGCCCTCGACCGCGAGGCATGGATCCGGCGCGCCCTCGCCGTGGTCGCCGAGGACGGCATGGACGGCCTGCGCGTCGAGACGCTGGCAAAGAAGATCGGCGTCACCAAGGGCAGCTTCTACTGGCACTTCCGCGATCGCCGCGACCTCGTCGACGCCGTGCTCGCGACCTGGCGCGACGGCCGCATCCACGACATCCGCAAGCAGACGCGCGCCGAGCCGGGCCACGAACTCGAGGCGCTGCGCCACACCATCGACGTCTATTCCGCCGCCCGCAACCGCAAGGGCATCGCCATCGAGGCGGCGATCCGCATGTGGGCGCGCCAGGACGCGAAGACCGCCGCGATCGTCGAGGAAGTCGACGCCACGCGCCTCGACTGCACGCGCCAGCTGTTCGTCGCACTCGGCCTTTCGGAGGCGGAGGCCAAGGCGCGCAGCGTGCTGCTCTACGCCTACGTCTTCGGCTTCTCGATGATGCAGTGCGGCGGCTTCCCGATGGACACCGCGACCGTCAAACGCTGGATCACCGACAGGATCACGCAATGAGCGACCACGTCTTCGATTTCGGCAACGGCATCCACGCGATCGATTCCGGCTTCGGCCGGCCGCTGCTGGATGCGGTCCACGTGATCGTCCACGACGGCCGTGCCGCGCTGGTCGATGCCGCCGTGAATGCCGGCGTGCCGCGCGTTTTGGAGGCGCTCGCCGGCCTCGGCATCGCCCGCGACGCCGTCGACTACGTGATGCTGACCCACGTGCATCTCGACCACGCCGGCGGCGCCGGCCTGCTGATGCGCGAGCTGCCGAACGCGAAATTGACCGTCCATCCGCGCGGCGCGCGCCACATGATCGATCCGGCGAAGCTCACGACCGCAACCTACGCGGTGTACGGCGAAGCCAAGGCGCGCACGATGTACGGCGACATCCTGCCGATCGCCGCGGACCGCGTGATCGAAACACCCGAGGGCGCGCGCGTCAGCCTCGCCGGGCGCGAGTTGGACTTCCTCGACACACCCGGCCACGCCCGCCACCACGTCTGCATCCGCGACGCGCTGACCGGCCACTACTTCACCGGCGACACCTTCGGCTTCGTCTTCCGCGAACTCGACCGCGACGGCCGCCGCCACATCTTTCCGACGCTGACGCCGACGCAGCTCGAGCCTGACGAACTCCACCGTTCGATCGACCGCATGATGGCGACGAAGCCGGCGGCGATCTACGCCACGCACTTCGGCCAGGCGAAGGACACGCCGCGCCTCGCCGCCGACCTGCACCGGCTGATCGACGCCCAGGTGGAGGTGGCGCTGAAATTCGCGAAGGCCGGCGACACGCGCAAGCGCCGCATCATGGACGGCATCGCCGCCATCGTCGCCGACGAGGCGGCAAGCCAGGGTTGGGGCCTGCAGGGACAGGCGGCGCTCGACTACTTCGAGGCCGACATCGAACTCAACGCGCAGGGCCTCGAACACTGGCTCGACCACGGCCGATGAGCGAGCATCCCGACGACGACCCGCACGCCGCGCACCATCACGAGCTGCATCCGTCGCTGGTGGTGCGCGTGGTCCTGTGGACGCTGGGCAGCATCGCGCTGCTGCTCGGGGTCATCGGCATCGTCGTGCCGGGCCTGCCGACGACGCCCTTCGTGCTGGTCGCCGCGGCCTGCTACGCGCGCGCCTCGCGGCGCTTCTACTCGTGGCTGGTGCACAACGCGACCTTCGGGCCGCTGATCCGCGAGTGGCGGCTGCACGGGAGCATTCCCTGGCGCATCAAGCTGATCGCCATCGGCACCATGAGCGCGACCATTGCGGTGTCGATCTGGAGCTTCTCGGACAAGCCCTGGCTGCAGGCGATGCTGGCCGTCATCGGCACGACGACGGCGATCTGGCTGTGGCGCATTCCCTCGCGGGATCGACCGCCGCGGAAAGACTAGCTAGCGGCCCTTCCAGGCCGGCGGCCGCTTCTGCATGAAGGCATCGATGCCCTCCGCGGCGTCGTCGCACATCATGTTGCAGGCCATGGTCTCGCTCGCCAGCTGGTAGGCCGCGTCGAGCCCCATCTCGAGCTGGCGGTAGAACATCTGTTTGCCCATCGAAACGGCCGCGGCCGACTTGCCGCAGATCGAGTCCGTCAGCTTCTTCACCTCGGCGTCGAGCTGGTCGACGGGCACGACGCGATTGACGAGGCCGCGGCGCTGCGCCTCGGCGGCGTCTATGAAGTCGCCGGTCAGCAACATCTCCATTGCCTGCTTGCGGCCCATGTTGCGCGCCAGCGCCACCGACGGCGTGGCGCAGAACAGGCCGACGTTGATGCCCGACACGGCGAAGCGCGCGACATCGGCGGCCACCGCGAGGTCGCAGGCGGCGACGAGCTGGCAGCCGGCCGCCGTGGCGATGCCGTGGATGCGCGCGATCACCGGCTGCGGCATCTGCGCGATGGTCGTCATCACCTTGCCGCACTGCCGGAACAGCTTCTGCATGTACGCCTTGGCGTGGTTGGCGCGCATCTGCTTGAGGTCGTGCCCGGCGCAAAACGCCTTGCCCGCGCCGGCAATGACGACGACGCGCACCGAGGCGTCGGCGGCGATCGCATCGAGCGCCGTCTGCAGTTCCGCCAGCATCTCCTCGGAGAGCGAATTGAATTGCCCTGGGCGATTCAGGGTCAGCGTCGCCACGCCGCCCTCGTCGCGGCGCAAAAGGATCGGTTCGTCGGCGGGTTGCGGGACGGCGCTCATGGGGAATCTCCTCAGGTTTATTTGTAAGGCACGATCTGGTTGCCGTCGCGCGTCAGCAACTGCATCAGCTTCGGGTGGATGAAGAGCCTCTCCCTGCCCGCCTGCTGCTCCTTCAGCACGCCGATGTCGGCCAGTTGCTTGAGATAGACCGAAGCCGTCTGGCGCTTGGCGATGCCCTTTTCGGTGAGGCTGCCGATGCGGCAATACGGCAGTTCGAACAGCAGGCTCACCAGTTCGTGGCTGTACACCTTGGGCAGGCTGGCACGCACGTACTCGGCGGTCCGCTCGGACAAGGCGCGGATCGCCGCGATCTTCGCCGTCGTCCAGCTTGCCGTCTCTTCGACGCCCTTGAGGATGAACAGCAGCCAGGGCTCCCAGTCCTGCTCTCGCGTTACCTGCAACAGCAGGCGGTAGTAGTCCGTCTTGTGGTTGATGATGTAGCGGCTGAGATACAGGATGGGCAGGGTCAGCAGGCCTTCCCCGATCAGGAACAGGCTGTTCAGCACTCGCCCGGTGCGGCCGTTGCCGTCGGTGAACGGATGGATGGCCTCGAACTGGTAGTGGCCGACCGCCATGCGGATCAGCGGGTCGAGGTCGGTCTCGTCGTGCAGGTAGCGTTCCCAGTTGGCCAGCAGGTCACGCAGCAGGGCTTCGCCCTCGGGCGGTGTGTAGATGACTTCCCCGGTCTTGTCGTTCATCAGCGTCGTGCCCGGCGTTCGCCGGACCGACATCTCGACGCCCTTGATGGTCGTGCAGATCTGTTCGGCGGTGCGCGTGCAGAGAGGCTTCTTCGCGAGCGCGGCGTAGCCCTCGAACAAGGCCCGGCTGTAGCGCAATGCCTCCTTGGTCGCCGGGTTGGCCTGCGCCTCGTTGCCGGCATGGCGGAACAACTCGTCGGTGGTGGTGACGATGTTCTCGATTTCCGAACTGGCGCGGGCTTCGAGCAGCGGCAGGGTGTTGACCAGCATCGCCTGGTTGGGGATCAACTGCGCCGCCTGCTTCAACTCTGCCAGCGCCGCGCGCGCCGTGATGCAGGCGCGCAGCACGGCGCGGGTCTCCACCTCGGCCGCCGGCGGCAACAGGGGCATTGCGTTGTAGGGCCGATCGGGCTGCCAGCCCTTGGCGCTCCTGGCGACGATCGGCGATTTCTTCAACATGGGCCGGACTCTATGTCGACGCAGTCGCCATGTCAACAAGATGTGTCGATATTTTCGCATTTCATCGACACATTGCAGGCGGTGCGTCGACGCGTCCTGGCGGAGGCGGTGAGATTCGAACTCACGAAGGGTTGCCCCTTGCCGGTTTTCAAGACCGGTGCAATCGACCACTCTGCCACACCTCCGCGGCGGGCCGGATTATAGGCCGCCTTGCCCCTGGCCCTCGCGCGGATTGTTGAAACTTGGCGCCGTCTGGGGCAGTCTCAAGGTTGCTCGATAACCCAGCGGAGGTCTCTCATGGCAGATATCGATTTTGGTCGTCATCCGGTCGCCACGACGGAGGTGGCGCAGCAGCAGAATCGCGTCCTGCGCAATACCTACGCGCTGCTGGCGCTGTCGATGGTGCCGACGGTGCTGGGCGCCCTCGCCGGCATCCAGATGGGTTTCACCTGGTTCGCCGGCAGTCCGGTGGTGAGCTTCATCGTCTTCCTCGCCGTCGCCTTCGGCTTCATGTGGGGCATCGAGAAGAACAAGGATTCGGGCGTCGGCGTCGCGCTGCTGCTCGGCTTCACGTTCTTCATGGGCCTGATGCTGTCGCGCATCCTCGGCTTCGCGCTGGGGCTCGCCAACGGCGGCACGCTGATCGCGCTGGCGGCGGGCGGCACGGGCGCGATCTTCTTCGTGCTCTCGGGCATCGCCGCGACGACGAAGCGCGACTTCGGCAACCTCGGGCGCTTCCTGTTCCCGGGCCTGATCCTGTTGCTGTTGGCGGTGCTGGCCAACGCCTTCTTCCAGATCCCGGCGCTGGCGCTGACGATCTCGGTGGCGGCGATCGCGATCTTTTCCGCCTACATCCTGTACGACATCAACCGCATCGTCCGGGGTGGCGAGACCAACTACGTCAGCGCGACGCTGGCGGTCTATCTCAGCATCTACAACGTGTTCGTCAGCCTGCTGCACCTGCTGATGGCGTTCGGCGGCGAACGCGACTGACGCGTCGAGCGGGCATACGAGGGCGGCCGCGCGGCCGCCCTTTTCATCTCTCGAACAGCGCGATCGATTCGACGTGCGAGGTGTGCGGGAACATGCTGGCGATCCCAGCGCCGAGGAGCCGGTAGCCCTTTTCGTGCACCAGCACGCCGGCGTCCCGGGCCAGCGTGCCCGGGCTGCACGAGACGTAGACGATGCGCGCCGGCGCGTCGTCGCCCAGGCTCTTGACGAGTTCGATGGCGCCGTCGCGCGGCGGGTCGATCAGCATCTTGTCGAAACGGCCGAGCGCGGCGACGCTCTCCGGCGTCGCCTCGAACAGGTTGGCGACGGCGAATTCGCAACGCTCGCCGAGGCCGTTGAGTTCGGCGTTCGCGCGCGCGCGCTCCACCAGCGGCTGGGCGCCCTCGATGCCGACGACAGTCGCGCCGAGGCGCGCGATGGGGAGGCTGAAGTTGCCGAGGCCGCAGAAAAGGTCGGCGATGCGCTCGCCGGGCGCAGGCTTCAGCAGCGCCATGGCGCGGCGCACGAGCATGCGATTGACGCCATGGTTGACCTGGGTGAACTCGGTCGGGCTGAAGCGCAGCGTGACGCCGAAGTCGGGCAGCGAGTAGGCGAGCGGGGGCGCGTCGGCCGGATGGAACAGCGCCGCCGTCGCCGGGCCGCCAGTCTGCAAATAGAAGACGATGCCGTGCCGGTCGGCGAATTCGCGCAGGCGCTTCTCGTCTTCCGCCGTCAGCGGCTCGAGGATGCGCACGACGAACACGGTCTGCCCGTCGCCGATCGCCAGTTCGAGTTGCGGAATGCGGTCGGGAATCGACAGGCCGCCGATGAGATCCTTGAACGCCGGCAGCAACGCCGACACGTGCGGCGGCAACACTTCGCACGAATCCATCACCGCGACGTAGCTGCTGCGCTTTTCGTGGAAGCCGACGAGCACGCCGCCCTTCTTGGCCACGAGCCTTACCGACGGCCGTGCGCGGAAGCGGTAGCCCCACGGCGCGCCGGAAATCGGTGGAAATACCGTTTCAGGCTTGAGCCGCGAGATATGCCAGAGCGAATCCTCGAGCACCCGTTGCTTGGCAGCCGTCTGGCCTGCGGCCTCCAGGTGCTGCATGCTGCATCCCCCGCAAGTGCCGAAGTGGGGGCAGCGTGGCGTGACGCGCTGGCTCGATGCGGTATGCAGCGCAGTCATCTGCGCCTGTTCGTAGCTGGGCTTGCGGCGATAGCTGGAGTATTCGACCTCCTCGCCCGGCAGCGCGCCCTCGATGAAAATGACTTTGCCATCGACGTGGGCGATGCCGCGCCCCTCGTTGTCCAGTGATTCGACCAGCGCCCGCATGAGATTTGACGTGCCGCAAAAGGGCGCAATTATACGGCGCGGCCGGTGCGTGACCCCTATCGCCTTTACGTGAAACTGCTAGAATCCGGGGCTGGTCGGAGCCACTCCGACCGCATTTTTCCCGTCACCCCCCTCACCAACAAAGGAAAAAACATGAAGCATTCGCTCCTCGTCGCCGCTCTGCTCGCGCTTACCGTTTCCGCCTGTGGCCAGAAGGAAGAAGCTGCCCCCGCC
>Ga0075012_10002093_pt1 | contig 19790 bp, 9 predicted proteins | sample All_14_2_FD_71474 | JGI IMG/M metagenome (GOLD analysis project Ga0075012, IMG submission 71474) | Freshwater microbial communities in response to fracking from Pennsylvania, USA - Allegheny Zone_MetaG_DW_15 | ecosystem: Environmental > Aquatic > Deep subsurface > Groundwater > Drilled... | reverse complement strand
GATGCGTTGGTGATGATCGCATGCTCGGGGCGGAACACCATCAGCGATTTGTCGGACTCGTCCGCCTCGACCACAGCCCATTTCCCCTTCCCTTTGCGCACCGAACCGATACGGGAACCACCCTCATCCCAGCCGGCTACCGCCGCACCGTTCACCACCAGAGGGTCAAATCCCGCACCCTCCAGCAGGCACCCGAGCATCGCGGTCACCGAACTTTTTCCGCATGTCCCCGTAACGGCGACTAAGCTATGCCCGTCCGTCAACCTGGCCACCTCGGCGGCACGGTGGACTATGGGCACACCCTGCGCCTGTGCACGCTCCACTTCCGGGTTGTCCGCCTCGATCGCGCTGCTGACCACCAGCCGCACGGTCTGTCGCGAAATCCCGGTGCCGTCTTGCGGACATAGCTGAACGCCCTGCCGAGCAAGGCAGGCCAGCGTATCGGTCATGTCTCCCGAATCCAGCAGGCGATCAGATCCCGAGACGCTGGCCCCAAGATCAAGTAACGCCTGTGCCACCGCACTCATTCCCACGCCGCCAATGCCTGACACATGAACGATATCACTCATCGTACGCCTTCTTTCTCACCAGTTTCATCTCGCATCCACGCCAGACCGTCCACTCGCCGCGAGTGCAACCACACGGCAAACAGCGCCAAGGAAAGAAACCAGGCCCAGACCATCCACGGCTCCCACTTCGCAATACGGAAATTTCCGCCCGGACACGCCGCCATGACTTCCGCCGTGCGCACCATGACCAACGTAAAAAATCCAGCCGCATGATTAAAACACGCTGCAACCCAGCAGTTGACTAAGCTCGCCGTCATGCCGAGACACCCCGCCACCACAATAAAAAAAGAACAGGGCCCGATCACCAGGTTCGCCAACAGTCCGCCCGGCGTGAAGCGGCCGAAATAATACGCGGTCAGGGGCACCGATGCAAGCCACGCCGCCAGCGAAACGGCAAACGAGTCCGACATGAAACTCACGCCGGTTTTCAGCCACCTGATCCGGGTGGCCCTTGACTGCTCGCCCCCTGCCTGCAATAGCCGCGCCTGGTTCTCTAGCCACTCGACCCGGCAGAGACGTTTTCCTGCAAAACAGAAGGGGCGGCAAAACACCACAAGCCCCCCCATCACCGCAAACGAGAGCACACAACCGATGTCATAGATCAGCCAAGGTTGCAGCACGTGGACAATCAGCGCGGTGCCCGCCAAAGCCGCCAGTCCGCTCGGCTTGCGCCCCATGAGCGGAGCAGAAAAATAGAGCACCGCCATCAGACAGGCCCGGATCGCACTTGGGCGGGCGCCGGTCGTCACCGTATAAAAAACCAAGATGGGAGCCACGAACACCACCCAATAGGGACGTGACACACCTGCCGCCGCAACAACTAAAACAAGCACAGAGGCCACCAGCACAATGTGAAGACCAGAAATCGCGAACACATGGATCGTGCCTGAATCCGCAAAGATGCGTCGCATTGAAGGCGGTATCGCTTGACGGCTTCCCAGAAGCATCGCTTCATTGAGTGAGGGGATAACCCCCCAATCTTCGATTCCGATCGTGACGCGCTCTGCAGCCTGCTGCCGCGTCCGCGCAACACGCGCTATCCAAGAGGCGGGATCCGCTTCGGCCAACCGCTCCGACCGATCCTCACCTGTATTCACCGTTAAAGCCAACAACCCGTCACGCCCCTTTTTCACCTTTGCGGTCCCAGTCAGACGCCACGTTTCACCCGGATGCGGCGCACGTGTATCCCTTACGTGACGTGATCCGAACCAGTTCACCTCAACGGGCAAATGACGGATCGCACACGGACCTTGATTCAAACGGAGATGATCCGCACGAAACGAATACTTTGCGGCTTCGCCCCTCGAAGGCGTCACAACCACTTCATGCCCTACACGGCAAACAAATGTCGGACGCTGGGATTGGCCCTCAAAACGTTCGGCCTCCTCTTTGCGGCCAGCGATGTCCCAAGCGGCGTCGAACCATCCCAGCAGGAAGACCGAAACGGCACCGGCTAACCAGACTTTCTTGATTTTCACGGAGACCGCAAGGGCGAAAACGGCAACAACCGCCACCGCAGGCCATGCGCCAAACCGGTACCCGCACACGATGCCGCCCAGCAACAAGGACGTCCCGATAAGTAACGGCTGACGTCGACATCGGTCACGAAACGCCGCCACGATCCGCAAGACTTTGCCTGTTATCGCCATGCGTTTGTCGCGCGCCGGCCCGCTGTTAGGTGGGCGGAAGCCGGTAAGCGTAAGAAGGCAAAACCACCGAGAAGACCGTCCCCTTGCCGCGTTCAGACTGAAGCGTAATCTCGCCTCCATGCTCGGTGAGGATTGACCGGGCGATACTAAGTCCAAGCCCGGTGCCTTTGCCACGTGGCTTGGTCGTATGGAACGCATTAAAGACACGGCCCTTATCCTCTTCCTTAATCCCTTCTCCTGTGTCTCGAACCGTGCAACACAAAAATGCCCGGCCCTCCCTGACCTCAGGCATGATATCCACGTTCAGCTCACGTGTTTCGCTTTGCGCCATAGCGTCGCAGGCGTTGGCAAACAAGTTGAGGAAAACTTGCTCGATCTGGTTATGGTCACCGAACACCCAGTACTTGGCTTTTACAACTGGACAGAGAACATTGATGCGGCCAGTCTTAATCCGGTGTCCCAGAATGAAAAGAGCGTCATGGATGGGATCGAACAGGTCAACAGGCATATGTTGGTCTTTTACGCCTCGCGAAAAATCACGCAAACGCGACGCGATGTTCTCGATCGTATCGGTGGACTCCTTAATCATCGCGAAAAGTTCATCTGCCTGCGCGCGCAAATCATCCGGCATGGACACTCGACCATCAATCAACTGTTGCAGGACGGTGTTCGCCAAGGCAACTGCGGTCAGCGGATTATTGATGTCATGCACGACGCCAGCGGCCAGTTCGCCGATTGCGGCGAGCCGTCCGGCATGAAGCATGCCGTCCTGCATTTCTTTCAATTTCCGGATATCCCGGGAGACTGTAAAGGTTTGTACGAACGAACCTTTCTCGTCGCAAAGCGCCAAGGTCCTCTGTTCAACGGGAATGCGTGTGCCGTCCCGCGCGATAAAAAGACTTTCCACACGCTTCTCGCCTGTTTGCTTTAGCTCAAGGAAACCTTTCTCGACAGCCTCCAGCACTTCCGGCGCGTAAAGCTGCCGAATATTCATGCCGGAAAGTTGATGCTCTTCATAACCCAGTAGCGAGAGAGCCATGCGATTGAAGAAAATAATATTCCCCTGATCATCCACCGAGTGGATCATATCAGGAAAATTATCCATCAAAGCGCTGAACAGACCGGAGGGATCAATCGACTTGTCATCACTTGCTGCAAACATAGTACCGACTCCTCAAAAAGCTTGCCTCTACCCAAGCAGTATGCTTTCAGCTTACTCTAAAAGGAGTTGTCTCCGCAACAAAATCCTGTCCATACAAAGGGCGATGTTCCGGCCTGCGTCATGGGGTGTTCAGCTTGACTCGGTAGAAACGAGTTTCATGGAGCGACGCATTTGTGTCGGACCATTGCATGGCAGTTTGACTATGAGAAGCCTCCCATGGACCGTTCGTGCCGACCCCTGCTGTACTGACCAACGAGGTCGCAACAGTGATCTGATAACTCCTGCCATTGGCCACACTCCACGAAACGCTCAGAGCCCCTGTGCCCGCAAGTACATCCAGGAACCTCAACACACTGAGCGCATTGGTGGGATCCGTTCCGCAAAGATACTCTTGATAATTGTTGAGACCGTCATGGTCATCATCCGCGCCGGCTACCATACCACCGCCGGGGAAGTAGTGGGACTCCCACGCGTCGGCAACGCTGTTTGCGTTGGTGTCGGCGGGAACAAGGAAAACGGGCCCAAGGTCGAGTTGAGCTCCTGGGGCAGAGTTACTGACAGCACCCTCACGAACACAGTCCTGGTAACCCGCCTGTGTAACCGTCATGTCCCAGTCGCAAGCACCGAGCGAGATCGTCGGCGGGAAACATCCATCGGCCGCACTATACCAAGGCGTGCGGTAACTCGTCAGGATGACACTGCCGTCTACCACCGTGCCGGTAAGGCTGCCACTGGTCGCCGTAAAGGCGATCTGCGCCCCCGGGAGAAAGGCGCGTGTCCAGGCATCGCGCACAACACCGGAGGTAACCGACACAAAGGGAATCATCTCAAACCCGGCCATGCGCCACCCGCCCGACACAACAACTTGCCGTGGGTTGGCATAGGAGAGATTCGTCAGGCTCTGCACCTGATTCGGCAGGTTCGGATCTTCGCGCGCAAAGTAATGATCCGGAGTTGGAACCGTGACCAGATACGTTCCATTGGTCAATCCGGTGTACACGACACTCGTCGCCCCGTTAAACGATCGCGTGCCCTGACCCGAAACCGTCACCGTCGATCCTGTGGGCAGCGCACCCGATGCGATATCATCCACCCCGAGAACAATCAGCGAGTTGAGTCCGTCTGCCGCAGGAACTTCGATACTGAACTCATAGGAACCCACAAATGTGTTCGTGCCGCCTGAATATGTAGAAATCCAAGCCCAATACCAACCTTCCTCCGGAGAGTCTATTCCAATGCTTTCCCCAAAGTCGCTGCCTTCTTCATCGACAAGCGGTTCGAACAACTCCAATGTCCCATCCGGACGTTCGCGATAGAGGGCGAGCACACTGTCCAGTGATTCGCTGGTATGATAGGTTTCGATATCACAGTGTGCAAAATTTGTGACGAGATAGAAGCGCACCCAATCCACATCGTTGGTGACGTGGAAGGTGTGACGCTGCGGCACCCCGTCGTAAAATGAGGCTTGGCCAATTACGTCGTCCGGCTCATACGCGTCCGCGAGAATGATTTCGGATTGACGGGGGAAAGAGAGTTCGCCAACCGTATCCTGGGCATAAAACATGAGTTCGTAGGTGCCAGGCTGAACAAAGTCGTCATACGAGGCTTCGTAACGGTTGGAAGTCGCATTCCATGCCAACGCGATCATAGTCAGACCGCCGACACCGCTATAGCCCGGCGGCGTGACAACACACCACACGTTCGATATGGGATACATGCCGGCAATCTCACTTGCCCAAAGGGTAACCGCTCCGCCCGTGTTGGTATGGACCGCCGGAGGAATAACTGAGCCGATCACCGGCGCATCGGCACCAGTGACAAATGCGGAGCCCAGATAGGTTTCGCAGGCGAGTTGTCCGTCCGTATCTTTCTCGTTTGCCACACCGTTCAGGTTATCATCGATTTGCGCCCGTTGCCGCACGCTGCCCGAAACGCGGCGTATCGCGCGACGAGCCGCGGTATAGGCGTCCCCGAGGGTCTCGCCCGCAATCACACTGGAAAACAGGAATTGACTGAAGCTGATTGCGCCTCCATTGTCAAAAAGGGCTTCGCAACCAGAGCGGGCACTGGCGACGGCAATGCGGGTAGCTTTGGGGAACGTTTCAGACAAATACGGATCCGCGAGCGCGGGAATAAAAGCGCCGGCACCCGAGAAGTCAAGAATGATATTGACCGGCACAGGGTTCGTGGCCTGAAAGCTTTGGATCCAAGCAGCGAGCTGATTGGTGGTCAGGACTTCTGTACCGTTGAGAAGGAACGCATTCTGCACCCCCTCTCCGAGGATGTAGAGCGTCAAACGGTCCGTGGAGTTGGTGAGCGCCCACTCACCGAAGGCGTCTTGCAGATTCGCAAGGCTTGACACTGCCGCCACGTCATTCGAACCGTCACCGTCCAAGTCCTGATCGGCGACGGGCTGGAGAACTCGGATATGGTCAGGCGTGAAAAGACGCAGCCGGAACGTGGTGTAGGCCAACTGAGTCAGATAATTGATCGCTGGCCAAGCAGGGCTGTTTGTGTCACCGCCCGCGACAATGATCACGCGGTCATCGAAGCCGATCTGCGCAATGTACGCTGAACGAGGTAAAGAGACATTGCCCTCTTCATCTTGAGCATAGAAGGTAATACTGTAGGTTCCGGGCGTCGTAAAGCCGTCATACGTGACCGAATAGCGGCCGCTGGCGGAATCGTAAGCCAACTCGAGCCGAGGTAGGCTTGTCACCGGCTGATCGGGATCGGGGTCATACCCAGGAGGCACAATCAGGCACCAAGCCTGTTTGATGGGATGCGGAGCAGACACGCTGCCGATCCACAGGGTTGCCTCCGTCTCCTCGGTCAGCACCTGATTTCCGCAGACCTCGCCGATCTGAGGCGCATCCCCCGACGAAACAAAAGTCGGGCCGATGTAGGTACCGGTGGCCTGTGCCCAGTCATTCGTCGTATAGTCGCCGCTTTTGTCGTCATCCAACATGGCCGACTGATAAGACGATATTGCGTCTTGCGCCAATGTGAAACACGACATCACATCGTATCCCAACAAGAGACCGGAATAGAATGCTCCTGAGAAACTGACCAGGCCGCCGGCCACGAAATAACTGGGTTGGTCCGTGCCGCAGGCCGCAATGACGATGCGAGGAGCATTGCCATTATAGGCAAGTTCATCCAGGAAACTTCCCGCATAGCAGAAATCGAGCAAGACCGTGACATGAGTTTGGTATTTGTTCTGGAGATTGTCCAGCCAAGCGTCCAGTTGTGAGGCCGTGATCACTTCCGAGCCGCTTAAACGGAAATACCCGTTTCCCGAAGAGTTGCCTCCGTGGTCGACCAAATAGACGAAAAGGCGGTCAGAGCCAGCAACGCCGCTCACACTGTTCGTGAATGTGTCAGCCGCAAGAGCGCATGTTGACGCGCCGTCGATGTCATCAAACTCGCCATCGCCGTCAACATCCTGATCCGGTTCGGGGCTTAAATAGTGGATATTCTCTTTCGAAAAGCCCCGATAACGCAGTGTGGTGAACGCAGTGTCCGCAAGATAGTCCGTGGCGGGCCAGAGAGTGTCACTGTCGGAGGTTCGCCCGGCGATGATGAGCGCCTTGCCTGCCCTAGCGACCGTCTGCGTTCCGATCACATTGAGAAACGCCCGCCCAAGGCGTTCTTCGCCGTCCCACGTTTCCACCACATCTGTGCGTCCCGTTGAGGTTCCCGCCGTATAGCGGGCCCCGGTCATGTTTGTGGTTAAAAGAGCGCCGCCACTGCCGTTCTGGACAAACGCCCAACGCAAAAGAGCGTCGACAGTAAAATCGAGTTTGCCCGCTGACAGGCCAATCAGTCCTGTTCCGATATTGGTCGATGTCGTCGAAGATACGGTTGAGCCGCTTCCCGAGAGCGTGACGGTCTCGCCGGCAACCAGCGTATGCCGAGAGGGCGATACGCGCAGGACAGGCTGAAACGCGAGACCCGGCCGCGGAGCGGACGAGACGGTTGACAAACGATTTGAGATCAAAGTCACATCGACCACACCAACCGTGCCGTCGAGATTGATGTCCGCACGCCGATATCCGGCCTTCCCGAGTTGGGACTCCGCGATCTCACGGTCGACCGGTAACACGCGCCCGTCCCCATCGGTATCGCCAGCGCGAAGAGCCCAGAAGTTAGTCGCATTACCTGAGACAACGGCACACCCTTCCGTGCCGCCGTAGTAAGCATTCGAGCTCTGAGTGAAATCATATGAAAGGGTTCCGTTGACGAATGGCACCGGAAACGCCGACATCGCCGTCAGATGGTTGCGGTGCTTCACGACCACATAATATGCGCTACCGGGCTGCAGACCAACGTCCAACAGCGGCTGGCCCGCGTCGTTCACAACCCAGCCGTCGCTGCGAACGAAAGCGCTGCGCGAAAACACGGCGTCCCCGTCTGCCGCATGCCGGAACTGAACGAGAACCCAGTCGGTCACATTCGAAAGAACCGTTGCCACCCAGCGGGGATCATCCGCATACGGAGATTGCAGGGACATCCTCGTTCCAAGCGAGCAGGACATGCCATTGGACGAGGATTGGAACGGCCCTTCCAGAAGGAGCCTGACCGAGGCACTCACTTTCACTTCATAAGCCCCCATGTCCGCCGATGAACCCACAATTCTCGGATTACCGTCCGCATCGGAAGCGCTGAACATCCAAAAACTGTTAATCCCGGCGTTGACGCACGGCGAGGAGGACAGCAACCGATAATCACCATTCGCAGGACTGACAAACTGGCTGTCGTTTGTGATGCTGTTGGCGTCTTGACCATTGAGCTGGCGCCAATCCTGCAACGTTACATAGTGTGTCCGGTTGGAGTCCGTATTCTGCCATGCGCCAACAGACCCTGCGCCGGCGCGTAAATTGTTGAAATCGGAATAGTGTAAGGCTTTCTGCAAAGTCACCAAGCAGGAGGCCTGCGTATTCGCCGTCTGAATCACGTTGTTCTTCAGCACATTCGTCCGTTTTCCGATGCTGTTTGCGTTCAGGATCACAATGCCGTCACCCGGATTGACAACGGTGTTGTTTTCGACCAGAAAAACGGTGCGACTTTCATACTTGCTGGGGCTACCCTGAAGGAACATTCCGCTCCCGTTGCCGTACAGCACATTCTGGAAAATCTGGTAGTTTTCGCCCGCCATATTTGCTGACGGTTTCAGTTGTATGCCTGCACCCGTATTATTCCGGCAGACATTGCCGATCAAACAAACGTTCCTCGCGGTGGAGGCGTCCACAGAAATACCGACATCCGCCGACGTAAAAACCAAGCCCTCGACCCGCACATAGTTTGCACGAATGTCCAGACAACGGCGGTCGGTCCCACCAGACATGCGGTACAACACCGAACCTCCGCGAGTGCCGACAACCCGTACCCAAGCATCAGGCGAACCTCCATGATTGCTGCCATACAGGGTAATGTTCGAAGAATTCGTATAAACCCCCGTGTCAACGTACACCGTATCGCCAGGCCCTAGCCGATACCGGCTCAACACGTCGGCCAAAGACGGAAGCGGCCAGTTAGGCGAGTCGCCACTATACGTAATTGAACCGGCAGCTGAACAATACCAATCCCCGTTTGTCGAACCATCATTCACATAATATTTAGCCGCAGGACGTTTTATGGTGACCGTGCCGGCCGTCGAACTTTGAGCGGCACTGTCCTGATTACACGAGACCCGCAAATAATAGTTTGTCGTCCCGGTCTGCGGAACAGGCGCCTGCCACGCAAATGAACCGGTCGGAGGAAGGTTACCGGCTCCTCCGATGACCATCCACCCCCCGCCGACAGTCGCATAGGAGAGGCTAACCTGATCGCTCGTCAACCAATTTGCACCCGTCGCGCTCCACCTGCTTGTCACCGAGCCGGCAAACGACTCCCCCGCAGCGGGGCTTAACAAAACAAGAAAACGGCCTGGCGCGCTGCGCGATGCCTCCGCAGTGCCTCCGTATGCGCCCATATTAATACGGAGCCCCCTCGGATTCGGCTCCTCACCCATCGCTGAGGCGGGCGACCCGGCGTCCACACAGGGGCTTGTGATCGAGTCGTACACCCATGTGCCAGAGCGCCAAGAGCCGCCTTGGCTGCGCAAATGGTAATCGCCGGAATCAGGCGAGATGAAGAGCGGGTCACGGCTGATGCTGAACGCGTCAAGGCCTCTTTCACGCTGCCACTCGGCAAGCGAGACCGCGGCATACGTCATACCGTTTGCCTCCCACCTCGCCACACGGGCACCCCCATACGTTACGAAATTGTTGAAATCCGACCCGCCCACCACGTCTACCCCCTGCAAAAGCAGACAGGATCCGTCACCCTTTGCCACAACGATATTGTTGGTCAACGATGTACCTCCTGAAAGCCCCCCGCAGGCGATGCCCGTACCGTTGTAGACCGCTATCGTGTTGTTCACGACATCGAAACGCGCACGGTGGTAGCCCTCACTTGCCTGCAGGTTCATTCCGCCGCCATTACCGTAGAGGAGATTGTTTTTGATCAAATAGGTGGAAAAACCCTCGTTGACCGCATCAGGCAAAACGGCAAGGCCATACCCGCTGTTGGCTACAAACGTGTTCTGCACCAGCTTCGCGTTGCGGCAGCTTGACGGATCGATCTCAACACCAGTCTCGGCCCCACAGAAAACGAACCCTTCGATGTGGGCGAAATCCTGTCTGATGCGCAAGCAGCAGGAACCCGGCACTGACGAGCGCCGATCGAGAATGGTCTTCCGGTTTGCCCCCATCAGACGAAGCACCTCACTGCCATTTCCAGCCCCGGTATTGGGCAACTCCAAATCCTCCTGCAACACATAGAGCCCCGCGTCGATATATATGGTGTCGCCGATTTGTGGCTGACAATTTGCGATGAGGGCCGTTATCGAGGCTTTTGGAGCGCTGGGGCTTTTGCCGTCATTCGCATCATTGCCGGGTGCGGTACAGTAGGCGTCATCCGCTATTGAGGCGTCGTTTACGAAATAATTCTGTCCGGCCACCACTCGCGAGGCTGAGACCGCCCATATCACGAACACGGCAAAAAGATGGCCGCGCAAAATATGACGCAACCGATCGGGAAGTGTTTTGGCATTCATGGCTTCACCTCCGGTTTCGAAGTGCCGCGGGGCTTAGCCTGCTTCTGGCGGAACTCAGAATACCTTGCCCGCAGGGCGCCAAGACGCTGAACGGTGATTTTCTTCAGTTCGACATCGTCGATCGTTTCACAAACACCCTCAAGAGTCGCAAGGGCCGCATCCCAGTCCTTCTGCGCTTCTTGGACTTCCGCCAATTGCCAGCACAGCGGCAGGCGCTTTGAGGGAACACGCTCTTCGCTGAGCGCTTGTCGTAAAAGTTGCTCGGCTTCTTGGCTCTGGCCCAGCCGTCCATAGATTGCCGCCAAATAAGCCTTGGGAACCGGCTGAGACCGTGCCACGCGCGTAGCCCAAGCGAGTGCCTCAGCGGACTGCCCCCTGTCGCAGTAGAGCGTCACAAGCCGTGGCGCAACCACCAGCTCGAACCGGGCATCGTTTCGCAGCAGGGCCTCATACGCGGCAATTGCCTCAGCGGACCGGCCGCACCGGTCGGCCTCGGTCCCGCGGCGCATGAGAGCGTGGGGAGCCTCGGCCGCTTGGGGTTCCGACACTGCGCTGAAAGAAGGCCAGCCCAGCACCAGCAGGCAGCAGCCCAGACAACTCGTTTTCAGCCGTGTTGCAACGTGTCTCATCATGCTCCTCCAACAAGCCGTGTAGCCAGTGTATTCGCGCCATGCCGCCACGTCAACGGCCAACCGGCTCGCGCCTTCTTAAAAATGATAAATGCACGAAATGAAGAGGTCATGCCGGTCCACATCCGTTCCCAACGTGTCCTGCTGTCCGGGAATCAGCGTGCCCATCACGTCATTTCCCCACGAATAGATGTAGGCGATGTCGATGATGACTTTATTCGGACCCTTGCCCAACGAAAAACCGGAGCCTAGACTAACCCCCCAGTACTGATCAGGCTGACCAACAGCCGGTCGTTGTTCCCATGATAGCCCCGCGCGAAAGGGGATCTCGGTATTTGCGAGCACCCACAGATACTCCGTGCCGGTCCTCAGCGACCAACAGTCGTCTACCGCATCATCGCTATACGGTGAACCGTCGAGCGGGTTGATCTTCCCCTGCCCTTCCGCCTTGAACGAATACTGTGACCACAGGGTTTGGCTAAGGTCGAACGAGGTGGAAAGACGGTTATTCCAGCGCCATACCGCACCAGCAGCCCAATAGAGAGGAAACTCGAAAGTCACATCGGCTGACTCGCGCCGCACGCTGGTCACGCTTGTGCCAGTGCCGTCTTCGACGGTCACGGCAGTACGCACGGTTTTTCTCTGATTCGCGCGCGCGGTCCAAGGCAGGTCTAAGCAAAAGCCAAGGGTGAGTTTCTCCGACACGTCCCAAAGACTCCCCAACGTGGCATTGACTCCGCGGAAATGGTCAATCCGGTCTTCAACATCATACGTACCCGTATAACCGATGCGCGTCTGTTCCATGTTCACGGCTGTCGTCGAATAATCGGGCAAATCGCCCGTCACGGGCCCAAACGGCAAGTCGGGAAAAGGCGGGGCGATGTCATACACCCCTTGATAACTGTAGGTGCCAGACGTGATGCGCTGATCAGTGATGTTGACCAAGCTGTCCATTGTCCCCGAATAGCGGGCATGCGTGTGCGAACGGATATTCGGCGTTCCGAACAACCCCTCCTGGTAGATATTGAGCGCCGCACCGAAAGACAGCTTCGGGGTCGCCTCCACCGCGAAAGCCGGGGTGATCGCTTGCACCCCCCCCTCCTGCTCGAACTCCAATTTTCCAAGGTTATCCGAAGTGAGGAGTTGATCAAGCGTCGTGGTCCTGCGCGTCGTCAGATAACGGGTCACTTCCACATAACCGTTTTCGGCTGGATAGCTCTCGACGGGAGGGGGATCCAATGTGCTGGTCTCGCTCCTCACTTGCTGTCTTCGACTGGAGGACCGTCCGGTAAAATCAGCATGAAAGCGCTGTGAGAAGTCGTACACTTCCTGATAATTGATCGAGAAAACCATGTTTCGGTCCAGCAGGCGGAACGGCATGACCGCACTCATATAGTTGAGCGCATTACCATAAAAATCATCTTCCCCGACGCGGTAGTCCGGATCGCCCGACCAGTGGCGATTCGTCTCTTGCTTCAACCGGTAAACCAAAGAAAACTCGGGGCGCTCAAGTTGCATGAGACCAGCCGGATTCCAAGAGGCGGCCGTGGCATCGTCGGCCACAGCCGTAAACGCACCGGCAACCCCCAAAGCCCTCGCACCCGAACCGCTTGGCAACGGCGCAGAAAAAATGGTCGGCGCTGTAAAAGCGGGTACGGACGGCGCCTCCGGCGTCAACAGAGCCCCACCCGGATCCACATGGGTCAAAGGGACCTGAACTGGGCCCGCGGGAGTGGAAAGCGTGAAACTCTCGGCAAGAAGGAGGTCAACGACAACAGTCAGCATCGAAAAGGCAACCCCCGCCCACACCCAATTCGGCGCACAGGAAAGGCAAGTCCAACGTGGTCTCATTTCCTTGTCTCGAGGTTCAGATTCCATAGCTCCTGCTCTTTCCGAATCTAGGCTTGGGCCTCTCTCGGAACCCGCACTCCCATGCGGGCCCGCGTGTATGACCAAACGAAATCTCACGCCGGAACCAAAACGCAACCACACGTCGGGTATAATGTCGTTGGAAAGTGCTTCCTTCTTCCCAGAAAAAGATGTAAGATAACACTGTTTTTCAAGGAACTATATTCATCATGGTTTTTTATCAGTCTGTTTCAGGCACGTAGAGAAGCAGGCAGTCAGGGTTGGGGAGCCTTAACGTGGACAAAGCGAATGTTTCGGAAAGCCCGATAACGGATGCCCTGCGGAGAGGTGACGAGCAGGCTTGGAACGTTTTTTTTTCACAATACGAATCCTCAATCCGTTCCATTGCCGCATGGCCAAAATGGCATTTTGACTTCCACACGCAAGAAGACGTCATCCAAACAATCAGGCTTGCGATCATTCAGTCGATCGACAGGCTGCAGTCCGAACCGTCTTTGCGGGCTTTCGTGCACAAAATTTGCGTCAACCGCTGTATCGACCTGCTGCGCAAGCAGATACGAGAGCAAAACCGGCTGACCCCCTTTGGTCATTGGAGCGAGGACGGCGAATGGGAAGACATTGATGTCGCAGCCGGCGCAGAATTTGACCCCGTCTCCGTGTTGCAGCGCTGCGAGCGTGCCAAGATTCTGCGGGCTGCGCTTGCGCGTATGGATGAAACCTGCCAGACCCTCATCCGCGAGTTTTATATCGAAGGCCTTTCATACAAAGAAATGGCGCAACGCCATGACATCGCCGTCAACACCGTGGGCAGCCGGCTGTCGCGATGCCTGGACAAACTCCGCGTTCTGTTGCAACAGCAGCAGGACCACTGAAAGCCTGCACCACATCCCCCCCGCCTCACACGCCCCATAACAACACGCGTGTGAAGTGACCGATTTTCCATCACAAAAATATTTTTGGGAAGAACGGCTCGTTTTGCACGACTTAATGGACAACGGGTGAATTGCATTATAAAGCAGCTTGGCTTTCGGGGAGGTGATACTTGTGAACACAGAGGATTTTGACAAACAAGGCGAAACTATTTGGGCATACCTGCACGGCGAACTCGACAAGGATACCCGACAGGCTTTCCAGGCTGAACTGGACAGTGACGACTTGTTGCGCGGACGGTTTGAAACGGCAAGGCGACTCGACTCTGCGATCCGCTTCGCCCTCCCGGGACAGGCCGGGTCAGACAAAGCGGATGAGAACCTGGACGAACAAGCATTGAACGCGTGGGAACGCGACCAAACCGCCTCCACCTCAGACAAGGCCTCGCCTCGCAAACGAGACCTGTCTTACTGGATCAGGTTTTCTCTTCGGGCAACAGCTGGCATCGCAAGCTTGGCCGCCGCCCTATACGTGTTGATTTCACCCACACTGCGTTATTCCCCTGTTCCTAGATGGGCCCCCCCTGTGTTCGTTCCATTAACCCTGCGCGGCGGCGAGACTCGTGACGAGACGACAGCAGTCGCCTCGTTCACTGCGGAAAGATGCCAGGTTGCGTTAAGTGCGGCTTTGGGCCAAGCTCTCAAACTCCGTTCCGTCATCTTGCCGACAGGCATGAAATTCTCGCTCACTGTTCGTGAATTGCGGCAAGGAGCCATTGCCGTCACCGTTCAGGCGCGGACGTGTGATGGCCGGACTGTAGGCGACTGGACGGGCGACTATTCGGACGTGGACGCGTTCATGTCTCAAGTAAACGGTTCGGCCGCAAAAATGGTCGAACTCCTTTTGGACAAAGTCGGCACACGAGTAAAAGAGGATGCTCAATGAACGGTCTCGGCACTGTGCACGTTTTCGGTCGGCATCCGTCGATTCGTCAACGGGTGCCTTATGCGGCGGCCTTTCTAATTTGCCTGTTGCTGATAGAAAGCGGATGCCAGTCTCCAGAACGGATTGAAGAAACCGGCAAGCTATATCGCCACAATTGGTGGAATTACTATGAGCGTGGCGCCCTTCTGCTCAAACAAGGCAAAACCGACGCAGCCCAAGAAGATTTTCAGCGCTGTCTCGGCCTGATCAGCGGCGCAAAATTCCGCAATGACCGAGATATGTGGCGAGCCAGGACTTATGGGCTGCACTTCGTAGAAGGCTATTTCCCAAACCGCGAATTGGGAGTCTGCCTGTACGAAAACAAAGACTATTCGCAAGCGATTCATTTTCTTGAACGATCTCTGAGCCAAGAACCATCCGGACGTGCCAAGCACTACCTCAACCTCGCACTCCAAAAGCGGATGGTTGGAACGGTCGTTCCTCCTCCTGTCTTGCGTTTCAACCGGGATACCGCAGTCCGGTTAACCTGTGACCGCGCCTGCTTGCTCGACGGCACGGCATCAGGTGAGGGACGTATCCGCCGCCTGTCTGTGGGCGGGCAGCACGAGTTCATCGAACTGGCAACGACCTCCCAGCCATTCTCAAGGCGTGTCGCTTTGAAGGCCGGCACAAACGTGGTTTCCGTTGAAGCGGAGGACCTGCTTGGACAGCGCACAACGCAGCACGTCGTGCGGATCGCGGATTGGCAACCGCCCAGCCTGCATATTCGGAGTGTCATCGCCGAAAACAGTGCGTGGCACGTTGAGGGGGTCTGCCGTGATGGCTTCGGTCTTGACGCCGTCTCGCTCGACGCCACACCTCTTTTCAAACGAGACAGCGCCGCCCGCAAAGTAACCGAAATTCCGATTTCCGTTCGAGTTCCTTTGACAGGCGCCATCCTCTCTGCCACCGATCTGGCCGGGAATCGGCTACAGAGTCCTCTGAATTCCGCCGTGCTCGCTCAGATGGCTACACCAGAGAATCAACAGCGCTTTCTCTCGGATGGTGTGATCCCGTTTCAACGGACAACGTTAGCGGGCCGGCCCATGCTGTGCGCCGCTTCCACGCTTGAAGCGCCTGCCTTGCAGAAAGAAACCTCCGTCGTTTCACAGATGGAAGCGCACACACGCGCGTTCCAGCGACTTTCTTGCAACCGACATGCTTTCATGCTGGCTGCGGCAACTACGCCGACAGCCGACCGTTTGCGCCCCTCCCTGTCACTCCGGGGTTGCCAACCATTGACACGCGTCTACTCCGAAGACTTCTATGTGGACGGAACGGCAGCTGACAACGGCGGCTTGTCCAGCGTGACAATCAACGGTGAAAACCTCATCTCCAAAGACGACGAGGGCACCATCCGCACCTATTTCGCACGTCGACTCTCTCTCGACCCAGGCACAAACCGCTTTGAAATCGTCACCGCCGACCTTGCGGGCAACCGCACCGCTGAGTCGCTCACCGTCGTTCGGCTGCGCCCTGAATATTTGGATGAATCTCTCCGACTCAGTGTCGGGGTTCCGCCTCTCACACCGGCCGAGACCGGGATTATCGGCGCCCGCGTAAAGCGTTGCATGGAGACTGAACTGACGCGCTCACCGGTGCGTTTTCGCTTACTGGAGCGTGACGAAGGATGGGATTTCGTGCTACGCGAACAAGGCCTCAGCATCTCCGATCTAGCCGATCCGTCCGCCGCTTTGCGTATCGGGAAAATGGTGCCCGCTGAAATGTTGCTCATGGGGAAAATTTTCACCGAGGCTAAAGGACTTACCGTCTACCTCAAGGTTGTTGAAACCAGCAACGGAGCAATCGTTTTCGCCAGCGATGTCTACAGCCCTGACCCAGAGTTCAAACTCGACGATGCCGTCGCGGGTCTCATCCTCAAAGTGCAGCAGGGATTCCCCCTGATCACCGGCGAGGTGTTGCGGCGACAGGGTACCCACGTGACGCTGAACGTAGGCAGAAAAGAGGGAACAACCGAAAACAGCCGGTTCATTGTAATCAGTGCCACTGCGGCCGAAAACCTTGCAGAAGGAAAGATCTGCACGAAAGAAGGTCAAGCAATCCAACTTCAGATAGAAAGGGTTCAGCAGAACACCAGTTCAGCACGCATCGTCCCTTCAGCGGCTGATGCGATCGTGAAAGAAGGTTACTATGTCTACACCCGATAGCGATCCTGTTAACAACGCGACGTCTCCCTCGTCCGGCGGTGTTAACGCATGGAAACTCAATCCGACAAAACTGACTCCCCCGAAGCCGACGGACACACCGGAGCAATCGGGCACTGTGCTTTCGTCGTCGGCACCGACGGTTCCAACGAAAAAACCGGTTGTTTCCAATGCCAGAAACCCCATGCGATGGCGGTATGGAATCTATTTGGCAACGGCCGCTGCTCTCATTGCCGCAGTCGTAGTCACTCGGAAACTCGACTGGCATGCGTCTTCACCTCTGAAACACGCACCGCGATCAGGCACAGCAAGCCGGGCGGATCAGTCTCATGCGGCGAAGAAGGCTACACCTGTGCCGTCTTACCGAGCCCTCGTGATCGGCATCAACCAATATCAGCCCGCCGGAAAAGGCGAGGGTTGGCAAGTGCTCCAGTCAGCACGGGCGGATGCCGAATCAGTTGCGCATGTGCTCGCCTCCGATTACGGATTCAAGGTACAGACATTGCTCGACGGCAACGCCACCCGGTCGGCGATCTTGAATGCCCTGGACGACATGGCGACATCCGGCACGGACGGCGCAGATCTGATCTACTTTGCCGGACACGGCTATTTCGATGAACAGTTGCAAGAGGGCTACTGGATACCGGCAGACGCGCGGCGGACCACCGGTGGCCGCGAAGCGAAAGAAGACTGGTTGTGGAACTCTACCCTGACCCGTCTCATCAGCGCTTCGCACGCACGCCACGTTTTGGTACTTTCGGACGCGTGCTACAGCGGCTCACTTTTCCGCGGCAACGAACCGCTGAGTGCGCGCAACAGCCAAGCATGGTACGAACGGGCGATCGCCAAGCCTTCGCGCTACCTGATCACCAGCGGAGGCATCGAGCCCGTACTGGACAGCGGCATAGGCCATAGCGTCTTTGCGCAACAAGTCCTGAATTACTTAAAACACAGCGACCAGGACATTTTTTCAGCAAACGACCTCGGCTCGGCTCTGCGCGAGCGCGTGGCTGCACTGACTGGACAAATGGTACAGATGGGGCCGCTACCCGTCAGTGGCCACGCGGGCGGTGAATTCGTCTTCATTCGCCAACAAGATGGCGTACAAAAGACGGCACTTACGCCCCAGCCCCTGGCTCCGAATCTCGATCGGGAGACACGCGGCGCCGATGAGCCTCCTGCCGCTCAAATGAGGCAAGGCACCCTTCATGATGCGTTGGCCCTCACCCGCGCCGGTGCGCCCAAATCGGCGAACAGCCTGATTTCCGGCATGCTTCAACAGAACGCACAGGACCAGCTCGCCCGCTCTGTTGCCGACTACATCGCGCGCAGTCAACGGCAAGAGTCGCGCGATGAATTGCAGAAACTGATCGGGCAACTCGAAGCGAAAGGCAAGGAAGTTTCCGGACAGGCAAACTCCCGCCAGCCGCAAGGTGCCCGACCTCGCATCCTTGCTTGCCTGGGACCAACGGTTCCCTCAGGTGGGCCAGCAGCAGAAAGCAGCGCATTGCTCTACCGGATCGCGCTGCGCTCGGAGCTGGAGAGTCGCGCCGGTCTTAGAGTCGTCGAGCGCGAGGCATTGGAGTCCCTCCTGCAAGAGCAGAACCTCGGAACCTCAGACCTCGCGGATCCGCGTGCGCGCACGGCGATTGGCAAACTTCTGCCTGCCAGCCTTCTGCTTCTGGGCGATGTGTTGCCTACTGACAAAGGCGACAAGCTCTATCTTCGCCTGGTTGACACCGAAACCACGCAGGTGCTCGCATCCTTTTCCGCAAATCGCCTTGCGGATGAAGATCCCGACAGCGTCTGCACGAACCTAGCCACCCGGATCGCCGAACGCGTCGTAGCCCTAAAACCGCTCTTGGCGCCGGTCACTAGCCTTGAAAACACTCAGATACGTGCCTCCTTGGGAACCTTTCACGGCGTACATGCGGGAATGAGGTTTAGGGTGATCACCCGGATTGCCCGGGACAAGAAAACACCGGACGATCTGATCGAGCAGGAAGTGGGAACCGCAACCCTGCGAGACGTCGCCGAGTTTTCCTGCGTTGCGGACGTTGTCTGGACGGCTACAGCGCTCACGCGTGCTCAAGACCTCTGGCTCAGGGAACTTGCAACACCTTAGTTACGGATCGCGAAACTCTTGCTGCTCTCGCGGACTCAACGCGTCAAACTCGTCCTTACGGATGTAGACTAACTCCTGTTTGCCGATGCTACGCACAGTCGTGCATTTGAGCACGAGGAATGAACGGAGCGATCCTTCCAACTCGGGCGCATCGCTCAGGTCAAAACCGCGGCGCGAGATTGCGAACGACAGATGACTGAGTTTCTGCAGGCGGGCGGCGACATTGATGCAGGAACCTACGTAGTCCGCGCCGCCGCCGATGGAGATGATCTGCCCGCGGGCAATCCCGCATCGCAACCGCCCGGGCGGATTGCTAACGGCTTTGCGGATGTCGCCGAGGAAACCTTCGGCGTAGAGATTGGTAACAGCCAAAAGACTTTGAGCAATGTTCACTGTACCTGGGAACCCGCAGCACAAATCCGTTGCCCACAGAAAAAGAATCCCGTCTCCCAAAAACTTTGCGTAAAAAGGCAGACTTCCCCAAAGCCGCACCGATGTTTCGTCGGCGCCTTCACGGAACTGCTCTGCTAGTGTTTGAAACAACCAGCTCAGGTAGCGTGACAGAAACTCAGGAATAACAAGGTGAGAGTCGACTTGGCCGCAGAAATCCGTAAACCCTTCCAGATCGAAAAAGGCTGCGAGAGCCTGCCGATATTCGCCGTCACGCGA
>Ga0075012_10002091_pt1 | contig 19800 bp, 18 predicted proteins | sample All_14_2_FD_71474 | JGI IMG/M metagenome (GOLD analysis project Ga0075012, IMG submission 71474) | Freshwater microbial communities in response to fracking from Pennsylvania, USA - Allegheny Zone_MetaG_DW_15 | ecosystem: Environmental > Aquatic > Deep subsurface > Groundwater > Drilled... | reverse complement strand
GTCTATGGCAACGGCGTCGTGATCTCGGGCGAAATGGCGAAGAACGAGAAGGCCGTGAAGGGCTTCCTGGCCGCCACGATGAAAGGCTGGAAGGACGTGATCGCCAACCCGCAGCTTGGCATCGCCGCGGCCAAGAAGCGCGATCCGCTGATCGACGAGAAGCTCGAGATGGAGCGTCTCAAGATCTCGCTGGAGACCAACATCCTGACGCCCTACGTCAAGGCCAACGGCATGGGCGACGTCGACCCGGCCCGCTTCGCCCGCGCGGTGAAGGACGTGTCGGAAGCCTTCGGCTTGCCGAACGCGCCGGCCCCCGACAAGGTGTTCAGCAACGCCTACCTGCCGCCCAAGGCGGACCGCATGGTGGCCCCGTAAAATCAAACGCCTCCCCCGTCAAACGGGGGACGTGCCCGAAGGGCGGAGGGGGAAAGCAACACAATGAATGTCGCCGTTGAAACGATCATGGCGTTGCCTTCCCCCCTCCCTGGCCCTCCCCCGTATGACGGGGGCGGGGAGATGAATTGATGGCCTTCGTCGATCTCCAGGGCGTCAGCCTCACCTACCGGCTCGGCAAGGAAACCACGCTGGCGCTTGCCGACGCGACCTTCGGCATCGAGAAGGGCGAGTTCATCGCCGTCGTCGGTCCGTCGGGCTGCGGCAAGTCCACGATCATGAAGCTTGTCACGGGCCTGCTGCCGCCCTCGGGCGGCGAGGTGCGGGTGAACGGCACGAAGGTCACGGGGCCGATCAAGGGCGTCGGCATGGCGTTCCAGAACCCGACCCTGATGCCGTGGCGCACGACCATGAACAACATCCTCCTGCCCATGGAGGTGGTCGAGCCGCACAAGCGCCGCTTCCGCAGCCATCGCGCCGAGTATGTCGAGCGGGCGATGAAGCTCCTGAAGACGGTCGGGCTGCAGGACTTCGCCGACAAGTATCCCTGGCAGCTCTCGGGCGGCATGCAGCAGCGTTCGAACCTGTGCCGGGCGCTGATCCACGAGCCCGAGCTGCTGATGCTCGACGAACCGTTCGGCGCGCTCGACGCCTTCACGCGCGAGGAGCTGTGGGGCGTCATGCAGGCGCTGTGGCTGGAAAAGCGGTTTACGGGCGTGCTGGTGACGCACGATTTGCGCGAGGCGGTCTATCTGGCGGACACGGTCTACGTGATGAGCCGCCGGCCCGGCCGCATCGTGCTCGCGAAGAAAATCGACATCCCGCGGCCGCGCACGCTCGCCACCACCTTCGAGCCACACTTCGTCGACATCGTCCACGAGCTGCGCGATCGCATCCACCAGGAGCACGCGCCATGAGCGACCTCAAGCGCGAGGCGCTGAAGCATGCCATGCCGTGGCTGTTCCTGGCGGGGCTGCTGATCGTCTGGGAAGTCTGCTGCATCGTCTTCCACGTGCCGGAGATCATCCTGCCGACGCCGACCAAGATCTTTGCCGTCTTCGTCCAGCGCTTCGACATCCTGATGGCCTATTGCTGGGACACGCTGTGGACCACGACGGTCGGCTTCCTGCTGGCCATTGCGTTCGGCCTTCTGCTCGGGCTGGCGATCGGCGCCTCGCCCTTCATCTATTCCGGCCTCTATCCGCTGCTGATCGCGTTCAACGCGATCCCCAAGGTGGCGATCGTGCCGATCCTGATGATCTGGGTCGGCGTCGGCTCGCTCCCCGCGGTCATCACCGCCTTCGTGATCAGCTTCTTTCCCATCGTGGTGAACGTGGCGACCGGCCTCGCCACCATCGAGCCCGAGATGCGCGATGTGCTGCGCAGCCTCGGCGCCTCGCGGCTGGAGATCCTGACCAAGGTCGGTATCCCGCGCGCCATGCCCTACCTGTTCGCCAGCCTCAAGGTGGCGATCACGCTCGCCTTCATCGGCTCGGTGATCTCCGAGACGGTGGGCGGCAACAACGGCATCGGCTTCCTGATGCTGTCGGCCAGCGCCCGCAACGACGCCCCCACGACCTTCGCCGGCCTGTTCGCCATCGCCATCATGGGCGTCGCCATGTACGCGGTCTGCGCCATGGTCGAGAAGCGCATGACCCGCTGGGCCTTCCGCGGCGAGATCGTCGCCTGATCCTCCGGCGCGCAGGGGCCGGGCGAAAACAATCAGTCTGGCAACCCCGGGCGCATCGTAATAGACGACACCCCCTTCGCGGCTCCAGGGGACCATCATGATCGCGTGCGGACTGGATTTCGGAACGTCGAACTCGGCGATCGGCGTCATGCGCAACGGCGTGGCCGAACTGGCACCGATCGAAGCCGACAACACGCTGATGCCGAGCGCGGTGTTCTTCGATTACGAGACCAAGGGGCGCGTGCTGCTCGGCAATGCGGCGATCATGGCCTATGTCGAGCAGACCGAGGGCCGGCTGATGCGCGCGCTGAAGTCGATCCTGGGCTCGCCGCTGATCGACGAGGAGACGAGCCTCGGCGGCCGCAAGGTGCCACTCACCCATGTCGTCGAGATCTTCGTCCGGAACCTGAAAGCCAAGGCGGAGGAATTCGCGGGCCGCGAGATCGCCTCCGTCGTGATGGGGCGCCCGGTGCATTTCGTCGACGATGACGACCAGGCCGATGCCCGCGCGCAATCCGTGCTCGAGCGAGTGGCGCGCCAGGCCGGATTCCGCGAGATCGCCTTCGCCTACGAGCCGATCGCCGCCGCGCATCACTATGAGCAGAGCGTGACGCGCGAGGAGTTGGTGCTGATCGCCGACATCGGTGGCGGCACCAGCGACTTCTCGATCGTGCGGGTGGGACCGCAGCGGCGGGGACGCGCGGATCGCAGCGGCGACGTGTTGGCCAGCACCGGCGTGCGCGTCGGCGGCACCGACCTCGACACGGCGCTCAGCCTCGCCTCCGTGATGCCGCTGCTGGGGCTCGGCACGCAGCTCGTGAAGAAGAACCTGCCAATGCCGAACGCCCTCTATCACCAGCTCGCGACCTGGGCGACGATCAACTTCGCCTACACCTACCGCAACGAGCGTGAGGTGACCGAGCTGGTGTCGCTGGCCCGTGAGCCCGAGAAGGTCGCGCGGCTCCTCAAGCTGCTGCAGCAGGGGCTGGGCCATCGCCTGGCCTTCACCGTCGAGGACGCCAAGATCGCGCTCAGCGCCGAGGAGCGTGCCGGAATTCCGCTCGCCTTCCTCGAAGCCGGCCTTTCGGCCTCGGCGACGCGCACGACGTTCGATCGGGCCATCGGCGCGGCGACGGATCGGCTCTACGAGGCGGCGTGCACCTGCATCGCCGCCGCCGGGCTCACGCCGGACGCGATCGAGACGATCTTCCTCACCGGCGGATCGAGCCGTGTGCCGGCCGTGCGCAACGCCGTCGCGCGGACCGCGCCCGGCGCCCGCATCGCCGGCGGCCCCGACCTCCTCTCGGTCGCGCTCGGTCTCGCTCAGATGTCTGGAAGCGCGGCCTGACCGCCGGTCAGGCCTGCGAATCGAAGAAGGCGTCGGCGTCGTCGGTTTCGACCAGGCGGCCCTTGCGGATCTCCAGGAAGCGTGTCGCCACGGTGCGCGTGAAGAAGCGGTCGTGGCTTACGAAAATGCAGGAAACGTCGCTCTTCTCGAGCTGCTCTTCGAGGTCTTCCTGGCCCTCGATGTCGAGATGGTTGGTCGGCTCGTCGAGCACGTAGAAGTTCGGCCGCAGCAGCTTCATCTTGAGGAACACCAGCCGCGCGCGCTCGCCATGGCTCAGCACGCCGATCGGCTCCTTCAGGCGCACGAAGGAGAAGCCCGCGCCCGCGAGATGGCGGATCGCCTCCTTCTCGGTGACGCCGTCGGCTGCCGCGACATAGTCCAGGATCTTCGTGCTGACCGGCAGCGCACTCATCGCCTGGTCGAAATAGACCAGGCGGCAGGCCGGGTTGAAGCGCACGGCGGCCTGTCCGTCATAGTGCTCCCGGCCGGGCTCGTAAGCCGCCGCCAGCGCGGCCAGCAGGGTCGACTTGCCGGTGCCGTTGGTGCCGAGCAGGGCGACCCGCTCGCCCGCCGCGATGGCAAGCCGTTCGATGCCGATCAACTTGCGCCCAGATCCCGGCACGGAGACGTCGAGGTTGGAGAGGCGCAGCGCCACCTTGGCGTCGATGTCGCCATCGGCCAGCTCCAGCCGGCGCTCGCGCGCGACATAGGTTTGCGTGCGCTCCTTCTCGATCCGGGCGATGCGGCTCTCGACGGCGTTCTTGCGCTTGTTGAGGTCGGGATTCTTGACCGCCCAGACCTTGTAGCGCGCCGCGGCCTGCTCCAGCCGCTTGATCTCGCGCTCTTCCTGCCGGGCCCGCGCGGCCGACGTGGCGTCGCGGCGCAGCAGCTCCTCGCGCGCCACCGAGAAGCGCGTCCTGAAGGCATGGACGCCGTCGGTGCGCAGGAACAGGGTTCGCTCGGTCACCCGGTCGAGGAACTCGCGGTCGTGGCTCACGATCAGCATCGGCACGGCGAACTCGGCCGTCAGCCAGCGCTCCAACGTGTTGATGTTGGCGAGGTCGAGATGGTTGGTCGGCTCGTCGAGGATCAGGATATCCGGCTCCTCGAGCCGTGCCGCCGCTGCGATCAGCATCAGCCGCTGCCAGCCGCCCGAGAGCGTGCCGAACGGCTTGTCGAGGATTTCCGGATCGACGCCGATCTCGTCGACCAGCACGTCGATGCGCCAGTCCTCGCCATCCTGACCGACTTTGGCCAGCGACTGGCCCAGCACCTCACGGACGGAGCGCGCGGCGAGACCTTCCGGCACGTCCTGAGGCACCTGTCCGATGTGCAGGCCGCGCGAGCGGATGACCTGGCCGGCGTTGAGTTCGAGTGCGCCCGTCAGGCACTTGAGCAGGGTCGACTTGCCGGCGCCGTTCTCGCCGACCAGCGCCGTGCGTGCATCGTCGAGCAGGAACGACACGTTCTCGAAGACGCGGCCCGAGCCGTAGAAGAAGGAAGCCTGCTCCATGCCGAGCACGGCCTGACGCGACGCCATCGTCCATCCTGACGCGAAGGGGATCGCGCCTTTACCACCGTGATGGTGTTTACACCAGCACGCCGTCCCGCGCGACGATCCGGCCGGACTTGACCACGAGGTTGCGGCGTTTGCGGGTGGCGACGGCTTCGGCGAGCGTGGTCGCCTCCACCGTCACGAAGTCCGCGGGCCCGTCGACCTTGAAGCCATAATCGGCAAGGCCCAGCACGCGCGCCGCAGCCGCGGTCACCATGTCGAAGGCGAGGGCCAGTTCCTCGTCGTGGCGGAAGTTGGCGCGATAGCCGATCAGCATGGCGCGCTCGAGCATGTCGCCGTTGCCGAACGGCGACCAGGCATCGCGGATATTGTCCGAACCGCCGAACACCTCGACGCCACGCTCGCCCAGCAGCTTGAGCGGCGGAATGGTCGCGCCGCCCGGACCGTGGCTCATGATGGCAACGCCGGCACGCGCGAGAACGTCGGCGGCGCGGGTGACGCGGTCGATCGAGACAGAGCCCAGCGCGAAGGCGTGGCTGACCGCGACCTTGCCCTGCAGGCCCGACGCTTCGGTGCGTTCGGCGATCGCGAGGATCTGCGAGAGACCGGCTTCGCCGCCATCGTGCAGATGGATGTCGACTCCAACACCGCGGCGTTCCGCAATGGCGAACACGGTGTCGAGATGGGCGTCGAGGTCGCCGTCGATACCGACCGGGTCGAGGCCACCCACGAGATCGGCGCCCTGCGCGATCGCCTCGTCGAGCAACGCCGCCGTACCGGGCGAGCGCAGGATGCCGCTCTGGGGGAAGGCCACGATCTCGATGGTGACGAGCTCGCGGAAATGGTCACGGATCTTCAGGACCTCGTGCAGGTTGCGGAGTCCGAGCTGGTTGTCGACGTCGACATGCGTGCGCATGTGCAAGGTGCCGCTGGCAATGACCTGGCGCACCAGGTTCGAGCCGGTCTCGAACTCCGGGACCGTGCGTGCGGCACGCACGCGTCGCTCGGCCTCGATGCGGTCGGAAACCTGGTTGCCCGCCGCCTGATTGGGCACCCAGGGCAGGCCGAGCAGGGTCTTGTCGAGATGGATATGACCGTCGACCAGCGGCGGCAGCACGATCGTTCCTCCAAGGTCGACGGCGTCCGGTGTCGCGGGCGAGGCCGGGAGGAGGGCGGCGATGCGCCCTCCCTCGACGTCGATATTGCAGCGGCTGCCGTCGGGCAGCGTGGCGTTGGCGAAGCGCACGCTATCCCCGGCTTACTTGGCGGCCGTCGGGCCGCCTTCCTTGCGGGTGAGGTCCACCGCCTCGCGCGCCGCCTTGGCCATCAGGCCGGCGTCGTTGGCGATGGTGACGAGCTGAAAGCCCTTGTGGATCATCTTGGCCGCATAGCCGCCCGTGCCGTTGTGCAGGCCGGCGAACTGGCCGCGCTTCTTGGTGGCGGCGAGCAGCTTGTCGTAGATCGCCAGGATCTGCGGCTCCTCGCGGTCGAGCATGGGCTTCAACCCAAGGGACAGGCCGAGATCGGAGGGTCCGATGTAGATGCCGCTGACGCCCGGCACGTCGAGGATGGCGTCGATATTGTCGATCGCTTCCTGCGTCTCGATCATCGGGATGACCAGCACCTCGTCATTGGCCATCGCCTGGTAGGGGGTCGCCTCGCCATAGGCGCCGGCGCGGATCGGGCCGTTGGACCGCTTGCCCTTGGGCGGATAGAGCGCATACGAAACCAGCGCCTTGGCTTCGGCAGCCGTGTTGACCATCGGGCAGATCACGCCCCAGGCGCCGCCATCCAACACCTTGCCGACGATGCCGGGCTCGTTCCACGGCACGCGCACCAGCGGCGTGATCGGATGCTTGTCCATCGCCTGGAAGCAGCGGACCATCGAGAGATAGTCCTGAACGCCATGCTGCATGTCGACGGTGACGCTGTCCCAGCCGCACTGCGCCATGGTCTCGGCGGCGAAGCCATCGGGGATCGCGAGCCATCCATTGACGCAGGCCTTGCCGGCCTGCAGCCGCTTCTTCAGCATGTTCGACATCGATGCGCTTCCTCGTCATTTGAGAACGCGGGAGTTTACACAGCGACGGAGGAATGCGTGACGCTTTTGTCGCTGCGGGCAGGCCGGCTGGCCGTCGATCTGGCGCCGGACGCCGGCGGCTCGATCGCACGCTTCGTCGTCGAGGGCTTTGGCGATCTGCTCCGCCCGGCGTCGGACGCCGCCCTGGCCTCGGGAACGGGCATGGACACGGCCTGCTATCCGCTGGTGCCCTACTCCAATCGCATCGCGAACGGCCGCCTGGCCTTCGATGGCGAGGTGTTTCAGCTCGGGCGCAACTGGCCCGGCGTCCGGCATCCGATGCATGGCGATGGCTGGCGGCATACTTGGGAGGTCGTGCACCGCGACCATGGCCGGGCTGATTTTGCGTACCTGCACGAGCGGGGGACGGCGGGTAGCGAGTGGCCGTTCCGCTATCGGGCTCGCCAGTCCTTCGTGCTCGATGAAACGGGCCTGACCGTCGAACTCTCGATCGAGAACCTCGAGCACCGCGACGTGCCGGCGGGCCTGGGCCTGCATCCGTTCTTCGTATGCGATGCCGATACCGAGCTGGTCTGCCGGATGGAAGGCGTATGGCGCACCGATTCAGAAGTCCTGCCCGTGCAGCGCGTGCCGCTGCCACCCGACTGGGATTTCTCGACCTCGCGCCCCATCTCCGGGATGGGCCTCGATCACTGCTTCGACGGCTGGGACGGGGAGGCCGCGATCACCTGGCCACAGCGCGGCCTTCGGCTCGAGCTCGCCGCGACGGAGGCATTTCGTCATCTGGTCATCTATGTTCCCGACGGCCAGCGTCATTTCTGCGTCGAGCCGGTGAGCCACGCCAACGGCGCGATCGCGCAGACGCGGCTTGCGGCCGGCGCCACGCTCGCCGGAATCGTCTCGTTCAGGCTGGTCCAGATCTAGAGGAGTGTCATGCCGCCCTTCGCGTCCTATCCCAGCCTCTCGGGCCGTACCGTCTTCGTTTCCGGAGGCGGTTCGGGCATCGGCGCCTCGATCGTCGAGCATTTCGCCGCGCAGGGCGCGCGGGTGGGCTTCGTCGACATCGACGAAGCCTCGTCGACGGCGCTGGTGGAGACCATCCGGTTGGCCGGTCACGCCGCGCCGCTGTTCGTGCCTTGCGATATTCGCGACGTGGCGGCCTATCAGAGCGCCATCGAAAGTGTCGCGGAGAAGCTCGGGGTCATCACGGTCCTGGTGAACAATGCTGCGCGCGACGACCGCCACACGCTCGACCAGGTGACGCCGGACTTCTGGGACGAGCGCATGGCGGTCAATCTGCGCCATGCCTACTTCGCCATCCAGGCGGTGGCGCCGGGCATGAAGCAAGCGGGCGGCGGATCGATCGTGAACTTCAGCTCGGTGAGCTATCACACGATGACCGCCAACCTGTCCGTCTACCAGGCGGCCAAGGCCGCGGTGATCGGCATGACGCGCGGCCTCGCCCGGGATCTCGGGGGCGACGGGATTCGGCTGAATTCCGTCACGCCCGGCTGGATCATGACCCAGCGCCAACTCGATCTCTGGGTGACACCGGAAGCCAGGGAGGCCCAACTCAAGGCGCAATGCCTCAAGGAACTGCTTTACGCGCCCGACATCGCGCGCATGGTGCTGTGGCTGGCGTCCGACGACAGCCGCCTGGTGACGGCGCAGGATTTCGTCGTCGATGGGGGGCGCGTGTGAACAGCGCCACCATCGCCACGCTGCCGAGACGCTTCTTCCATGGCTGGGTCGCGATCTTCCGCCACCTGCTGCCGCCGACCACCTATTTCTTCGTTGCGTTCAACCTGATCGTCTTCACCACCAACCTGCTGGCCCATGACTACTGGTTCAATCTCGGCGGCTTCATGCTCGCGAGCACGACGGCCCTGGTCGTCGGCAAGGTCGTGCTGGTGGTCGACAAGGTCCGGATCATCGACAAGTTCCGCGGCGCGCCGCTGATCCAGCCGATTCTCTACAAGACGGTCTTCTATTCCTTGGTCGTGTTGGTGGCACGCTTTCTGGAAAAACTCGTGGACGTCGCTTTCGATGCGCACAGTCTGGAGCAGATCTACCGCACGATGCTGGACGACTTCACCTGGCATCGCTTCGTCGCGGTGCAGGTGTGGATCTTCGTCTGCTTCCTGATCTACGTGACCGCGAGCGAGCTCAATGCACTGGTCGGCGACGGGCAGCTGCGGCGGCTCTTCTTTCATCATCGCTCGTCCGAGTACGGCCTCACGCGCCGCCAGCACATCCGGGCCCTGACGGAGATCAGCCGGCTGGCGCGCGACACGCCACGCGACCGGTTGCTCGATCCCTCCACGCCGCAGGGCAGCCGCCTGGCCGAGCTGATCGACCGCCTGCGCCGCCGCAACCCCTGACTGCGGGCCCGTGACAGTCGACAAGAGCTGGCGCCGCATCGCTCTCGCAATTGTCGGGGTCGGTGGTCTGATTGTAGCCGGTGGTGTCTTGATGGGCCTGGACAGTCTTCGATACGTCCTGCTCGGCGCGCGCGCGGAGGGGGCAGTTGTCGCGATCGAGCGAGACGGCGACCTGTACGTCCCGGTGGTGCGCTTCTCGTTGCCCAGCGGGGAGGCCGTCGAGGTGAGGGAGCGAGGTGCCGGGGCGCCGGATTTCTCCGTCGGCGATGGCGTTGCCGTTCTCTACTTTCCCGAAAACCCGGAGGACATCCTCCTCGGGGCGTTCGAACGGCTCTGGCTGCCGGCCGCGTCCTTCTTCGCGGTGGCGCTGGTCTTTGGCCTGGCGGTTCGCCTCTCACGCTGGAACCGCTCCCGCGCTACAGGCCTGCGCCCCCGATCCACGCCCTGAGCAGGGCCGAAAGCTCTTGCGGCTTCTCGAGCGGTGCCATGTGCCCGCAATCCTCGATGATGCGGAAGCCGGCGTTCGGCAGCGCCTGCGCCATGCGTTCGGTCTCGGCCAGCGTGCGTAGCCGGTCCTGCCGGCAGGCGACCACGAGGGACGGGCAGGTGATGCGTTCGAGGTCGGCATAGCCATCGCGCCGGACCAGGGCCGCCTGGTGTTTGCGCACCTCGGGGCCCAGTCGTCTCTGCATGCCGCGCAGACGGTCGAGCAGCACCGGATCGGTTTCCCGGTCGGGGTGAAGTCCCATGGCCGTGGTAACCGCGCCGGCAGCGCGCGGTGGGCGATCGCCCGGCCTGAAGCCGGAAATGCGTCTTGCCCGCTCCTCGTCCGAATAGCCGCGGGCCGAGGAGGCGACGAAGGCTACCCCCGTCACACGCTCCGGCGCCACTAGCGTGAGGACGCGCGCGACGAACCCTCCCATCGAGAAGCCGACCAGCACGAAGCGTTCCGGGGCCTGGCTCAGCACGCGCGCAGCCATGCCTTCGAGCGTGTCGTCCTGGTAGACGTCGCCGAAATGGAGAGCGCCCAAGCCTTCGAGATCCGGCAGCATGTCGGTCCAGAGATCGGCATCGCACATGAAGCCGGGCAGGAGGACGAGAGATCTCACGCGAGTGCTCCCTGCGGTGACTGGGGTCATGCGACGAGCAGGGCGGCCCACGCTGCCGCCAACATGAGGAGCTGGCCCGGCGCCACGTAGAGCGCGAAGCGCGGACCGCCGGCCGTAAAGGCGAAGACCATCTTCGTCACTGTGTTGGTGGAAAAGGCGGCAAGAACCGGGATCACGGCGGAGCCAGGCGTGAGGCGGCCGTCGGCAACCAGCGAGGCGACGGAAATGGCGGGCGCATGCGTGTCGGCGAATCCCGCCGCGCCGGCGGCAACGATGACCCCGGCTTCGCCGAACCAGTCCTGCAGCGCCGCGGCGAGCAGCAGGACGCCCGCCAGTATCCCGGCGAAGATGAGCGCGGTGAACAGGCTGAAGGCGCTGCCCTGCGTCTCCTCGACCTTGCCGCTGTCCGCCTTCAGCGCCCACAGGGTGAAGGCCCCGCCATAGACGATCGCGGTCGCGCCCGAGAAGAGCAGCGGCATCAGCAGGGCGCGAAAGGCGGCGAGGTCGGTGACGGCGATCAGCATGCCGAGCTGGACGACCGTTGCGACCGAGGACATCATCGCGCCGGCGGCGGCCGGCTTCATGAGATCGGGATCGCGCGCCGAGCGCGCGCCCATGGCGCCGATCGTCGCCGAACTCGAAATGAACCCGGAGGCGAGGCCGGCCAGCGGCAGGCCGTAGCGCGGACCGACGATCCGGACCGCGACGTAGCCCAGCGCGCCCACGCCCATCACCAGGATCACCACCAGCCAGATCGTGCGCAGGTTCAGCGCGCCGTAGGGGCCGATCGGATGGTCGGGCAGCAGCGGCAGCACGACCAGCGTGGCGCCGGCAAAGATCAGCAGATCGTGAATCTCGCCGTCGGTCAGCACCGAGCGCACGAAGCGGTGCAGGGCGGCGCGGGCATTGAGCAGCAGGGCGACGATCACGCCCACGCCGGCGGCGAAGGCGGGCTCGCGAAGGGCGAGCCCGCCGAGCAGTGTCGTGGCGACCAGCGCCGTCTCGGTCGTGAGGCCGGGATCGGACTCGCGGGCATGCCAGTAGGAGAGGCCCGCGAAGACCACCATGCCCAGCACGACGGCTGACAGCAGGAGATCGCCGCCGGCCGCCGCACCCGTCGCACCGGCCAGCGAGGCGAGGGTGAATGTCCTCAGTCCCGCGGCGCCGCGGCCCGGCCCTTCGCCTTTCTTGCGCTCGCGGTCGATGCCGATCAGCAGGCCGACGCCGAGCGCCACGACGAAGCCGAGGAAGAGGGGGGATGGTTCGAACATGCTCGATGGCACTCTAGCACCGGATGACGGGTCCCCCACACCGCTTCACGGCAGTCCGCGCCGGGCCGCGCTGCGATGGTTGGACAGGCCGGCCGCCACGGCGAAGAAGGCCTTGATGCTGCGGCGCATGCTCTCGCTCTTCAGGCAGGCGACGTAGTCGCTGCTGGTGATTCTGGCGTCCCGGAAATGCAGGGTGCGAAAGCGGGTCGAGGCGCTGGCTTCCAGTTCCCAGATGATGCCGAAGCCGAGCCCCGCGCCGACCGCCTCGCAGACGGCCTCGCGGCTGCCCAGCTCCAGCTTGATGCGCGGCCGGACCCCCGCCTTCGCCATCGCGGCGTGGGTGACGCGACGCGTATTGGAGCCTTCCTCGCGCGAGATCATCGGCTGGTCGTGAAGCTCGGCCAGGCGCACGTTCTCGCGACCCGCCCAGGGGTGGTCGTTGGCAACGATCAGCACGGCGGTATGCCGCCACAGCGGCATCGCGTCGATCTGCGGATGGCGTTCGACGCCCGGCAGGATGGCGAGATCGGTGCGCCGCTCCAGCAGCTGCTCGCGCACGTAGCGGGTATTGCCCATCGCGACGGAGAGTTCGATGTTGGGATGGCGTGCGAGGAAGCGCGCGAACACGCCCATGGCGATATGCGGTCCGTCGGCGGTGAGACTGAGGCGCCCGCTCTCCAGTTCGGAGGATTCGGTCAGGACCTCGCGCATCTGTTCCTCGAGGCTCGAATAGCGGCGCGACATCCGGAACAGCCGCTCGCCCATTTCCGTGAGCCGCACCGACCGGCGCGACCGTTCGAGCAGCTTCACCCCGTAGCGCTCCTCGAGCGCCTTCACCTGGATCGTGACGGCGGGCTGGGTGAGGCCCAGCGCCTCGGCAGCCCGCGAAAAGCTGCCCTGTTGGGCGACGGCGTCGAAGGCGCGGATCTGGGTGTGCAGCATGCGGAGATATTAATACTTTTTAAGTTACAGAAGTAATATTAAATTGTCCTAACAGTCCGCGCCGCCGATGATCGCCCGAGGGGAAGGGGGCAATTGATGGTCGCGCGGAGGAACATCCTCTTCATCGTCATCGATCAGTGGCGGGCCGATGCGCTCGGCTGTGCGGGCAATCCTGTCCTGAAGACACCGAATCTCGACCGGCTGGCCGCCGACGGTGTGCTGTGCCGCCGCCACTTCGTGCAGGCGGCGCCCTGCGGACCATCGCGCGCGGCGCTGCTGACAGGCACCTACCAGCACAACAATGGAGTCATGCGGAACGGCACGCCGCTGGCCCGTCGCTTCACCAACATCGCCCTGGAATGCCGCAAGGCCGGCTACGATCCGGCGCTGTTTGGCTATACCGACACGACGGCCGATCCGACAGGCCTGCCGCCCGACGACCCGGCGCTGCGGACCTACGAATCGGTCATGCCCGGTTTCGCGCCGGAGCTGCATCTGCCGGAACTGCCTTATCCGTGGATGGCGGATCTCAAGGCGAAGGGATATTCGTTCGCCGACGACGTCACGGAGATCTACCGGCCGGCCAGCCCGGCGGGCGACCGCGGTCCGACCTTTCCGCCGGCACGCTTCAAGGCCGAGGACAGCATCACCGCCTTCCTGACCGATCGCCTGCTCGACTACATCTCGGTGCGGCGCAACGGCTCCTGGTTCGCGCATGCGGCGTATATCCGCCCGCATCCGCCCTTCATCGCCCCGGAGCCCTACAACACGCTCTACGACCCGGCGGACATGCCGGCGCCCCGTCGCGCCGCCACCGTCGAAACCGAGGCCGCGCAGCATCCGCTTCTCGCCAGCTACCTCAACTCGCAAAACCAGGCGAACTACTTCGTCACCGGGCGGGGGCTGGTCGCCGATCTCAGCGCCGATGACGTCGCGCAACTGCGGGCCACCTATTACGGCATGGTGCAGGAGGTCGACGACCAGGTCGGCCGCCTGATCGACAAGCTGAAGGAATGGGGCCTCTACGACGACACGCTGATCGTCGTGACCGCCGACCATGGCGAACTGCTGGGCGACCACTGGATGCTCGGCAAGCAGGGCTATTTCGACGAGGCCTACAACGTGCCGTTGATCGTGCGCGATCCGCGCGCCACGGCGAACGCGAGCCGCGGCACGGCGATCGAGCAGTTCACCGAGGCGGTCGACGTGATGCCGACGGTGCTGGACTGGCTCGGCCTCGACATCCCACGCCAGTGCGACGGTCGCTCTTTGCTGCCTCTGCTGCACGGCGGTCCGGTGGAGGACTGGCGCCGCGAGGTGCATTGGGAATTCGATTTCCGCGGCCTGACGGCCGCCGATTCGGAGACTGCGCTGGGCGTGCCGATGGACGCCTGCTCGCTGGCGGTGATCCGTGACGAACGCTTCAAGTACGTCCATTTCGCCGCTCTGCCGCCGCTGCTCTTCGATCTCAGTGCCGATCCGCACTGTTTCAACGACCTGTCGCGCGATCCGGCATTGGCACCGGTCATGCTGGCCTATGCCCAGAAGATGCTGTCGTGGCGCATCGTTTCGAACGCCCGCGAGCTCACCGGCATGCATGTCTCGTCCAAGGGCCTCCACGTCCGCCCCTGATCAGGAGAAGGAAACCGTCATGAGGAAAAGGTTGCTCGGCGCCTTCGCCGGAATAGTCTCCGCCTTTACCGCTTCGGTGGCCGCCGCCGCACCGATCGAAATCCAGTTCTGGCACCCGACGCTGGGACCGATCGACGATGCGCTGAAGCAGCAGATCGACAGCTTCAACAACGCCCAGACCGCGTACAAGGTCGTGGCCTCCGGCCGCGGCACCTACGACGAGACCTTCAACGCCGCGATCGCGGGATTCCGGGCGAACAAGAGCCCGCACCTGCTGGTGGTGATCGGCCAGGGCACCCAGAGCATGCTGCTCTCGGGCGCGGTCTATCCGGTGCAGGACCTGCTGGCGGCAGAGGGCTACAAGGTCGACTGGGACAACTACATCCAGCCGGTGCTGAACTACTATCGTACCAAGGACATGAAGCTCCTGTCGCTGCCGTTCAGCGTCTCGACCCCGATCCTCTGGTACAACAAGGACGGCTTCGCCAAGGCGGGCCTCACCCGGCCGCCCGCGACCTGGGACGAGATGGGGGAGTACCTGACGAAGCTGCGCGCCGCGGGCTTCGAGTGCGGCTATACCTCGGGCTGGCAGCAGTGGGTTCACGTCGACAACTATTCGACGATTCACGACCTGCCGATCGCCACGCTACACAACGGGCTCGACGGGCTGAACGCCGTCTTCACCTACAACAAGACGGATGTGGTGAAGAACATCGCGCGCCTTCAAACCTGGGTCGCCGACGGGCGCTACACCTATTCCGGCCGGCAGGGCAGCAGCGCCACGCCGGCCTTCGCGTCGGGCCGCTGTGCGATGATGACCCATTCCTCGGCGGTCTTCTCCTCGCTGCAGGCCAGCGCCAAGTTCGCCTTCGAGGCCGCGCCTCTGCCCTACGAGGCGGGCACGACGCCGCACAACAGCCTGATCGGCGGCGGCGCGCTGTGGGTGCTGAAGGGCCACAAGCCCGAGGAATACAAGGGCGTGGCCGCGTTCCTGGCGCATCTTGCCAGCCCGGACCAGCAGGCCAAGTGGCACAAGGACACCGGCTACATGCCGATCACCAACGCCGCCTACGAGAAGGTCAAGGCCGAGGGCTACTATGACAAGTATCCGCAGCAGGAAGTGGCCATCACCCAGGTCCAGCGCGGCACGCCGACGCTCAACACGATGACGGTGCGGCTGGGCAACGCGAACCAGTATGTCGCCGCCCTCGAGGAGGAGATGGAAGCCGTCTGGGCCAACAAGAAGACGGCACAGCAGGCGATGGACGATGCGGTGCGGCGCGGCAACGAGATCCTACGCCGCTTCGAACGCCAGCGCGGCAACTGATCGGCCGCGGCTGGACGGGCTGATTTCATGATAAAGCGGGTGAACTTCCAGCGGCACAAGCCGCTGGCCTTCCTGCTGCTCGCGCCGCAGATGCTCGTCCTCGCCATGTTCGTCTTCTGGCCGGCGGCCCAGGCGCTCTACCAGGCCTTCACCGTCACCGATCCGTTCGGCCAGCATTCGACCTTCGTCTGGTTCGACAATTTCCGCGACGTGCTGAGCAGTCCGGAATATTTCAACTCGATCTATCGCACTGCCATCTTCAGCACCGGCACGACCGTCTCGGCGGTGCTGGCCGGTCTCGCCTTCGCGGTGCTGGTGGACCGGGTCGTACGGGCCAAGTCGGTCTACCGGCTGATGATCATCTGGCCCTATGCCGTGGCGCCGGTGCTGGCGGGCGTGCTCTGGCTGTTTCTCTTCCATCCGATCTACGGCGCCATCGCGCTGATGCTGAAGCAGGGCTTCGGCATACCCTGGAATCCGTTGCTCGACGGCAGCGACGCCATGCTTCTGGTCATCGTGGCCGCCGCCTGGAAGCAGGTGAGCTATAATTTCGTGTTCTTCCTCGCCGCCCTTCAGGCGATCCCGCGCTCGCTGATCGAGGCGGCGGCGATCGACGGCGCGGGGCCGATCCGGCGTTTCATCAGCATCGTCTTCCCGCTGATCTCGCCCACCACCTTCTTCCTGCTGGTGATCAACGTCGTCTATGCCTTCTTCGATACGTTCGGCATCATCCATGCCCTGACCCAGGGCGGGCCGGGCGGCGCGACCGACATCATGGTCTACAAGGTCTACGCCGACGGTTTCCTGGGCCTCGATCTCGGCCTGTCGGCGGCCCAGTCGGTGATCCTGATGATCCTGGTGATCGGTCTGACGGCGATCCAGTTCCGCTTCCTCGAGCGGCGCGTGAAGTACGCGCAATGATCGAACGGACCCCCAAGCTCGACCTCTTCTGCCACCTGCTGCTGATCGCAGGCGTGATCGCCGTCTGCCTGCCGCTCTACTACGCGCTGATCGCGGCCACGCACACGTTGTCCGATGTGCTGCAGGTGCCGATGCCGCTGACGCCGGGTAACGAGCTGCTCGCCAACCTCAAGGTTGCGATCGAGCGCGGCGATCTCGGACGCCAGCTCCTCAACTCGCTGATCGTCTCGGTCGGCGTCACGGTCGGCAAGATCGCCGTGTCGATCCTCTCGGCCTTCGCCATCACCTATTTCCGCTTTCCCTTCCGGATGACGGCGTTCTGGCTGATCTTCGCCACGCTGATGCTGCCGATCGAGGTGCGCATCGTGCCGACCTATGCCGTGGCCGCCCATCCGCTGCAGGGGCTGGGGTGGCTGCTCGACGAGACCGGACTGCGCGGGCCGCTCGAGAGCCTGACGGGATGGAACGTCGAGGCGGTCGTGAAGTGGAACCTGCTCGACTCCTATGCCGGCCTGATCCTACCGCTGATGGCCTCGGCCACCGCGACCTTCCTGTTCCGCCAGCTCTTCCTCACGATCCCCGAGGAACTGCTGGAAGCCGCCAAGATCGACGGCGCGTCGCCGATGCGCTTCCTGATCGACGTGCTGTGGCCGATGTCGCGCACCAACGTGGTGGCACTCACGGTCATCCTCTTCGTGTTCGGCTGGAACCAGTATCTGTGGCCGCTGCTGATCACCACCGAGGCCAGCATGACCACGGCGGTGATCGGCCTGTCCAAGCAGATCTCCGCCGCACCGGAGGCCGTGCCGAAGTGGAACACGCTGATGGCCTCGGCGCTGCTGATCACGCTGCCGCCGGTGATGGTGGTGATCGTCCTGCAGCGCTGGTTCGTCAAAGGCCTCGTCGACTCGGAAAAATAGCGGAGCATTCCTTGGCCACCGTCGACATACGCAAAGTCGAGAAATCCTACGGGCCCGCAAAGGTCCTGCATGGGGTCGACCTCGAGATCCGCCACGGCGAGTTCGCCGTCATCCTCGGGCCGAGCGGCTGCGGGAAGTCGACGCTCCTGCGCATGATCGCGGGCCTCGAAGAGATTAGCGGCGGGGAGATCGCCATCGACGGCCGGGTGGTCAACCGGCTGGAGCCGCGCGAGCGCGACATCGCGATGGTGTTCCAGAACTACGCGCTCTATCCGCACATGAGCGTGGCCGAGAACATGTCCTATTCACTCAGGATCGCGCACGCGCCAAAGGCGACCATCCGCGACAAGGTGGCGGGCGTCGCGGGCATCCTGGGGATCGGCGACTTCCTCGGGCGCAAGCCCACGCAGCTGAGCGGCGGCCAGCGCCAGCGGGTCGCCATGGGCCGCGCGATCATCCGCGAGCCCAAGGTCTTCCTGTTCGACGAGCCGCTCTCGAACCTCGACGCCAAGCTGCGCCACCAGATGCGCACCGAGCTGAAACGCCTGCATCTCAGGCTCGACGCCACCTCGATCCTGGTGACGCACGACCAGGTCGAGGCCATGTCGCTCGCCAACCGCCTGATCGTGATGAACGCCGGCCGGGTGGAGCAGGTGGGTTCGCCGGGCGAGGTCTATGCGCGGCCGGCCACCCTGTTCGTGGCAGGCTTCATCGGCTCGCTGCCCATGAACTTCTTCGATGGCACCGTCGCGAGCGACGGTCAGTCGATCGTCCTGTCCGGGGGCGCGTCGATCGCGGGCGGTGGTGAGCGGATCGGGAGGCCGGGGCAGAAGGTCGTGGTCGGCGTCAGGCCCGACGCGCTCACGCTCGCGTCACCGCAGGCCGGCGGGCTCGGAGGCCGGGTGGAGTTGGTCGAGGATCTGGGCAGCGTGAAGCTGGTCCATCTCGACGACGGGCGGGGCGGATTTGTCGTGGCGGTGCCGCCCGACACCGAAATGGGCGAGGCCACACAACACGGCGTGAGCGTGCGCGGCAAGGACGTGCATGTGTTCGACGCCGGCTCGGGCGAGCGCCTCTAGCAAGGCAGGATCGGGAGGAAGAGAATGGAACTGCGTCAGTACGCAGCCCTGAGCGCGGTCGAGATGGCGCGTCTCGTGCGGCAGGGCGAGGTTTCGCCCGTGGAACTGGTCCGGTCGGCGCTGAATGCGATCGAGGAGACCGAGCCCCGCGTGAACGCCTACAGCGCCGTCTTCCCTGAGGATGCCAAAGCGCGGGCGGTGACGCTGGAGAAGGAGGCGCGCGCCGGGTCGTTCCGTGGTCCCTTCCACGGTGTGCCGGTCGCCATCAAGGACCTGTTTCTGGTCAACGGCTACAAGACGCAGCGCGGCTCGAAGCTCTACGTCGATTCGGTCGCGACCGAGACGGCGCCGTCGGTCGAGCGTCTCCTCGCGGCTGGCGCGGTCATGGTCGGCAAGACGACGACGCCGGAGTTGGGCTGGAAGGCGGCGTCCAGCTCACCGCTCTACGGCGTCACGCGCAATCCCTGGGATGTTTCGAAGACCGCCGGCGGATCGAGCTCGGGGTCGGCCGTCGCCGTGGCCGACGGCACGGTTCCGCTCACCCTGGGCTCCGACGGCGGCGGCTCGATGCGGGTGCCGGCCTCATTCTGCGGCATCTTCTCGCTCAAGCCGACGCTCGCCCGTGTGCCGACCTATCCGCTCAGTCCGACCGAGCACCTCTCGCATGCGGGGCCCATGACAAACCGCGTCGAGGACTATGCGCTGGCGCTCGACGTGGTGCAGGGACCCGACCCGCGCGACCCGCAGTCGCTGCCCCCGGCCAGCCTCTCCTATCACGAGACCCTGGGCGATCTGCCCAAGCTGCGCTGTGTGCTCGCCCCGACCCTGTTCGGCGCAACCGTCGACCCCGGCGTCGCGGCGGTGATCGCGAAGGCCTTCGGCGAGATCGCGGCGCATCTGCCGGTCGAGATCGTCGACACGAAGCTCGACTGGCCCGACCCCATAGACATCTTCGATGCGCTCTGGGTGGCGCGCGGCGCGCTCTATGGCGGCCTGAAGCCCGAAGACGTGGCGCGGCTCGATCCGGGGTTCGCGCGCATGGTGGCGCGGTCGGCGTCGATCAGGCTCGAGGATCACTTCCAGACCCTGCAGGCGAGAGCAGCCTTCAATCGTTCGGTGGCCGAGGCGTTCGAGACCTTCGACCTGCTCGTGATGCCGATGGTCCCGATCGAGCCCTTCGCGGCCGAGGCCGATGGACCGCCGGACATGGACTTGGAGAGGCCCGTCCCC
>Ga0075012_10002087_pt1 | contig 19825 bp, 21 predicted proteins | sample All_14_2_FD_71474 | JGI IMG/M metagenome (GOLD analysis project Ga0075012, IMG submission 71474) | Freshwater microbial communities in response to fracking from Pennsylvania, USA - Allegheny Zone_MetaG_DW_15 | ecosystem: Environmental > Aquatic > Deep subsurface > Groundwater > Drilled... | reverse complement strand
GACCATGGCCGATGTCGTCCGCCGGAGCGTGTGCCCGCGCAACTGATCTGCGCCACGCGGCCAACTATGAAAGATCGTAAAGTGGCGTGCAGGCGGTTGAAACCGGCCGGCTTCGACACATGTGATGGCGGCAAGCATTGCGGGAGCGCCGAATGATCGACCTGTATTACTGGACCACGCCGAACGGGCACAAGGTGACGATGTTCCTGGAGGAAGCGGGCCTTCCCTATCGCGTCCACCCGGTGAACATCGGCAAGGGCGAACAGTTCGACCCGGCTTTCCTGAAGATCGCGCCGAACAACCGCATCCCCGCGATCGTCGATACTGCGCCCAAAAATGGCGGCGCGCCGATATCCCTGTTCGAATCGGGGGCGATCCTGCTCTATCTGGCGGAGAAGACCGGCCGGTTCCTGCCCACGGACGTCAACGGGCGCGTCGAAGTGGTGCAATGGCTGTTCTGGCAGATGGGCGGGCTGGGGCCGATGGCGGGCCAGAACCATCATTTCAGCCAGTATGCGCCCGAGAAGCTGCCCTATGCCATCGATCGATACGTGAACGAGACGGGGCGGCTGTATGGCGTGCTCGACAAGCGGCTGCGCGACCGGCCGTATGTGGCGGGCGAGGAATATTCGATCGCGGACATGGCGATCTATCCCTGGGTCGTGCCCTATGAGCGGCAGGGGCAGCGGCTGGACGACTTCCCCGAGCTGAAACGCTGGTTCGCGGCGGTCGCTGCGCGGCCCGCGACGATACGCGCCTATGCGATCGCAGAAACGGTGAACCCGGATGCGACGGTGACGCGCACGGAAGAGGAGCGCAAGATCCTGTTCGGGCAATCGGCGGCGACGGTGAAGGGGTGATTGCGACACGCGCGCGGATGGCTATGATCCGCCCATGCTCAATCGCTTCTTCCTGGATCATCCCCGCAGCGTAGGGGAAAGCTACATCACCCATTTCGGCGTGGCGACGCGCTTTGGGATGAAAATGGTGGGCGGTGGCATTGCCTGCTTCGTCCATGCCGTGGTGCCGTCGCTGTGCGTGAAGACGGGCAGCTCGACGGTGCGCGGGCTCTATGCGGACATGCAACCGCGCAGCGAGCGGGCCGCGCAACCCACGGAGCCCGAGGTGCGTTTCCTGCCCGAATATGAAATCTGACGCGCCCGCCGGGGCGCCAGATTTGTGACTCAGCATTTTTCGGGCCGTTGACCACCAGCGTGTCCCTTTAAAATGCATGGGCCGGGTCCGGGAGGTATGCCGATGCTGGAAACCCTGAAGTGGGCGGCGTCGCTGACGGGTATCGTGGCGGCCTTCATGGTCTCGCTGGACCATGGCCGCCGTGTGACGGGCCTGGGCTTTGTCGTGTTCGTTTTCTCCAGCCTGTGCTGGATCGTCTCCAGCTTCCTCGATGCCGAGGGCGCGCTGGGCACGCAGAACTTTGCACTGCTGGCGATCAATCTGTTCGGTGTCTATCGCTACCTGATCCGCAAGACGGCGACCGCCTGAACGAAAACCGGGGCCCCAGCATCTGCTGAAGCCCCGGCCGCGAGGAGACTTTCAAGGCGATTCAGGCGCTGGCCGTGGCCAGTTCACGTTCGCGGAGAAGTTCGACGGAATCGAGCACCTTGCCGCCGGCCATGAACACTGCGCCCGTGCAGCACAGGGCCAGCAGCATGCCGCCGAAACCGGGATACTGGTCCATATAGACCATGCCGCGTTCCGTGGCGCCCAGTGCAAGCGCATAGATCACGACATAGGCTTCCGCCTTCGTCTTGATCATGAAAAGGCGCTTGATCCGTTGCACGCTTAAGACCCTGATTTCCGGCGGTTGCCGGCTGTTGGGTCACAGGTCGCGCGAAACGCCCAAATGGTCAACAAGCGTTAACCACGAATGTCGAATCTGTTGGTTAAGCGTGGGATTGGTGAGGTCGGCGCCATCGATCTGTTCGGGCCAGCGGGCGGCGATGACCGCGGCGATGCTGTCCAGCTTGCCTTCATCGACCATGAAGCGCGGGTCCACTGTCGCCGGGTCCGCCACGACGCGCAGGCGCAGACAGGCGGGGCCGCCGCCATTCGCCATGGACTGGCGCACGTCGACAGGGATCAGACGACGGATGGGGCCATTGCCGGCGACCAGCGCTTCCAGCCACGCCCATACGCCGCCGACGCCCCGCGCCTCGGTCGGCAGGACGAGGCCCATGCCGCCGCCATCGGGCAGGGTGACGAGCTGGGCATTGAAGAGGTAGCTTTTGATCGCGTCCGACAGGCTGACCGCGCTTGTCGGAACCTCGATGATCTGGACGGAAGGCAGGCGGTCGGTCAGGTCGGCGAAGAAACGCGCCTTGTCGGCGAAGGCCTGTTCGTGGGCGAAGAGCACATGTTCGTTGGCGACGGCGACGACGTCGTTGTGGAAGGCGCCGGCGGCGATGGCTTCCTCCGACTGTTGCACGAAGAGCGTACGGGCAGGATCGAGGCCGTGGATGCGGGCGACGGCCTTGCTCGATTCAATGTGCTGGCGCGCCGGGAAGGGGCCGCCCGACTTGCCATAGACGAACACTTCCACCCCGGCGGAGGCATGTGTGTCGCACAGGCGCATATGATTCGCCGCGCCTTCGTCGCCAAAGGGGGCGGGGACGGGCGCATGCACGGCGAACCGTTCGCCACCGAAGGCGATGCGCAATTGCGCCAGCGTCTGCGGCCACTCATGGCTGCGATGGGGCATGGTGACGAGGTTGGCGACGGTCAGGTGACAGCGGCCGTCGGCGGTATCGGTCGCCGGCGACACAGTCGCGGCGTTGGCGGCCCACATGGACGAGGCGGAAAGGGCGGCGGCGCGGATATGCGGTTCGGCGTCTGCGAATGTTGTGCCGAGCAGGTCCAGCCAGGCCGTGTCCGGCCGGCTTTGTGGCAGGAAGACGCCCTGCGCCAGCCCTAGGCGGAGATTGGCGCGCATCTTCTCCACGCCCTGCAGCGCGGCGGCGCGCGGATAGGAGACGGCGCCGGCATTGTTGGCGGAGGCGAGATTGCCGGGGCTGAGGCCGGCATAGTTGTGGCTGGGGCCGACGATGCCGTCGAAGTTGATTTCCTGCACGGCCATGCTCAGCGCCCCGCCATCACGAAATCCTGACCCGGTTCGATGCCGAGCAGGGCTGCGCCGGCGGCGTCCAGCGACACCTTGCCGTCATTCTCCACGACCTGCGCGTAGCAGCAGCGATAGTCGGCCAGGCGGCCGCGTGCGACCAGCGCCTTTTCTCCACGCTCCTGATGGATGCCCGCCAGCGTCACGTCGCGCGCCTGCGATACGGTGCGCAAACTGTCCACCTGGCCCACCATGGTGGGGCCGCCGTCAAAAATGTCGACATAGCCGGCGTTGGAAAAGCCTTCCGTTTCCAGCATGCGCATCGCGGCGCGGCCATTGGGGTGCGGCAGGCCAATGACGGCGCGGGCGCTGTCGGTGAGCATTGCCGTGTAGATCGGCGTCTTGGGCATCAGATCGGCGATGAACTGGTTGCCGTTGATGGCGTTGAACTCGTCCGCCTCCTGAAAGCTCATGCCGAAGAAGCGGCCGGCAAGGCCATCCCAGAAGGGGGATCCGCCCGCTTCGTCGATGACGCCGCGCAGTTCGGCAAGGATGCGGTCGCCAAAGCGGGCGCGATGCTGGCGGATGTAGAGATAGCGGCTGCGGGCCAGCAGCAGGCCCATGCCCTCCGCGCGCTCGCGCGGGTGGAGGAACAGGCCGCCGACTTCGGTGGAGCCTTCCAGATCGGTGGTGAGCGAGAGCATTTCCGCGCGGAAGGTGCGGCCCAGTTCCCGGCTGTGCTGGGTGAGAACGCCCAGGCGATAGGAATAGAAGGGCCATTTCTGGCCGATCTCGCTGAACATCTGGCAGGTGCCACGGACCTGGCCGGTTTCGCTGTTTTCGAGGACGAGGACGATGAGTTCGTCCTGCTTGCTGTCCTCCTGACGCGACAGCGCTTCGGCGGTGCGCTCCAGCTTGGCGGTCAGCGCGGTGCGGTCGGGCGGCAGGTTGGTGAAGCCGCCGCCGGTAAGCTTCGCCATTTCATAGAGCGTCTGGAGATCGTCGGGGCGCGCGGGGCGCATGAAGAAGGTCACACCGTTCCCTTTTCGGCTATGCGGAGGATGGTAAGCGCGGAGAGCATGGCCCGCTCGGGCAGGCTGGCGGGAAGCAGGAATTCCTGATCGCTGTGGATGGAGCCGCCGCGCGCGCCCATCGTGTCGACCACCGGCACGCCGCAGGCGGCGATATTGTTGCCGTCGCACACGCCGCCGGTGTCGCGCCAGCCGATCGGCAGGCCGATATCGGCGCCACAGCGCTCGACCAGAATGAACAGGCGCGTCGCGTCCGGCGTCATGGGCTTGGGCGGGCGATTGAAGGCGCCATGACGGTGGACGGCGACGCCATGTTCCCGCGCGACATCCAGGATGGCGCGATCAAGCAGGGCGGTGGCGGCCAGCGCGTCTTCGGGCGTGCGCGGACGGAAATTGACGCGAAGGATTGCGTGGGCGGGCACGACATTATTGGGGCCGCCGCCATCGATCCGCGCTGGATTGCAGGTGAAGCCCTGGCCGTCGCTGACGCCGCTCGCGGCCTTCAGGCGCAGGGCAAGGTCGGCGGCGGCGAGCAGGGCGTTGCGCCCGTCCTCCGGATTGCGGCCGGCATGCGCGCTGCGCCCGGCGATGACGATCGAGAAATTGCCGCTGCCCGCGCGCGCGCCGGCGAGCGTGCCGTCCGGCAAGGCGGGTTCGTAGGTGAGCGCGGCGACCTTGCCCTGTGCGGACTGACGGATGAGGGCGGCGGAGGATTGGCTGCCCACTTCCTCGTCGCTGTTGACGATGACTTCGTAGCCGATGCGGTCGCGCAAGGGCGACCCTTCGACTGCTGACAGGGCGGCGAGCATCAGGGCAATGCCGCTCTTCATGTCAGCGACGCCGGGGCCGTTGAGGGTGGCTTCGTCCAGCCAGCGGAGCGACTGGAAGGGGTCGGTTGCCGCGAACACTGTGTCCATGTGGCCGGTCAGCAGCATCTGCACCGGTGCATCCGGGCGGACCGCCAGATGGAGATGGCGGCCATGCTCGATCATGGTGATCCGGCCGTCGCTCTCGACCGCCTCAACCGGCGCAGCCTCGACCAGCTTCAGCGTGCCGGGCAGCGGAGAGAAGGCGTCGGCCAGCATGCCCGCCATTGCGGCAAGACCGGTAAGGTTGCGCGATCCGCTGTTGACGGGCGCCCAGCGTTCGACCTGCGCGAGCATCGGCGCGTCCGCCGCACGCTCGAGCACTGCCTGTTCCATGGGAGAAACGCTCATCCCCGACCGTCTATCAGAAATCGTAGACGAGCGTCACCTTGCTGAGCGTGTCGAAGCGTTCGTCGGAGATCGGCGTCTCTGTCTCATACTGGATGTTGTAGGAGAGACGCGCCGACAGTTTCGACACGATCTTGGTATCGAACGCTGTCTGTGCCGTCAGGGAACGCAGATTATCCTCGATATAGACCGATCCGTTCTGGCGGAATGTCACGCGCGGGTTGATCCGCCAGACATAGTCGAGCGAGGAGCGCGCGCCGAACTTGGTGGCGGATGTGTCGTCGATATAGTTCACATAGCGAACCGACGGACCGGCATCGATGGACAGGTCCATCTTCTTGTTGTGGATCAGCTTGTAACCGATACCGGCCGAACCCGTGAAACGGTTGGAGAAGCCGATAAGCGGATCGCGCTCGAACTGGGCGAGGCCATAGGCAAAGCCTTCCTCGTCCCATTGATATTTCGGCTGATAGGAAAAGACATAGCGCTCGCGCGAGGTCGCGCCGTTGGCGCGGCGGAAATCGACGCTGCCGGTGATTGCGTGGTTCCAGTTGATCCCCTGGCGCGTCAGGTTGATCCCTGCGCTCACGCCGATTTCGCTGGTGGAGCCGGTCGAACGGAATCCTCCCAGTTCGCCGCGCCCTGTCCAGAGCTGGAAGATGCCCGCCTGGGTCAATCGCTCGAATCGCTGGACGGTCACGTCCTCCTGATAGGCGTTGACCATCGAATCGATTTCCGCGGCCGCATAGGGAACCGTCTTCTTGGCGACCTTGGCTACGGACGCGATGTCGGCCTCATTGCCGCCGGCTAGGGCGGTCACCAGCATCTGCCGAATGGCGTCCGGCATGGGCTGGGGCTCGCCGGCGCGCGGCGGAGGCGGTGCGTCCTGCGCCAGAGCGGCGGCGGGAGAGAAGGCAAGGGCGGCGAGGAACGGAAAAAGACTATGTCGCATCGCAGCACAACCTACAGGCCTACTGCGCAGCTTTGAACCCCGGTTGACCGTAAAAATTCCGGCGGCGTATCGATTCGATCGGAGCGATCGTCAGATCAAATGCCGGAATTCCTTGAGAATGTCGCGGTACAGCTTTTTCTTGAAAGGCACGATCATCTCTGGAAGCAGATCCGGATCGAGCCATTTCCAGGCGTTGAATTCGGGATGGGCGGTGGCGATGTTCACGTCGCCATCCTTGCCCAGAAAGCGGGCGAGGAACCAGACCTGCCGCTGGCCGCGATATTTGCCGCCCCATGTCTTGCCGACGAGTTCAGGCGGCAGATCGTAGAAATGCTCCTCGCGGCTGTGCGCGATGATTTCGACATGCGCCGAAACGATGCCGGTTTCCTCTTCGAGCTCGCGCAGGGCCGTGGCGCGGGGATCTTCGCCGGGATCGATGCCGCCTTGCGGCATCTGCCAGGCCTCCACCTTATTGTCGATGCGTTGGCCCACGAACACCTTTCCGTCCATGTTCACCAGCATCACGCCGACACAGGGGCGGTATGGCAGTTCGCTACTCATCTGTCTGACTTCAAATCCGGTTCGGCAATATGTTCGTCTGGCGAGTCGGCAGCCATTGGCGCTTCATCGACGGCGGCGTTAGATAGGTCGCATGTTCCCGATCGTCCATCACCCAGATTACCGGATCGGTCGTCAGCGCCATGGCGTCTTTCCTTGGGACAAATATGGCGCGGTGATGGAGGTGCTGCGTGCCGGGCCGCAGCCTCCCGTGGAATTCTCACCGCCCCTGATGGACACAGCGTGGATAGCAGCCGTCCACGACCCCGACTATGTGGACGAAGTGCTGGAGGAGCGAGTGCCCCCGGAAAAGGCACGGCGCATCGGATTCCCCGTTACGCAGGCGCTGGCGCAACGATCCCGTCGCACGGTGGGCGGTACATGGATGGCGGCGCGGCTGGCGCTGCAATGCGGCTACGCAGCGAACAGCGCGGGCGGCAGCCACCATGCCCTGCACGAGACGGGGGCGGGGTATTGCATCTTCAACGATCTGGCCGTGGCCGCGCACCGACTGCTGACGGAGGAGGATGCGATGCATATCCTGATCGTCGATCTGGACGTGCATCAGGGCGACGGAACGGCGGCCTTGATGGCGGGGCGGAGCGACGTCACCACCTTTTCCATGCACGCGGAGAAGAATTTTCCCGTGCGCAAGGCCCGGTCGACGCTGGACGTGGGGCTGGCCGACGGGACGGGCGACGACGAATATCTCGACCTGCTGGAGCGGCATTTGGCCGCGTTGCTGACCGAGCATGCGCCGGACCTGATCCTGTATCAGGCGGGCGTCGACGCCCATGGCGAAGACCGGCTGGGCAGGCTTGCGCTGACCGACGCGGGGCTCAACGCCCGCGACGCCATGGTCGCCGGGTCCGCGCGGGCGCGGGGCATTCCGCTCGCCTCCGCGCTGGGCGGGGGCTATGGCGACGACGCGCTGGCGATCGGCCGCCGCCATGCCGAGGCGATGCAGGTGATGGCCCATTGCTATTATGGTTGACTGATCCGTCGCAGGCGTAAAACATGCAGACGGCGCGGACGGATGTTCCGTTCGCCGGCGGCGACCCGTCCCAGAAGCGGGCGTCGCATATAGGACGAGGTGCTTATGGCGACTGCCGCTGCGCTTGAACCTGTCGACGCGACCGTGCGCGATCCTGCGCCCGATGCCGTGGTCGTCCGCTTTGCCGGCGATTCCGGCGATGGGATGCAGCTGACCGGCGGGCAGTTCACCCTCTCGACCGCGCTGGCCGGCAATGATCTGGCGACCTTCCCGGACTTTCCCGCCGAAATCCGTGCGCCGCAGGGGACGCTGTTCGGCGTATCCGCGTTCCAGATCAATTTCGGGTCGACGGACATCACCACGGCGGGGGATGCGCCGGACGTGCTGGTGGCGATGAACCCGGCGGCGCTCAAGACCAATGTGCGCGACCTGAAGCCGGGTGGCCTCATCATCGCAGACACGGGCGAGTTCAACGACCGGAACCTTGCCAAGGCGCGTTACGACGCCAATCCGCTGGAGGATGCGACGCTGGCGCAGTGGCAGTTGCTGGCGTTCGACATATCCAAGCTGACGCTGGAGAGCGTGAAGCCGTTCGGCCTTGGCAACAAGGAGGCGCTGCGCTGCAAGAATATGTGGACGCTGGGGCTGGCGCTTTGGATGTTCGATCGCGACCGTCAGCCGATCGTCGACTGGTTGCGCGCCAAGTTCGCCAAGGCGCCGGTGCTGGCCGACGCCAATATCGCCGCGCTGAATGCGGGCCATGCCTATGGCGAGACGGCGGAGATCGGCGGATCCGGGCTGGGCCTGAAGCAGTTCCATGTCGCCGCAGCGCCCTCGCCCGATGGCCTGTATCGGACGGTGACGGGGGCGGAGGCGATATCGCTGGGGCTGGTGGCGGGGGCGCAACTGGCTGGGCTGCCGATGTTCTTCGGCGGCTATCCGATCACGCCGGCCAGCGCGATCCTGCATCACCTGTCGCGCCTGAAGGAATATGCCGTCACCACATTCCAGGCGGAGGACGAGATTGCGGCGATCGCGAGCGCCATCGGCGCATCCTATGCCGGATCGCTGGGTGTCACATCGTCGTCGGGGCCGGGGATCGCGCTGAAGGGCGAGGCGATGGGGCTGGCGATCATGACCGAGTTGCCGCTCGTCATCGTCAATTCGCAGCGTGGCGGACCATCGACGGGACTGCCGACCAAGACCGAGCAGTCGGACCTCTATCAGGCGGTCTATGGCCGCAACGGTGACGCGCCGATGCCGGTGATCGCGGCGCGATCGCCGGCCGACGCATTCGACTGCGCGATCGAGGCATGCCGGATCGCGACGCGCTACATGACGCCGGTGATGCTGTTGACGGACGGCTATATCGCCAATGCGGCCGAGCCGTGGCGGGTGCCGGATATGAACGAATACAAAGCCTTTCCGGTCGAATTTCTCGAAAAATCTCAGGATGGCGGGTTGCTGCCCTATGCGCGCGACGCGAAACTCAAGCGCCCGTGGATCAAGCCCGGCACGCCTGGCCTGATGCATCGCATCGGCGGGATCGAGAAGGCCGTGGACAGCGGGCATATCGAATATGCGCCCGCCAATCATCAGGCGATGACGGATATACGGCAGGCCAAGGTGCTGGGCATCGCGAACGACATTGCCGAGCAGGATGTCGAGATCGGCACGGCGGGTGGAACGCTGGCGCTGGTCGGATGGGGATCGACCTATGGGCCGATCTATCAGGCGGTGCGGCGCGCGCGTGCGAAGGGGCTGGACGTCAGCCATATCCATCTGCGCCACATCTGGCCGATGCCGCGTAATCTGGGCGATCTGTTGCGATCCTTTGGGAAGATTTTGGTGCCGGAGATGAACACCGGCCAGCTCAAGACTGTATTGCGCGACCAGTATCTGGTCGATGCGCGGCCGCTCAACAAGGTGTCGGGCCAGCCGTTTCGCATCCATGAGATTGAGGCGGCGATCGAGGAGCATCTGGCATGAACGATATGACGCCCGTCCAGTTGACGCCCAAGGACTGGGAGACCGATCAGGAAGTGCGCTGGTGCCCCGGCTGCGGCGACTATGCGATCCTGAAGGCGGTGCAGCGGACGCTTCCCGAAATCGGGGCGCGGCCCGAGAACACTGTGTTCATTTCCGGCATCGGCTGTTCGAGCCGCTTTCCCTATTATGTCGAAAGCTATGGATTTCACACGATCCATGGCCGGGCGCCGGCGGTGGCGACCGGCGTGAAGCTGGCGAACCCAGAACTGGACGTGTGGATCGTGACCGGTGACGGCGACGGGCTGTCGATCGGCGGCAACCACACGATGCACATCCTGCGTCGCAATCTCGACTGCCAGATATTGTTGTTCAACAACGAGATTTACGGACTGACCAAGGGGCAATATTCGCCGACCAGCCGCGAGGGCACGAAGAGCCCGTCGACGCCCTTTGGGTCGGTCGATCGCGCCGCCAAACCGGCAGCCTTTGCGCTTGGTTCTGGCGCGCGCTTTGTGGGCCGTGGTTTCGACGTATCGAAGAACCTGCCCGACGTGCTGAAGGCCGCGCATGCCCACAGGGGCGCGGCCTTCGTGGAAATCTTCCAGAACTGCATCGTCTACAACAAGGATGTGTTCGCGGACTTCACCGAAAAGAAGAATGCCGACGAGGGCCAGTTGTGGCTGGAGCATGGCAAGCCGATGCTGTTCGCAAAGGGCGCTAAAGGCATTGCGCTGGACGTCGAGCGGCTGGTGCTGAAGGTGGTTGCTGTGACGGATGGCGACTGGGAAGCGGCGGGCGTGATCGTGCATGACGTCACCAACCGGTCGGTCGCGCATATGCTGGTGGAGATGCCGTTCGGGGCCTTTCCGATGGCGCTGGGCGTGCTGTACGATGATCCCGCGCCGACATTCGAGAGCGCTGTGGTGCAACAGAATGCGCAGGCGGCGAAGGGCAAGATGCCGGACCTGCAGAAGCTGGTGGGGCAGGGGCAGACCTGGACGGTGACGAAGGCGCCACAGGTGGTTTGATCCTTCGCGCTTTCCATTTTTCGTCATTCCCGCTTTCGCCGGAACGATGGTTGGGGGTAGGCGCGATTTATGACCACACCCACCATCCTCTGGTTCCGCCAGGATTTGCGGCTGTCCGATCAGGCGGCGCTGATCGCGGCGGCGGCCGAGGGGGCGGTGATCCCCGTCTATGTGCTGGACGATGAAACGCCGAAGCATCGCCGCATGGGCGCGGCATCGCGCTGGTGGCTGCATCATAGCCTCACTGCGCTGGACGAGAGCCTGCGGGCGAAAGGATCGCGGCTGATCCTGCGGCGGGGCGTATGTTCCGAAGTGCTGCCGAAGCTGGCGAAGGAGGTCGGCGCGACGCGCGTCCACGCCATCCACCATTACGAACCGTGGTGGCGCAACGCCGAGAAGGCGGTGGCGAAGGAACTGGACCTGTGCCTGCATGATGGCAACCAGTTGCTGCCGCCCGGCACGGTGCGGACGGGCGGGGGCGGGCTGTATCGCATCTATACGCCGTTCTGGCGGGCGCTGAACGAACATATGCCCCCGCCCGCGCCGCATCCCGTGCCGGCGAAGATCGCGGCGCCGGGCGAATGGCCTGACAGCGATGATCTCAAAGATTGGGATTTGCTGCCGACCAAGCCGGACTGGGCGAAGGGCTTCAACGTTGATTGGATGCCGGGCGAGGCCACCGCACGCGAGCGGGTGGCGGATTTCCGGGACGAGGCGGTCGCCTATGACACGGCCCGCAACCTGCCATCGGAAGAAGGTACGTCGCGCCTGTCTCCGCACCTGCATTTCGGGGAGGTGTCGCCCGGCTATGTCTGGCACCGGATCGCGGACGTGCAGGGCGATACCACGACATTCCTGAAGGAAGTGGCGTGGCGGGACTATGCGCAGACCATCATCTGCCAGTTTCCCGACTATGGGAAAGCGAACGGCCGGGACAGTTTCGGTGTTGAGTGGCGGACCGGCAAGGCCGCCGACCGGGACTTTCGTGCCTGGACCAAGGGGCTGACGGGCTATCCGATCGTCGACGCCGGCATGCGGCAACTATGGGCGACGGGGTGGATGCACAATCGCGTGCGGATGATCGCTGCCAGCTTCCTCATCAAGCACCTGTTGATCGACTGGCGGCGCGGCGAGCAGTGGTTCTGGGATACGCTGGTCGATGCCGACTATGGCAATAACAGCGTCAACTGGCAGTGGGTGGCGGGCAGCGGCGTGGACGCGAATATCTTCACGCGCATCATGGCGCCGCTGACGCAATCGCCCAAATTCGACGCGGCGGACTATATCCGCGAATGGGTGCCCGAACTGGCCGACCTGTCGGACGCGGTGATCCACGATGCGGATGGGGCGGGCGCGCGGCCGGACAGCTATCCTGCCCCGATCATCGGCCATCGCGAAGCGCGTGAACGGGCATTGGCGGCCTATGGCGCGGCCAAGAACGATTGAAGAAAGGGGTGCGTTCGGGCATCATGACGTCATGAACACCCACTCCCCCCGCCGAGGCCGTCATCTGGTAAAAGCGGGGCGAAGTGTCGTTGGCGGCAGCCTGTTGTCGCGGCTGTTTGCGGGGGGATTCCACAAGGCGCTCGACCGGATCGACGCGGGCCTAGAGACCGGACGGATCGAGGCATGGCTGCCGGACGGCACGTTCCGCGTGCTGGGCGGGCGGGAGCCGGGTTTTGCATGTGAAGTGCGGGTCGAAAGCTGGCGCGCATTGGCCCGACTGGGCACGTCCGGATCCGCAGGATGGTATCGCGCTTGGGAAGCCGGGGAATGGACCAGTCCCGATCCCGTGCCCCTGTTTGCGCTGTTCATGGCCAATGCCGGAACGCTGGGCATGGCGGCCCGATCCTCCGGTACCGCGCGCTGGCTGGGACAGGCACTGCACTGGCTGCGGCGGAACAGCCGCGCGGGATCGCGCCGCAACATCGCGTTTCACTATGACCTGGGCAATGACTTCTACCGGCTATGGCTGGATGAGGACATGCAATATTCCAGTGCCTTGTTCGATGATCCTGGCAATGGTTCTGAAGGCCTGGAGGTGGCGCAGCGGCGCAAGCTGGCGGCGGTTATCGATCGGCTGGAACTGAAGGATGGCGACGCGTTGCTGGAAATCGGCTGCGGGTGGGGTGGCCTGGCGGAAGCGGCGCTGGCGCGGGCCGATATCCGCTATGACGGGCTGACCCTTTCCACCGAGCAGAAGGCGTATGCGGAGGAGCGTCCGGCGCTTGAGGCGGGGAAGGCGGCAATCCACCTGACCGACTATCGCGACTGGACCGGGCAACATGATGCGATTGCCAGCGTGGAGATGGTGGAAGCCGTCGGCGCGCGGTACTGGCCGGATTATCTCGACACCATCCACCGATCGCTGAAACCCGGCGGTCGTGCGGCGTTGCAGTTCATCCTGATCGATGACGCGCTTTTCGAGAAATATGCGGCCAGCGCCGACTTCATCCAGACCTACATCTTTCCGGGCGGGCTGCTGCTGTCGCAGAGTCGGTTTCGCGAGCTGGCGGAAGCACGTGGCCTCGAATGGCGGGACGCAATGCGTTTCGGCCTGCATTATGCCGAAACGCTTCGGCAATGGCGCGTGCGGTTCGACGCCGCCGTGGACGAAGGGCGCCTGCCGCCGGGCTTTGACGCGCGGTTCGTGAAGCTGTGGCGCTATTACCTGATGTATTGCGAAGGCGGCTTTCGCGGCGGCGGTATCGATGTGGCGCAGGTTACGCTGGTAAAGCGCGCCTGACCGCCTTGGTCGCGATCCAGCCCCCAAGTGGGCCGGCGACAAGGCCTGCGCCGACCATCCACCAGGGATGCGGGATCAGGAACTGCATGTAGGCGCTGGCCGCCAGTATGATGCACGCCACGATCCAGCCGGGCAGCGTGCGTCCTGCGATCAGGTTGCCGGTGAAGCCGCCGGCTAGCGTGCCCAGGAACCAGCCGACCGGCACTGCGATCAGGGCGGCGAGCGGCATGGCCTTTGTCAGCGCATCCGTGTCCTGCGCGCCGGTGAGGTCAAAGCCGGGTGGCGGTGGCCAGACGGCGTGGCCGATCCCCTCGATCAGGGTGATGACGAGCATCGCCAGCAATATGGCTGTTACGGTCCCGACGATCGTACGTATCATCGCTCCCTCCCTGTCCGCGGGAGGATAGCATCAGGCGGTCGGCGCTTCCACCCGGATACGGTGGCCGCTGGGGGCGTCGGTTCCGACCAGATGCACGATTGCATCCGCAACCACTTCCGGCCCCTTCAGCTTTGCAGGGTCTTCGCCCGGGAAGGCGCGCGCGCGCATGGCGGTGCGGGTTGCGCCGGGGTCGACAATGTGTGTGCGGATGGCGGAGATGTTCTTCACTTCCTCACCATAGGCCGTGACCAGCGTTTCGAGCGCGGCCTTGGAAGCGCCGTACGCACCCCAGTAAGGCCGCGCCTTGAGGCCCACGCTGGAGGTGACGGCCAGCACGCGCGCGTCGGTGCTGTTACGCAGCATGGGATCGAACGCGGCGATCAGCGCCTGCGGGGCGGAGACGTTCAACGTCAGCAGCCGCGCGAATTCCTTGGCGTCGATCGCGGGGACCGAGGCCAGCGATCCCAGCGTCGCGGCGTTGAGCACAAGGATGTCGAGCGCCTGCCAGCGGCCAGAGATGGCGGCCGCCAACCGGCCGATGCTTTCGCCGTCGAGCAGGTCGAGCGGGGCGATGGTCGCATGACCGCCGGCGGTGTGGATGGCCTCCTCCACTTCCTCCAGCGCGCCGCTCGTGCGCGCCGTCAGGATCACATGCGCGCCGGCCTTCGCCAGCGCCTGCGCCGTGGCGGCGCCAATGCCGCGGGATGCGCCGGTGACGAGGGCGAGCTTTCCGGAAAGGGGGAGATCAGACATCACAAAATCCGTTCGCCCTGAGCTTGTCGAAGGGCTGTTCTTTCTTGAAGGGCAGTGCAGGGCTTCGACTGGCTCAGCCCGAACGGGGTGGGGTTGGCGATCGGATCAGACTACCCGTTCGGCCAGCAGTTCGAGCTGGTTCTGCACCACCGCCTCGTCCTGATCGGTCAGCGACGTCGGATAGTCGCCGGTGAAGCAGGCGTCGCAATATTGCGGGCGGATGTGGGCGCGCTGGGCTTCGCCCAACGCCTTGTACAGACCGTCGATGGACAGGAAGGCGAGGCTGTCGGCGTGGATGAAATCCTTCATGCCGCCCACGTCCAGTCGGTGCGCCAGCAGCTTGGTGCGTTCCGGCGTGTCGACGCCATAGAAGCAGCTGTGCTTGGTTGGCGGGCTGGCGATGCGCATGTGGACTTCGGTTGCGCCCGCTTCGCGCATCATCTGCACGATCTTGAGCGACGTGGTGCCGCGCACGATCGAATCATCGATGAGCACGATCTTCTTGCCCTCGATCAGGGCGCGGTTGGCGTTGTGCTTCAGCTTGACGCCAAGATGGCGGACCTTGTCGCCCGGCTGGATGAAGGTGCGGCCGACATAGTGCGACCGGATGATGCCAAGCTCGAACGGAATGCCCGATGCCTGCGCGTAGCCGATGGCGGCCGGAACGCCGCTGTCGGGCACGGGAATCACATAGTCGGCGTCGACCGGGTTTTCGAGCGCCAGCTGCGCGCCGATCGCCTTGCGCACCGAATAGATGCTGTTGCCGTCCACGATCGAGTCGGGGCGCGAGAAATAGACATGCTCGAAGATGCAGGGACGCGGGTTCGTGTCGCCGAAGGGGCGATGCGAACGGACCTCTCCGGCATGGGTGACGATGACCAGCTCGCCGGGATCGACCGAGCGGACATAGTCTGCGCCCACGACGTCGAGTGCGACCGTTTCCGACGCGAAGATGATGGAATCGCCCAGCTTGCCCATGACGAGCGGACGAATGCCCAGCGGGTCGCGGCAGGCGATCATGCCTTCGGGCGTCATGCAGATGAGCGCATAGGCGCCCTCAACCTGCTTCAGCGCATCAATGAAGCGGTCGAGCAGCGTGCGGTAGTTCGACGTTGCCACCAGATGGATGATGACTTCCGTGTCCGATGTGGACTGAAAGATCGACCCCCGCCGCACCAGTTCACGCCGAACCTTCATGGCGTTCGAGATGTTGCCGTTGTGCGCGACGGCGAATCCGCCCGACGATAGCTCTGCATAGAGCGGCTGGACGTTGCGGAGCGATGTCTCTCCGGTCGTGGAGTAGCGGACATGCCCGCATGCCATCTCGCCGGGCAGGCTGCGGATCACATCGTCGCGGTCAAAATTGCCTGCGACGTGGCCCATGGCCCGGTGGGTATGGAAATCATGTCCATCCCAGCTGGTGATTCCCGCCGCCTCCTGGCCGCGATGTTGAAGGGCGTGAAGGCCGAGCGCCACTACGGCCGAGGCGGTTTCCGCCCCTGAAATACCGAAAATGCCGCACTCCTCACGGAGTTTGTCGTCGTCAAACGGGTGCGTGGTGAGCATGTGCCGAAGGGTCCGCTGCGATCCTTGCGCGCCAAAACGGCGCTGCCTGCTGGGCGGGCATATAGGAGCATGATTTCCTTTTGTCGCCTGCCTGTAACAAAAAACTCGTCTGGGGTACGCCGAACGTCTCATGTGATGCGGTAAACCGGTACCAAAGCAGTGCTGGCCACGCACCTGTGGGACGTGCATTGTCGACAGATTGCAATCGGCGAAAAACCGGATGCCACTTTCCTGCGCAATGCTTTAGAGACGCCCCGATGCACGCCTTCGCGAATCCCGCGCGGTTCCTTTCCATCGCTCGTCCACTGACGCCATGGCTGTTCTGGGCGGGCGTGGTCCTGCTCGTCATAGGCTGCGCCTGCGGCCTGTTCGTGACGCCTGCGGACTATCTGCAGGGGCAGACGGTGCGCATCCTGTATATCCATGTTCCCGCCGCGTGGCTGGGGATGGGCGGATGGACCGGGCTGGCGCTTTCGGGCCTGATGCAACTTGTCTGGCGGCATCCGCTGGCGGGTGTCGCCGGTCGCGCCATCGCTGCGCCGGGGGCGCTGTTCACGGCGATATGCCTGATCACCGGATCGATCTGGGGACGGCCGACCTGGGGCACCTGGTGGGAATGGGACGGGCGCATGACGTCCATGCTGGTCCTGCTGTTCCTCTACCTCGGCTATATCGCCCTGGCCGACGCGAGCGCGCGGTCCGGCGAAGGCGGCGGCGTCAGCAAGGTGACGGCGATCTTTGCCCTGGTGGGCGCGGTCAACATTCCGATCATCAACCGGTCGGTGGTGTGGTGGAACAGCCTGCATCAAGGGCCGAGCATCACGCTGAAAGGCTCCTCTATCGACAGCGCGCTGCTGTGGCCGCTGGGATTCACGCTGCTGGGCTTCTCCCTGTGGTTCGCCGCCATCGTGCTGATGCGGATGCGGACCCTGCTGGCCGAGGCCAAGGTAGAGGCGCGGATGCGCCGGATGGCGCGGGGCTGAGGGCAGACGCATATGAATCCCTGGCCTTTCGTGATTGCCGCCTATGCGTTGACCTTTGCCGGTGGCGTGGCGTTGAGCCTGCTGAGCTGGCGCGCGATGCGCAATGCCGAGCGGCGCGCCGAAGCGATGCGACGGGACGACTGACGCGATGGCGATGAAAGCGAAGCATCAACGACTGATTCTGGTCGTGGCCGCACTGGTGGCGATCATCGGCGCGGGCCTGTTGGCGGCATCGGCGCTGAAGGACGAGGCTGCCTATTTCTACACGCCCAACGATGCCAAGGTGAAAGGCGTCGAGCCCGGCCGGGCGATCCGGCTGGGCGGCATGGTGGTGAAGGGGAGCCTGAAGCGCGAGTCGGACGGCGTTACCATCCGCTTCGACGTGACCGACGGCAAGGCGACCGTGCCCGCGCGCTTCTCTGGCATTGCGCCGGACCTGTTCCGGGAGGGATCGGGCGTGGTGGCCGAGGGGGCGTTCGATCGTTCCGGTCTGTTTGTGGCGACTAACCTGCTCGCCAAGCATGACGAGCGCTACATGCCGCGCGAGCTTGAGGGCATGACGTACAACGAGACGACGCATAAGGTTGAGGACAAGTGATCGCCGAAGCCGGTCTCGCCGCTCTTTGGCTCGCCGCCGCGCTGGCCCTGCTGCAGCTTGCGTTCGTCTGGTTCGGCCTGACGACCGACAAGGAAGACCTGTTGCAATCGGTGCGTCCGGTGGCCGTGGCGCAGGGTGCGCTGACGCTGGTTGCGTTTCTCCTGCTCATCCTGCTGTTCTGGCAATCGGACATGTCGGTGGCGTTGGTCGCGGCCAACAGCCATTCGATGAAGCCCTTGCTCTACAAGATCGCCGGTACATGGGGGAACCATGAAGGGTCGATGCTGCTGTGGGTGACCGTGATGGGCGCAGCGGGCATGGCGGTGGCGCTGTTCGAGCGTGCGCTGGAGCGCCGGGCACATATGGCGACGCTGGGTGCGCAGGCGGCGATCAGCATGGGATTCTATGCTTTCCTGCTGTTCGCTTCCAATCCGTTCGCGCGGCTCAATCCTTCGCCGCCGGACGGGCAGGGGCTCAACCCGCTGCTGCAGGACCCCGGCCTCGCCTTTCATCCGCCTACGCTCTACCTCGGCTATGTCGGCCTGTCGGTGGCGTTTTCGTTCGCGGTCGGTGCTTTGCTGACGGGGCAGGTCAACGCCGCCTTTGCAAAGGCGATGCGGCCGTGGGTGCTGGGCGCCTGGGTGCTGCTGACGCTGGGCATCACGGCGGGCAGCTACTGGGCCTATTATGAACTGGGCTGGGGCGGCTGGTGGTTCTGGGACCCGGTCGAGAATGCTTCGCTGATGCCGTGGCTGGCGGCGACGGCACTGCTGCATTCGGCGACGGTGCTGGCGACGCGTGACGCGCTGCGGGCCTGGACGGTGATGCTGGCGGTAGTCGCTTTCTCCATGTCGATGGTCGGCACATTCCTAGTCCGATCAGGCATCCTGACGAGTGTGCACGCCTTTGCCGTCGATCCGACGCGCGGGACGTTCATCCTGATCCTGCTCGCCATCTATATCGGCGGGGCGCTGGCGCTGTTCGCGCTGCGAGTGGACAGCGTGCGGGAAGGTGCGCAGTTCGATCCGGTGAGCCGCGAGACGATGCTGGTGCTGAACAACCTGCTGCTGGTGGTGATCCTGGGACTGGTGCTGATCGGCACGCTCTATCCGCTGCTGACTGAAGCCATGGGGTACAAGGTGTCGGTGGGGCCGCCCTATTTCGACCGCATCGTCGGGCCGATCGCCATTATCCTGATGATCGTGCTGGCTGCCGGCCCGCTGACGCGCTGGCGACGGGATAGTGCGGCGGCGGTGGGCAAGCGCGTTCTGATCCCCGCCGGGGTCGCGGTGATCGCAACGCTGGTGCTGGCGGTGCTGGCATGGGGCCGGATCGGCGTATTGCCGTTCCTGGGCCTTGTCACGGCCGCAGGCGTGGCGGTGGCGAGCATCGCGCCGCTGTGGAAGCGCAAGCTGCTGCGCACGCCGCTGTTCACATGGGGCATGGTGATCGCGCATCTCGGCTGCGCCGTCAGTCTGGCAGGCATGGCGGCCGATTCGGCCTTTACCGTGGAGAAGCTGGCCGCCGCGAAGCCCGGCGACGTCATCCAGACGGCCGGATGGACCCTGCGTTTCGATGCGATCACACCGATCGCGGGCGACAACTGGACAGCGTTGCAGGCGGACATGCGCGCCGAGCGGGGTGGGAGGAGCACGGCCATCCACCCGCAGGCGCGGTTCTTTACGACGCCCCCGACAGGCACGACCGAAGCAGCGTTGCTGACGCGCTGGGACGGGCAGTTGTATGTTGTGCTGGGGCAGGAGGCGGATCAGGGGCGCTGGCAGGTCCGCGTCTGGTGGAAGCCGTTCGTGACGCTGATCTGGCTGGGCGGCATCCTGATCGCGCTGGGCGGTGTGCTGGCGCTGGTGGGGCGTGAGCGGCGCGGATGGATCGCGAAGTTCCGCCGGCGGGAGGCGATGGCGGCATGAAGCGTTTGCTGATCTGGCTGCCGTTCCTGC
>Ga0075012_10002083_pt1 | contig 19854 bp, 4 predicted proteins | sample All_14_2_FD_71474 | JGI IMG/M metagenome (GOLD analysis project Ga0075012, IMG submission 71474) | Freshwater microbial communities in response to fracking from Pennsylvania, USA - Allegheny Zone_MetaG_DW_15 | ecosystem: Environmental > Aquatic > Deep subsurface > Groundwater > Drilled... | reverse complement strand
AGGATTAACAAGGCTGAATGCCAAAGCGTTTGATTTAATCGTCTAAATTCAGGCAAAGTATTCATCCTCAGCACTATTTTGAATTATTGTAGGTAATAAAATTTTAAAGTGAAAAGTATCACCATATTTTCGATAATTATTTAAGCACGGGAAATGAGAAATAAAAAGCAGCTCCTTCGTTCACCTTTCCTTCGGCCCATACACGCCCGTTGTGGCGTAAGATTATGCGTCGCACAATGGCAAGTCCTGCGCCAATACCATCAAAATCTTTAACCGAATGCAAACGTTGAAAAACGCCGAAGAGTTTTGAAGCATTTGCCATTTCGAAACCGGCACCGTTGTCTTTCACGAAGAATATATTTTCATTTTCGCCGGGTATTACACCTACTTCTATATGCCTGTCAGTTTTCTTCGAAGTGAACTTGATTGCATTCCCGATAAGGTTCGCCCAAACCTGTTTAAGCATGGAAGGATCGCCGGGCACATCAGGTATATCGCCAAGCGTAAACCTGATATTGTGCTTGTCAGTTTCCGGAACAAGTTCGTCAAAAACCGCTGCGGCCATTGTTTTCATGTTGATAAGCGAAGGCACTATTTCAATACGGCCTAATCGGGCAAAAGATAAAAGGTCGTCGATAAGATGCCCCATTTTGGTTGCATTTTGCGAAATAACGGTTAGCATCCGTTTCCCTTCGTCGTCGAGAACGGCAGCATATTCTTCAATAAGAATATTCGAAAACCCGTTTAAGGCACGCAGCGGTGTTCGCAAATCGTGCGATACAGAATAGCTGAAGGCTTCCAGTTCCTTATTGGCTGCTTCGAGTTGTGCAGTACGATCGATTACACGTTGCTCAAGTTCATTGTTGAGCTTATGTATTTCTAATTCATACAGTTTGCTTTCGGTCATATCCTGCACCATGCCCACTGATCTGTAAACGCGGCCTGTATCATCACGCTGGTGTACACATTTTTCCTGCATATACCTTATTTCGCCAGTAATTTCGCGTATTATCCGATGCTCAGTTTCGTAACCCAATTTTCCATCGCGAAGGGAATCGACATAGGTTTTGTCAACTATTGTGCGATCATCGGGATGTACCCTGCTCAGGAAATAATCGTAAGAGGCCTGGAATTGCTGTGGCTTAAGACCAAAAATACGAAACACCTCATCGGACCAGTAAAGTTTTCCGGTTTCCAGGTCGAGGTCCCAGCTACCGATATGTGCAATCTGTTGCGATTGGGCCAGCAATGCTTCATTACGCCTGAGCGCTTCTTCGGCTTCGGTACGTTCAAGTTCTCCGGCTGCGCGCATTGCAACAAGGTTAAGAATTGACTCGGCCAGTTTAGAGTTTCGCAGCGGCTTGTGACCTATAACAGCAATAAGTCCTATGGGTTTGCCATCCGATGCCCACAGAGTAACACCTATATAACTCTCGGCATTAAGAACCTGCAATGCTTCGTCGTGCGGAAACAATTCGCTTACCTTATCCGGGAAACAGCATACTTTATTACCTACCACAGTACCGCAAGGCGTATCTTTTAGTGTGTAACTCACATTTCTTTCGAAAACACCTTCATTGTAAACAGCGAGTGTTTCGGCCGACAGACAATCGCCTGCCAGCCTGTCGATACACACATATTCCATTTCTAAAACCTGAGACAGGTAGGCGGCGAGCGGCTCGAAAAACTGACCACCGGTAGCCGGCGAACCGCACTCAAGCAGGAAGGACTGAACTTGTTCGAGTATCTTCCGTTCGGTAATATCAGTAAATGACACAATGATTTCATCACTGTCCTCCATTACCGATCCGTTAGCTAATCCATAACGGATAGAACCATTTTTATGAAAAAAAGAAAATTCGAACTTTTCGGGAGCTTCTTCATCTTCTGATAATCTTTTACGGTTATAATCCAGTAAGCGTTCCTTGTCGGGCGAAGGAATCCAGTCCAACCAGGTACTTCCTGTTATTTCTTCTTTCTGCACACCTACCACTTCACAGAAAGCATTATTTACCATTTTTATTACAGCGTTAGTGTCAGTAATTAATATGGCTGCCTGGTTATTTTCGAAAATACTTCTGAAATGCTCTTCACTTTGCTTAAGTATCTGTTCGATGCGTTTTCGTTCGGATAAATTGCGGGCAAATCCTATCACTATCGGAATGCCGTTAAGATCGATAATGCCTGAACTTATTTCAACAGGCATTGTGTTTCCGTTTTTATGACGTTGAACTGATTCGAAAATAAATGTTTCACCAGGTACAATCATTTGCAAATACTCATCAATTTTATCCGGTTCGGCCAAAACCAAATCAATATCAGTAAGGTTCATACTGAGCAATTCGGTACGCGTATAGCCCAGCATTTTGCAGGCCTGAGAGTTAACATCGAGAATTTTCCCTTTAAAATCAGCCAGATACATTGCATCCGTAGCTTGTTCGATAATAGTGCGGAATCGTTTTTCGCTTGCGCTTACTTCCTTTCGGTTTTGCCAGTTAATCGACCAGTGAATCATTAACAGTCCGAGGAACAAAGTGGCAGGAGGATAAATTAACATAACCGGTAATGCTATGGTTTTCAATGTATCGAGCCAAATTTCGCGGGGCAGAAAAATAGTACACAACAGCATAATCAGGTGAACAATAACGCCCAGGCTAAATAATTCGGCTACTACATTCTTTTTTCTCCATGCCGGCCTTAATATACTCCAGAGCAAACCGCTTGCTCCGGCAGTAAGTATTACTGCTACCCCCATAGCCATACCACTTCCGCCCAGCAATACCCGGTAAAGTGCGGTTATACCCATTGCTATAATTGTAGGAACAAAACCGAAAAACAGGCCGGAAACAGCAAGTAGTACTGAGCGGACATCGAACACTATGCCGGGTACCATTTTCCAAGGTGTCATCATCAGGAAAACGCCAAAAGCACCAAGTATAAGACCGGCTAACACTTTAACCGAAAGGCTTTTGGGATTTTCGTAACGCGACCATAAATAGTCGTATATCAAACTAAAGGCCAGCAAAATAGCTGTATTTTGAAGCAATCCGAGGATGATTGATGTGTCCATTTTGCGGGATTTATTTAAATCATTGGCATTAAGATGTGTGATACAATGCGGTATTAGAGTCAGATAAGTGCAGTACGTTTTTTTAAAAATTAAAGCAGTTACCTGTGCAATGGAATCGAAAACGAAACAGTAGCCCCTTTGTTTACCTCACCCTCGGCCATTATTTTCCCTTTATGACGCTGTACAATGCGTTTTACAATCGCCAGCCCTACTCCTGTTCCTTCAAATTCTCTGGTGGTATGCAGTCTTTTAAAAACACCGAACATATTTTTAACGTTAGCCATATCGAAACCGGCTCCATTGTCTTTAATAAAATATACGTTTTCAGCATTTCCGGGGATGAAACCAATTTCAATACTTCTTTGCTGTTTCTTTGATGTAAATTTTACAGCGTTGGAGATCAGGTTGACCCAAACCTGCCTGATCATAGCCGGATCGCCGGATGCATCAGGGATATCAGTTATACTAAAAGTAATGCTGTCTTTTTCGGCGTCGGTTGTATTTTCCTGATAAACCATGAGAGCCATTTCGCGCATATTAATTACTGAATACGAAATTTCCCTCCTGCCCAGGCGGGAGAATGAGAGCAGTTCATCAATAAGCAGCCCCATATTATTTGCGTTGCTGACAATGATTTTCAACATGCGCTTTCCTTCGTCGTCAATAGTGTCGGCATAATCTTCCATAAGAATATTGGCAAATCCGTCCAAAGCCCTGAGCGGGGTTCGTAAATCGTGCGAAACGGAATAGCTGAAAGCTTCGAGATCTTTATTAGCTGCTTCGAGCTGTGCTGTGCGGTCGAGGACACGTTGTTCGAGTTCGGCATTAAGCCGGTTCACTTCTTCCTCGGCATGTTTGCGATCGGTAATATCGCGCGAAATTATGAGTATGTTTTTGGGTTCATCGTTAGCATCTCTGATAATTTCAGCATTTGCTTCGGCGTAAAAAATACTGCCATCTTTTCGTAACATATGATATTCAGCCGGGCCTGTGTACTGCCCTTCGAGCATTAATCCAATAAGAGACTTAGCTTTGTGATGGTCAGTTTCGGCAATAAAATCAAGTAAACTACGGTTAATTATTTCATCATCATTATCATACCCCCACATTTGTATCCCTTTTTGAGATACTTTGGCGATGGTACCGTCCAGGGTAGTAATTGCAATTCCATCAGGCGAAGTATCTATAATCTTATGCCATAGCTCTTCGCTTTCCTTCAGTAGGTTGAGAGCCGCTATACGCTGGGTAATATCCTGAGCCTGGGCAATAGTTGCGATGCTTGTTTTACCATCGGGGGCATAAATGTTGGCCGAGTTCCAAAGCAGCGTATGTAAAATCCCATTCGAATCAGTGATATCTATTTCAACCCCTTCGAGCCTGTTGCCGCTTGTAGCCTGCCTTATATATCCGAGGGAGCGGTCGCGGGATGATTCAGGAAACAATATATCAACAGTAAGGTTGAGTACATCAGCTGCCTGCAAACCGGTAAGGCGTTCAAATGCTTTATTAAATTTGGTAATCCTGAATTTTGAATCCCATACTATAATCGGCGAATTAGCATAGGTGAGCAGTTTATCAAGATAATCTTTGGTTTCGCGCAATTCCTCTTCGGCCAGTTTTCGTGCTGTTACATCGCGCAAAACGCCTTCATGATAGAGGGTATTGCCCATCGAATCGAAGGTGTACCAGCCGTTATCTTCAACCCAAACCTCAGAGCCATCTTTTTTCCTCAGCCGGAATACCTCCAGGTCGTTTCTCATATCTTCAAGGGTGAGGCTTTCGCGATCAGATTCATCGAAATAAAGATCTTTATTTATATCGATTGCCATCAGTTCCTGACTGCTTTCATACCCAAGCATTTTGACCATGGCCGGATTTACATTCAAAAATTTTCCATCGTGTGTCGATTTATACACTCCATCAGGAATTTTCTCAACCAGTGTGCGATAGGTTTTAATACTTTCGGTAAGGGCAGCCTCAGTTCTTATCTGTTCGGTAATATCGCGGATAACGCCAAAAACAATGCGTTTCTCAGAGTCATAAAAAGCAATGGAGTGTATATCCTTAACTTCGCCTGTGTCAGCGGTAATAATTTTATAAACCCTATCAAAAGGTTTATTTTCAGTAATCAGTTCGTGCATGGCCATATCCAAACCCAAACGGTATTCGGGCAGTGGAATAGGTTTGATATTTTCAAAATCAGTTTCATCCTCATATATTCCGTAAACTTTTTGAGCACCTTCGGAAACAACAAGCAGATTAGTATCAAGATGCATCTCCCAGTTACCCGAGAGCGTTGCCAATTCGGCCCGCTTTAACCTTGCAGCTGCAGTATGAAGTTTTTCTTCCGCCTGAATACGTTCGGTTACATTACGGCTGAAAACGGCAACTCTGTTAGTAAGTCCATGTTCATCTGCTACCGGAAAGATTACATATTCACTCCATCTGTCGTGGTTAAAATCCATCGAATGAACAGGTTTTCCTGTTTTAAAAACCTGATTAACAATTTTCTGCCGGCTTTTAGCAATATGCGGAGGAAGCAATTCAAAAATATTCCTGCCTAATAATGCTTCCCGCGATAATCCGACCCGTTGCGCATGGCTTTCGTTGGAGTCGATAACAATGCCATGTTTATCGAGCAGAACAATAACATCATCCGTTGATTCCATGATGGCTCTGGCATTGGCTTCGCTTTCATTAATCTTTTTCTGTGCCTGCCTGCGTTCGCTTATATCGCGGATAATGCCCACGGTGTATCTGCCATCGTGAAGTTCGAGACCTGATAGTGAAAGCTCAACCGGTATTTCGTGTCCCAGCTTGTGTTTTCCTTCGAGTTCAACTATTTTATTAACTGATTTCCCTTTACCGCTTTGCAGATATTCCGGAAAAGCCCTGGCGTGTGCCGCATGAAATCTTTCGGGGGCGAGAATATCATGAAGATTTTTACCAATCAGTTCACTTGCCGGATAGCCAAAAATACGTTCGGTGGCAGGATTAAGGAATGAGATTTTGCCTTCCGGATCCATAAGCAGAATAGCATCCTGGGCACATTCGGTTATAGCCCTCATCCTCAACTCCTCAGCCCTGAGATCGGATTCAGCTTTGCGACGGTTCCTTATATCAGAAACAAAAGCACAATTGTATTCCTTTCCTCCGAAAGTTACATAATTAGCATGAATTTCGACAGGTATATACTCACCTGATTTTGAAACATGCATGCCTTCAAAAGTAAGCTTTCCCTGTTGTTTAAGTTCCCTGAAATGCTTTGACCAATTAAATCCATTCTCTGTTTTGTCAATATCATTTACTGACATTTCCAGCATTTCATCCTTTGTATATCCAAGTAATGTACATGCCGCTTCATTAGCATAAAGAAAACTACCATCCGCTCTGGTATAAAATGCAGCATCCGACATATGGTCAACAGCAAACTGATTGAATCGCAACGACTCCTCGTTCCATTTTTGTTTGGTAACATCAGTGGAAATAATCTGGATACCAACAACATTGCCGTTGGCATCGAGTATGCGGTTATACACGCTGTGAAACCATTTTACATCATTAGGCAAAGTAACCTGATCGTCGTATTCCATCGGATTTACCGAAACTGCTGCTTTTTGCATCCTGTCGAGGTAAAAATCGGCTTCAGGTTTTGGGTAAAGGGTATAAACCGATAGCCCCGCAAAGTCTTCCGGCAGTCCGTTCATATATTCAGCGGCACGCTTATTAAAGGATATCAGTACCCCATCGGGGGTAAAATATCCGATACCAACACCGGCAGACTCGTGTAAAAGCCTGTATTTCTGTTCGCTTTCGAGTAAGTCCTTTCGTATGCGCCGATCGGAGGTTATATCAATAAAAGTAACAACTACCTGCTGCAGATTGCCTGAATCGTTAAACTCGGGATATGCATTTACCCTGACCCAAACAGTTTGCCCCGTTTCGATGTGATATATCCCTAACTCCAGGTTATATAGCGGCTTTAGGGTAGCTATTACTTGTGCAACAGGGTAGTCGGTTACAGGCACAGGAGTTCCGTTAGAATACACAAAACTCCAGGCTTTATCAATTCCTGTTTTACCTATGAGCTGCTCATTCGAAAGGCCTAAAAGCACCGAAGCCTGATGATTGGCAAGAATAATGCCCGAATCGGGAGCATGAACCACCACGCCGGCATGAAGGTTATGTATCAGTAGCCTGTGTGCTTTTTCTTCTTCGATAAGTGCAAGTTTGGTATTTTTTATCTCGGAAATATCAATGGCCGTAAGCAGGCATTTTTCACCGTTTTCGGATTTTTTTCCTTCGAGGTGTACATAAAACGAAGGTTCGCCTTTATGCTCTAACCTAATATCGCAGGTTTGCCTGATAGAGTTAGTAAAAACCCTGTTTAAGAAGTTATTAAAAACCGGCTGCGTTTCTTTGGTGATAAACAATCCAAAATTACTGTTGATGAGGCTATCACGTTCTTTCTTCAGCAAAAAGGCACCACTCAGGTTTAAGGTAAGAATGGTACCGCCGGTGCTTATGGTAAAATATCCTGCAGGCGAAAAATCGTAAATTTCATTGAAAAGTCCGGAATAGTTTAAGGAAGCTGACTCAGCCATATCCCTGGCTTTCCGGAGCTCTTCGTTCTGTATTTCAAGCTCCATTTTACTTATTTCAAGTTCATGAAGCAAATCATTTATTTCGGCCTCACTCAGCGAAGAAGCTTTGAGCAAATCCCTTCTTTTTAAAACAGTATCAGTTGTTGAAAGAGTTACGGGTTTTACAGGCTGTTTCTTTTTGCCTTGATTCATAGCTGGTATTCTATTAGTTTTTACATTAGTATTTACTGCGAATATGTTGAGCTTTCAGTAGCACAGGATAGTATTATGCATCCTGAAAAGCAGTTAATGAGTGTAGCTCAGCGAATTGCCTGAGTTGGGTATTATCAGACTATTTCATTTTCTCGAAAAAGTAATGTGTTGAGCCTTTGTGCAGCAGGTTGTTTGTTACAGAGTTTACTGCAACCGGCTTAATCACAAAAGTTCATTTTTCATTGGACTGTGGTAATGTGAAATAAAAAGTTGCTCCTTCGTTCTCCTTACCTTCGGCCCAAACTTCTCCTTTGTGATGTTGAATTATTCGTTTAACAATGGCAAGACCGATGCCGGTTCCATCGAAATTGCGGTTCGAGTGAATGCGTTTGAATAAACCGAACAAACGTGATGCATTTTCCTGGTCAAAACCTACCCCATTGTCCTTTACAAAGTAGGCGTTATTTTTTTCGCGACTGAACCCTATTTCAATGCGTGGTTCGGGTATTTTGGAAGTAAACTTTATTGCGTTGCCGATTAAATTAACCCACACCTGGTGAAATAGCGAAGGATCGACAAAGCATTCGGGTAAAGGGTGAACAATGAATTGAATGTTTTTTTGTCCCGAAAGACTTGTAATTTCTTTAAAAACAGCGTTAGCTATTGCTTCCATATCCGTATTGGTTTTATTTACGTCCTGCAGATTAAGCCGCGAAAACGAAAGAAGGTCATCGATAAGATTTCCCATTCGGTTGGCACTTTCGGTAATATTATGCAGCATACGTTTACCTTCGTCATCGAGTGCGGGTGCATAATCCTGCAGCAACATATTTGCATACCCGTTAACGGCCCGCAGCGGAGTGCGTAAATCGTGCGAAGCCGAATAGCTGAATGCTTCAAGTTCCTTAATTGCAAGCTCTAAGGCCACAGTACGGTCGGCAACACGTTTTTCGAGTTCATCGTTAAACTGTAATATTTCGTCTTCAGCCTGTTTACGTTTGGTTACATCGGTAATAAAACCTTCGAGGAACAGCAACTCACCGTTTGCATCGTAAATACCTCTGCCCTGCTCCCATAGCCAGCGGATTTCGCCGGAAGCTGTTTTTACCGGATACTCTTCTTTAAAACTCTTTTTTTCAGCAATCACCTTCTGCCATTTCTGCCATATTGGTTCCCTGTATTCGGGTAGCATAATATCGCTATAGTTAAAATCGACCCTTTCAATAAAATCGGCAGGCTTATAACCAGTAATTTTTTCACAGCCGTCGCTCAAATATTCCATTGTCCAGTAAGGGTCGTTTTTGCAGCGATAAACAAATCCTGGTAAATTGCTGATTAATGTAGCCTGTTGCCTTTCGGCTTCCTTTAACAAGATTTCCGACTGCCTGCGCTGCGAGATATCGCGGACAATATGGATGAGACTTTTGGGATTTCCCAGGGCATCGCGTAAGATGGCAACATTCGACTCAGCAAAAATCTTTTCACCATCCTTGCGTTTGAGCAAAATCTCACTTGCCCCACTTTTTATGTTGTTAAAAACATCAGCAATTCGGGCTTTAACCATTTCGTGGTTGCTTTCATCAATCAAGCTGTACATATCGCGGCCTATTACCTCATCAACGGAAGTAAGACCCAGCAAAGCAAGTGTTCTGTCCGATGCCTGAAGTACAATACCATCGAGGGTCGAAATAGCTATTCCATCGGGCGAAGTTTTTACAACGGTACGCCACAATTCCTCACTTTCCGAAAGTGCCAGGGTAGTAACACGGTTTTTCTCGATGCTTTGTTTCAGCCGCCTGTTAACTCTATAAATATAAATGGCTATTATGCTTAAAAAGAGCGTGATGAGAAAAGAGATAAACAAACTTCGGTAAAACCATTTGAGGCTCTGTTTTTCGGCCTTGTAAATAAATCCATCGAGAGAATAATTTTTTGGAAGCTGACCCATACCGGCATAAACACTGGCTATATGGCGCCAACGGTTGATGTTCATATATCCAATTTCAACCAGATCAGGGCGTAGTAAAGGAATCATTTGTTCCGACTCGAAATACAGATAATCAGTTGAGCGGGCTTGTGAATATTTGTTGTAAATAAGTTCAATTATTTCGCTGCGGTGTTCCTGCGCGTATTGCCATCCTTTCAGCGAGGCATCGCGAAAAGCTTTTACACGTTCGGGATAATCTTTTATTTCCTGCTCAGTTGTAAACAGATTATCGCCGTAGAAGTCGATTCCGGCAATTCGCGGGCTGAAGGTATGATACTCATAACCGGCTTTTCGAAAATAATAAGGCTCATTGGAGATATAGCCTGAAATAGCTTCGGCTTTTCCCTGCATTAACCCGTTGGGATCAAAACTATGAGGTACAAACCGGATACTATCAAGCGGTACTCCTTCTTTTTTAAGGAATGCCAGTAACTCATCGCTCTGAGGCTCAATCATAAGCCTTTTGCCAGCCAGCTGGCGCAAATCAACAATTTCGGATGAACTGTAAATTTCGTAAGGCGAATGCTGGAAAATAACAGCAAGCACCACGAAGGGCTTACCCAGGCTGCGTTCGAGAATAAGACTGCTGGTACCAACAGCGTATTGTGCTTTGCCATCGAGCACCATTTTTATCGGATCGGTGGATGGATTTGCTTCCAGAATTTCGACATCCAGGCCGGCATCGCGGTAATAGCCCTGCTCTTTAGCAGCATAATAACCGGCAAACTGAAAACCGTGCGACCATTTTAACTGCAGCGTAACTTTGCGCTGTGCTATGGCAACTGCAACAACTAAAGTAAATATTGCAGTAAAAAGGAAAACCTTTTTGCTTACACTACTTCTCAATACAATCCTATTCCTGTTTTCCTTCGTAGCTTTCATACACTAAACAAAAATTAAAATGTAAGATCTGCTTTTTGATTTTAATGAGGCTGTGTTGTGATGCGATTTATTGTCATGCGTTGTTGATCTGGCAATTGTGCAGCTTTAACTGATTGTATTGTTGCTTAAAACATAAATCAGTAACGAATTATCATTCAACTTTTAAAACAGGTAATGTAAAGTAAAAAATTGCTCCCTCGTTCACTTTACCTTCGGCCCACACACGGCCATTGTGCAGTTCGATTATCCGCTTTACAATAGCCAGGCCTACTCCGTTTCCGTCATAATCCTTAGTAGCCGGAAGCCGTTTAAAAATCATAAACAGTTTACCTTCATAAGCCATATCGAACCCGGCACCGTTGTCCTTAACATAAAAAACCATTTCGCCTCCTTCGTACTTACTGCCAATTTCGATTATACTTTGGGCTTTCCGCGACGAGAATTTCACAGCGTTACCTATCAGGTTAACCCAAACCTGCTTTATCATAGCAGCGTCGCATTCCATGGCTGGCAAATCGTGTAAACGAAACTCTACCTTACTCTGAGCGGGTGTATTTAGTAGTTCGCGGTACACAGATTCAACCATCTGTTGCATATCAACCACAGTTGTTTCCGTTTTCTGATTGCTATATCTCGAAAACGAGAGCAAGTCATCAATCAGATCGCCCATCATATTGGCTTTATCCACAATGAGGTTAAGCATACGGGTTCCTTCGCTGTCGAGCACATCCGAATAATCTTCGGCCAGTATACTGGCATAGCCGTTTAAAGCTCTCAGCGGGGTGCGTAAATCGTGCGATGCCGAATAACTGAATGATTCAAGCTCCCTGATGGCAGACTGAAGTTTAGCCGTTCGTTCCACAACCCTTTGTTCAAGTTCTTCGTTAAGCAAGCGCAATCCGTCCTCTGCTGCTTTCCGCCTGCTTATGTCGTTAATAATAGCAAAGAAAATGCTACTATCGTCCTGCCTGTATATCTGAAGGTGTATTTCAACAGCGTAATCGGTCCCGTCTTTTCGCCGGTGAATGGTTTCGAAATTCAGCATTTGCAATTCGCCTGAAATAAGCGGAGCCACCATTCGCCTGAAATCTGCCATTGTGAGCCTGGGTTTGATATCCAGTGGTGTCATGTTTTTCATTTCATCAAGGGTATAGCCGATATTTTTCATTGCCCCCTGATTCAGGTATTCGAAATGGAGTGTTTCGGTATCAAAAATGTAAATTTCGTTCAGGCTGCTCTCGATGATACTTAGTAATTTGAATTGCTCAGCCTGTATGAGTTTCCTTTCGGCAATTTCCCAACCCAGGCTGGCAACCAAAGCAATAGTATCGATATCCTGCTGAGTATATTCCGAATTTTTATTGCCAACACCCACAACAGCCCGTATTTTATCGCCCCTGAAAACAGGCACTACCAATTCCCTGATTACGTTGGCATGCCCTTCGGGCAATCCTTTTCGATCAGCAAGCGCAAAATAATCGTTGTGAATAACCGGTTTGCGCAAGCGAATACATTCGGCCCATATCCCGGCCTCTTCCAATGGATAATGACGATCCTTGCCGGAAGCTTTACAAAACTCATTTTTAGTACGGGCCGACCAGTTTTGCAGAGACAGTGCATTTTGGTTTTCATCAACAAAATGAAAAAAACTGATAAGGCTACCGGTTAATAACTCTGCTTCGTTGAGCATTTCTTCCAGAAATTCATCGAGCGAATGGTCTAGCGAAAAATGCATCAGGCGCAAACGAGCCTCAAAGATGGCTTCATTTTTTTTACGCTGGCTTATATCCTGAAATCCACCCTGAACACTTATAATTTCGCCCAAATGGTTTTTGATCGTTTCGCCTGTAACACGCACCCATTTGCGGTTTCCTTTAGCTGTAATTATTTCGAGCTCTTCACTGAAAGGTAGGCTTTTAATAGCACAGTCGTACAGAACTTTACTTATAATGCCCTGCCATTCGGGGGCGTAAAAGTTAATAGCCTCGGTAAGCGATGGGGAATAACCAGCATGTGTTTCGTGAATATAGGCTGTTTCCTCCGACCATATAACCTCGTTGTTGACAACATTAAACTCCCAGCCACCAAATTTGGCCGTTTCGCCAGCCAGACGAAGCAAAGCATAATTTGATGCAAGCTGTTCTTCAACCTTTTTCCGCTCAGTAATATCGCGGTATATGGACTGATAGGTTTTATCGGGCATCATTTTGGTTCGCATCTCAATGGTTATAACTGAACCATCAGGTCGGAGAAATTCCCTTTCATTCACTACGGTTTCGCCTTTTTTTAGCAATTCGAATTGAAAAGGATTTTTCTTCATGCTTTCCTTTTTAAAAGGCATTTCCATGATATGCTTGCCGATAATTTCATTTCGGTTCAAACCAGTCATAGTACAAAACCATGAATTCGTTTCTATTATCGTTCCATCATAAGAGCCTATAAGTATTCCATCAACGGCAAGTTCAATAAGGTTTTGAAATTTTTCGATACTTAATTTCATCTGCCGTTCTATTTCTGCACGCTCCGAAATATCGTAAGCTATGGCCAGAATAACGGGTTGCTTGTCGATGACACTCGAATTAAGATGTAACTCAGCCTGGTACGACGACCCATCTTTTCGCTGGTGAACCGACTGAAAATGAATGGATTCACCTTTATTGAGGGTTTGCCACAATTTGCTTCTATCATCCCGGGTTATACTCTTAGGATCAATATCAGAAACTACCATACCAAGCAAGGATTCTCTGCTATATCCTGTGTTTTTAACAGCCGCCTTGTTCACCATTACAATTTTGCCATCCATATTATGTGCAAAAACACCTCCCGGCAGGTTTTCGAGAACGGTACGAAAACGCTCTTCACTTTCCCGGAGCAATACTTCAGCTTGCTTACGGTCGGTGATATCTGTATTCATTCCAATATAGCCGGTGATACTGCCTTTTTTGTCGAAAAGCGGAACAGCCGTTCCCAGTATCCATGTAACTTTATTTTCAGGCGAAAGAAAACGATATTCGAAATGCCACGAAAGTTTACCGCCGGCATATTTTTTCCATTGATCCGAAATATGGGCGCGATCTTCCGGATGAATCGCCTTTTGCCATCCGTTACCCATGGCCTGTTCGTTGGTAAGGCCCGAAAATTTACACCATTGAGTATTAACCATCAGGCAATTACCGTCAGCATCCGTTTCGTAAATGGCTATCGGAGAATTATCGAAAATAGCTTTAAACCTTTCTTCGCTTTGCCTGATTTCCAGTTCAGCCAACTTGCGTTCGGTAATGTCGTGCATGGTTACAAATGCCTGGTATGGTCTGGAGTCGCCGGCTTTAAACATCGGTTTGGCCGTAATAACAAGCCAGCAGTAATCCTTAAGCAGATAATTATATACACCAACCACCCGGGTATTATCCTTACCGGTAGTAAGCGCCACCATCGAAGGATGTTCATCAGGCGATAAAACGTTCATATCTTCATCTACAACTTTCCAGTTTTTATCGTAAGATGTTTTACCTAAAAACTGTTCAAGCGAGAGCCCTAACATTCTGAGTCCTGCCTGATTGATATGCGAAAGTGTTCCGTCAGCCTGCTGATAGAAAACGCCCTGAACCATATTTTCGAAAAGCAAACGGTACTTTTCTTCGCTTATCTGCAATTCTTCTTCAGCTTCTTTGCGCGATGTAATATCAACAGCCTGCATCAGATAACATTGCTGTCCGTCTATTTCAGTAATTTCCCCCGAAAACAGAGTTTTTAACAGTTCGCCGGATTTGGTTAACAGCTGAAGCTCGAAATTATTTATAGTACCATTAGCGTTCAACAGCGAAACAATTTCGGCTCTTTTACTGTAATCAGCATATATGCCTAACTCATTAGATGTGAATCCAATTACCTCGCTCCTTTCCCAGCCCAAACGCTTTGTAAAATTTCGGTTGATTTCGATATACCTGCCATCGGAAACCCTGTTAATGGCAACCATAGCAGGGTGCGAATCGAACATTTTTCGAAACCGCTCTTCCGAATTTCGTAAAGCATCTTCAACCGTTTTTTTGCCGGTAATATCGCGGTTGCTTCCGCGGCTGCCCAAATAAACTCCGGTTGTGTCAAATACTGGCGTGCAAACATGGTGTATCCACCGGATTGTTCCATCAGGGGTAACAATCCTGAACTGGAACTCCGAATTTGAGAAACAAGATAAATGACCGATAAAATGATTCCGTACCAGTTCTTTATCATCTTCGTGAGTGATGTTGATTATCAGGTCGGGAATCTCAAAAAACGACTGTGGATCATACCCCGAAACCTCCTTACACGAAGGTGAATTATATTTGAAATTCCCTTCGGGATCAATCCAGAATTCCCAGTCAGCAGTGTTTTCAGCCACAACACGGTATTTATCCTGAGCATCCAGTAATTCGGCATCAGCCTGCTTTTGCTTTGTTATATCACGGATAATATGAACAGCACCTTTCAATAAACCATCAGTGCCAATGAAAGGATCAACGATAACACTATACCATTTGCCTTTTATTTGCTGTTCAACACTTTCGCGTTTCAGCGACTTTTTCATTTTAACAACAGGGCACTCTGCGTAAGGCTCCTTTGTGCCATGAATAACTTCCCAGCAATGTTTACCGGTTATGTTGCCGTGATCATCCGCAAAAAGATCATTCATCGCCTTGTTGCTGCGCAATATGATGTTATTGGTATCCAAAAGACAAATACCATCGTTAAGCGCTTCGAAAGTGGAATGCCATTGCAGTGCGGATTCAGCAAGTCGCAGTTCAGCTTTTTTTCGCAGGGTGATATCAATTGCTGTAATCAGGCATTTATTGTTTCCGTTGAAAGTAATTCCTTCTATATAAACGAATATGCTGGTATTGCCCTTTACAGATAGCTCAACTTCACAGGTTTGCAGAGTTTTGGTTTCGAAAATATTTTGTAAAAAAGCAGTGAAAACCGGTAGTGTGTTTTGTGTTAAAAACACGTTAAAGTTGCTGTTCACCAATTTTATTCTTTCCTCGCCAAGCATTGAAGCACCCCGGAGGTTAAGCTCGGCAATAACGCCATCATGCAAAAGTGTAAAATATCCTACCGGCGCAAAATCGTAATGTGCAGTTGCGGTTTCAGCTTTAGCCAAAGCGGCTTGCAGTTCTTCATTTTGCATTTCAAGTTCAACCTGCTGAACCTGAAGCTCGTTGAGTAGTTTAAGAACATCTGTTTCGCTACCATATTCAGGCACCGGAGTAATCTGATTTTTTACTTTTTCTTCTGCTTTTTGCCGCAGCGAATCGGTGTCGGTCAAATCATTTTCTCTTTTTTTCATGCGTCATTATTTATTTTTTACGGGTCGCATGGAATATGCCATGAGAATAATCATTCCGGTTGGTGAGCAAATTTTCTGCTCATGGCTATTTCATGATTTCTTAGTATAAGCTGCAGCAGCAACCGGAAGGGTAACTAATTGCAGTAACTCTGGCTGACAAGAACTATAAATTTCGGGGCATTACCCTTTATTTCCCCGGAAGGGTAAAATAAAAAGCCGCTCCTTCTTTTACTTTGGCTTCGGCCCACACATCGCCGTTATGCCTTTGCACGATCCGTTTTACAATGGCTAATCCAATTCCTGTTCCTTCGAAATCCTTAGAGGAATGCAGTCGTTGAAAAACACCAAATAACTTTGCAGTATTGGCCATATCAAAGCCGGCACCGTTATCCTTTACAAGGTACACATTATCGTTGTGTCCGTTAACATTCGAAATTTCAATTATCCGGTTTGGCTTCTGAGAAGTATATTTAATGGCATTGCCGATTAAATTCACCAATACTTGTCGCACCATTGCCGGATCACCGTAAGCATTCCGAAGATTTTGCAAACGGAAATCGATATTTTTTTTATCCGATTCAGTGGTAATTTCGGTGTAAACGGATAAAGCCATTTCGTACATATTAATTTCGGAATACATAATTTCCTGCCTTCCAAGTCGAGAGAACGAAAGCAGATCATCAATAAGAAAACCCATTTTATTGGCATTGCTTATGATAATATTCAGCAATCGTTTTCCTTCGGCATCGAGCAAAGGTGCATAATCCTCGAGCAGAATATTGGCAAAACCATCCACCGCACGTAAGGGTGTTCGTAAATCGTGCGAAACCGTATAACTGAAAGCTTCCAGTTCTTTGTTGGCAGCTTCGAGCTGAATGGTGCGTTCGGTAACTCTTTTTTCGAGATCTTCGTTCAGTTTGGTTATTTGTTCCTCGGCAAATTTACGTTCGGTTACATCGCGGATAATTACTTGTCCGGCAGGCATATCGTTATATGTAGTACTCAGCGCCACCACTTCGGCATCAAAAACGGAACCATCATTCCTCAGAAGTTTTTCTTCCATGGCAGGTATGTCAATACCTTCATTTACAAGCCTGATAAGCTTAATAACCATAGGCCTCGACTGAGGATGAACAATGGACAAGAGCGGTCGGCCGATAAGATCGTACTGATTTTGGGTGCCTAACATTTTAAGTCCCGATGGATTTACGTAAACCAATTGTCCCTCCTGGTAAATCGCAATGGCATCGGGAGAAGATTCGACCAGTGAACGATATCGTTTTTCGCTTTCGAGTATGGAATGTTCCATGAGTTTACGTTCCGAAATATCGCGGAAAGTTCCCATTATGCATTTCATACCTTTAATAAATACTTCGGATGCCATTATTTCGACTGACAGTATTGCACCGTCGGAGCGGAGAATTGCGTATTCAATTGGATTTGGAGAAACAGCAAATTCAACTTTGGGATAAAGAGGTGTCGAAAATTCATCAGAGTACACCGGATCAAAAGACGGATGCAACTTCGTTTGGTGAAGCCCGATAATGGCTTCGCGCGGCATAAGCATAAGTTTTGAGGCAGCGGGGTTGGCATCAATGATTATTCCGGAATCCGATCCTGCAATAAATATAGCATCGGGGGCACTCTCGAAGAAATTGCGGAACTGCGATTCGCTTTCGATCATTTTTTCCTGGGCTTGCAACCTGTCGGCTATCAAACGGGCTTGCTGCACATTTTGGAAGGCCGAAGCCGATAACTGGTTGGCGAGACTAAAAACGGAATGGGCAATCTGTTTAAATTTCTGCTGGCTCATAACCGGCACTTCACGGAAAGCTTCAATAAAAGTTTGTTCATCGGCTCCTATTTCACGGGCATAAGCAAGCATAGCCTCCTCCGTTTGTGTTTCGTCGCGCACCTGTCCTACAAGCCAGCTGGCAATATGCACGCCGCCCACTGTTATACTGGCTCCGGCATCCCACAGCCCACAGCTGAGACATGGCTGCACAACCGGTCCATTTAAATTAGGAACTCCGTTCATTGCATCGGATTTGTTGCAGTTGGCAAACCCTGTTTCGGTATTACGTATGACTTTGCTACAAAGCCTGGTAAAATTACTGGGTTGGGTAATTGGTCGGCCGTCAGGATGAACAATAAGGGATGCTACTCCTGTAGCTGCAGCAAAATCATCCTGAATACGCTGAATGGTATCCATATCGAAAAGTTCGTCGAAAAGTACTGTTTCCATATCCGATAATGGCCGGGTAAGAGCAATTATCCTTTTTTCGACAGCATCCTGCATTCGTTTAAGGTCGGTTATATCAATACTATGCCCTATATACCCGATAAAGTCGCCTTTGCTGTTAAAGCGCGGAGAACCAACATCCTGCAGCCATCTGTATTCGCCATTTGCATTGAGCAAACGGTATGTAAGGCTGTATTTTACACCCTGCACAAATGCCGTTTCGAAAGTATCGAGGTATCGTTTTACATCGTCGGGATGAATACTTTTAATCCAGCCAGTACCGTTTTCCTGTTCAAAAGAGCGGCCTGTAAAATTATACCAGGGCTGGTTAAAGTAATTAGTCCTTTTATCGAGGCCTGAGGTGCGTATAAGCGCCTGCCCTGAATCGGCAAGGGTACGAAAATGTTTTTCACTTTCTTTTAAAGCAGCTTCGACCCGCTTACGTTCAGTCAAATCGATATCGATACAATAAAATTCCGGTTCCTTACCGGGCTGTTTTACTATGCTGTGGTTGGAATAAACTGATATACGCGTTCCATCCTTACGTTTAAGCAAAAGCTCACCGGCCGGGTGACCAATGCCACTTCTTTCCATTTCCTTTACTGCCTTTTTAAAAGGCTCAATAAGTTCGTCAGGGAAAATAAGATCAGCAATATTCTGCCCTATGGCTTCCTCAGAGGTATAACCGTAAATATCTTCGCTCGATTTATTCCAGTATGTAATGATGCAATCAGCATTATAACTTTGTACGGCAATGTTAGTAACAGTATCCAGAAAATTGCGGAAACGTTCGTTACTCTCGTTCAATGCACGGGCGGACTGCATCCGCTCGCTGATATCACGTAAAATGTAAAATATTTTTTCGGCTTCTCCATCTTTATTCCGGAGTATTTCCGCGTTAATCTCCATAAAGAATTCTGTTCCGTCCTTCCTCTTCATCAAATATTCCGAAGCCCCGGTATAGTTTCCATTAAGCATAGCACTAATAAGTGTGACTGCTTTTTTTTGATACGACTCATTAATAAAATCAAAAATACTTTTACCAATCATCTCCTCTGCCATGTCGCCACTGTATTGGGCAATTACTTTTTCCGAAGCAAAAAGTATTATTCCGTCGAGCGTTGAAATTACAATTCCATCAGGTGAAGTAGCAATTAAAGTTCTCCACCGGGCTTCGCTTTCGGCACAACGGGCTTCTGCCTGTTTACGTTCGGAAATATCAACAACTATACCTCTGACTTTCAATGGTTTTCCATCAGGAGTCCGGGCAACTATCCGGCCAATATCATGAAACCATTTATATTGTCCTCCGGCTGTTTTTATCCTGTAATCGACCTGGTATTGTTCATTTTTGCCGATCAGGCAATTGTGCATAGCTTCCATTGCCGGGTCCAGATCGTCAGGATGCAGCAAAGCGGTAAAATCGGAAAAATGACTAAACTGTTCGGGGGAGTAGCCGAGTATAGTGGCTTTGCTTTTATGAAACGTTGTGTCGCCCGAAGGGAAAGTTATTTCCCAATATGCAAAACGTCCGATTTCGAGCGCATCTTTATA
>Ga0075012_10002081_pt1 | contig 19864 bp, 17 predicted proteins | sample All_14_2_FD_71474 | JGI IMG/M metagenome (GOLD analysis project Ga0075012, IMG submission 71474) | Freshwater microbial communities in response to fracking from Pennsylvania, USA - Allegheny Zone_MetaG_DW_15 | ecosystem: Environmental > Aquatic > Deep subsurface > Groundwater > Drilled... | reverse complement strand
CTTGTCTGCAGGCCGAGTGGACCGATCAGAGATGGAGCGCGATCCACGGCCGACTGCGACCATGCCCGACTTCACCAATTCTTTGATGCCGAATGGCTCCATGACCTTCAGGAAGTCGGCGAGCTTCTCCGGATTGCCTGTGATCTCGATCGTCAGCGCCTCAGGTGCCACGTCGACGACCTTGGCCTTGAACAGCTGCACGACTTCGATGACCTTGCTGCGCGAATCGATGTCGGCGCGCACCTTGACCAGCATGATCTCTCGGGCCACTGCGGCGCCCTGATCGAGCTCGACGATCTTGAGCACGTTGATCAGCTTGTTGAGCTGCTTGGTCACCTGCTCCAGAGGCAGGCTCTCGACGTTGACGACGATGGTCATGCGCGAGACATCAGGGACTTCAGTCGGACCGACCGCGAGTGACTCGATGTTGAAGCCGCGGCGTGAGAACAGGCTGGAGACGCGCGCGAGCACACCAGGCTTGTTCTCGACCAGAACAGAGAGCGTGTGTCGAGTCATCAGTCGTCCGTTCCCCACTCGGGAGCCATGGAGCGAGCCACCATGATCTCGTCATTGCTCGTGCCGGCAGCCACCATCGGCCACACCATCGCGTCTTTGTGCACGACGAAGTCGATCACGACCGGTGCGTCGTTCAGACTCATCGCCTTCTCGATCGTGGCATCGACCTCCTCGGCACTCTCGCATCGCAGACCATGACAACCGTATGCGTCAGCGAGCTTGACGAAGTCAGGAAGACGATGCGAGTGCAGATCGGTGTTGGAGTACCGCTCGTTGTAGAACAAGGTCTGCCACTGACGCACCATGCCAAGGCTGCTGTTGTTGATCAGCGCCACCTTGATCGGAATGTCATTGATCGTGCACGTGACCAGCTCTTGATTGGTCATCTGGAAGCAGCCGTCACCGTCCACAGCCCACACCGTCTTGTCCGGCGCAGCCACCTTGGCACCCATCGCGGCGGGCACAGCGAAGCCCATCGTGCCCAGGCCCCCAGAGTTGATCCAGGTGCGTGGCTGGTTGTACTTGATGAACTGCGCAGCCCACATCTGGTGCTGTCCGACACCTGCGGTGTAGATCGAGTTCTCACCTGAGATGACGCCCAGGCGCTCGATCACATACTGCGGTGACAGACCATCTTCAGCGTGGTCATAGCCCAAGGGGTAGACCTCGCGCATGTGGCCGAGCTGACTCCACCATCCCTCGTAGTCGCCACGTCGACCGGCCGCGTACTCGGCCTCGATTGCCGCGATCAGCTCTGGGATGATCTCCAGGAGATCACCCACGATCGGCACATCTGCGAAGCGATTCTTGCCGATCTCGGCCGGATCGATATCGGCATGGATCACCGTCGCATTCGGTGCGAAGCTCGACAGCTTGCCGGTGACGCGGTCATCGAAGCGGGCGCCCAGGGTGATCAGCAGATCCGACTTCTGCAAGGCGCCGACGGCAGCAACCGTGCCGTGCATGCCTGGCATGCCCAGCTGCAGACCGTGGTTGTCGGGGAAGGCGCCCCTGGCCATCAGTGTCGTGACCACCGGGATGCCGGTCAGCTCTGCCAGGCGCAACAAAGCCGGAGAGGCATTGGCACGCACGACTCCGCCACCTACGTACAAGACGGGCTGGCGTGCCTCGACGATCAGCCGAGCAGCCTCGCGCACCTGCTTGGCATGCGGTCGAGTCACCGGGTGGTAGCCAGGCAGGTTGATGGAAGGTGGCCAGTCGAAGGAGGTCATCGCCTGCAAGGCGTCCTTTGACACATCGACCAACACAGGGCCAGGGCGCCCGGTAGAAGCCAGGTGGAAAGCCTCGGCGATCGCCTGTGGGATCTCATCGGGGTTGGTCACCAGGAAGTTGTGCTTGGTGATCGGCATGGTGATGCCGCGGATGTCGGCCTCCTGGAAGGCGTCGGTGCCGATCGAGGCGCTGGCGACCTGGCCGGTGACGGCGACCATGGGAATGGAGTCCATGTGGGCATCGGCGATGGGCGTGACCAGATTGGTGGCACCCGGACCGCTGGTGGCCATGCAGACGCCCACGCGCCCGGAGGCCGCTGCGTAGCCCTCGGCAGCGTGTCCGGCACCTTGCTCGTGACGTACGAGGATGTGGCGGATCTGCTTGGAATCCATCAACGGGTCGTACAGGGGAAGGATCGCTCCCCCTGGAATCCCGAAGACGTCGGTGACCCCGGCCGCCTCTAGGGACAGCACGAGGCTCTGCGCTCCCGTGACCTGCTCGCTCATTACTGCCTTCTTCTGTTGGTTCTGCCCTGTCCTGTGAATCTGGTCCACTCAATAAGAAACCCTCCGACCCTTTCGGGAAGCGGAGGGAGCGCGCTGGCTGAACTTCAGCCGGCGCGCCTGATAACTACGAGTGCAGTTGACACAAGGCGGGACTTTACTCCCCTGCCACCCGAAATGTCACCCCATTTGCACAGTGACGAGGGCCACGCCCGCGGTGTCCGCCGTCCAGGGGACTACTGAGCGACGGCAGCCTCCCTGCTCTGGACGACCGGCAGCTGTTGCACGGCGGCTTCGATTCCAGCCCTGGCCGACTCCACTGCGGCGCTGGCGCAGGGACTGTCGGAGGCGGGGCAGGCCTGGATCTGCGCGGCCACGGCAGCCACCTGATCCGCGAGTCCGGCGAAGGCCGTGGCATAGGACTCGTAGGTGACCAGGTCGATCCCATCGACCTCGGTCGCCTCGCCGTCCTTCCTGGGGTAGCCCTCGACGGCCTTGCTCAAGGTGGCGGAGGCATCCGCGAAGCTCGGACCCTGCACGAGCAGTGCATCCGGGCTCAGGCTGCCCAGCTGGGCCACCAGGCTGGAGCTGGCCGCAAAGGACTGCTGCACCTTGACGGAGTTCAAGGTCTTCACTGCGAAGCCCAGGCCGATGAGCAGGCTGATGAGCAGGCCCGCTCCGCACAGGACGAGCATGCGGCCCGGCTCGCGCTTGTACGGCGCCCGCAGTTCCGCGGTCCAGGCCGAGCCGTCCCAGTAGCGCTGGCTGTTCTTGCGGATCGGATCCTCATAGAAGCCGGGCTCCAGCCTCATGGGTGGCACCTTGAGCTTGCCGCGCCTCAGTGAGCGGCGAATGAAGACGGGCAGCACCGAGCCAAGTGCGAACTTGGCGATCGTCTCGGTCAAGAAGGGCGCATATCCCGTGGAGAAGATCCCACTGATCGATGCGTTGGCCAGTTCGAAGGAGCCGGACTTGAGCAGGACGAACACCCCGACCAGGACATCGGGCACCGTCAGCATCAGGCCCACGATGAACCAGACGTCGAACCAGATCGGTCGGTCGTAGAGGCGGAGCGGATCCTGGACTGCTCCCGATGCCTTGGCTCGATTCCGCTCGAGCTTTGCCTTCGTCTTGGCCTTCACTGACCCTCACTCTGGCTTCATGGGCTGCGACCGCAGGTCCGCGGCGCAGCGCATCGTGCCAGTCAACTGCCCTCGCGAGCAGCAGATCAGTGAAATTGCCGATCAGGCTCGCGGGCCGCCGGGGAATGACGCCAGGTCTCAAAGCCGCCGTCCAGGTTCTCAGCCGTCACGCCGCATTCGCGCAGCAGATTGGCCGCCGTGTGCCCGCGCTGACCCACCTTGCAGTAGACGATCACGTCCTGCTGGGGCAGCTGGCGGCACTGATCTCGCAACTCGTCGACCGGAATGTTGATCGCCCCGGGGATGTGACCCGAGTTGAACTCCTCACGAGTGCGCACATCCACCAGCACTGCTCCGGCATCCACTCTGGATGCGAGCTCGCTCCACTGCAGGGTCCGGGTCAGTCCGCTCAGGACGTTGTCGGCCATGTACCCGAGCATGTTGACCGGATCCTTGGCCGAGCCGAATGGCGGGGCGTAGGCCAGCTCAAGGTCGGCAAGCTCAGGAGCCGTGATGCCGGCGCGCATTGCCGTGGCGAGCACATCGATCCGCTTGTCGACCCCTGACCTGCCCACACCCTGGGCACCGAGGATCTGCCCCGTGTCCGGGTCGATGACCATCTTCAGCATCATCGACTCCGAGCCCGGGTAGTAGCCGGCATGCGAACCTGGGTGCGAGTGCAGCACCACGCACGAGCGTCCCTGAGCTCGAAGTCGCTTCTCACTCCAGCCGGTCGTCGCCACGGCAAGGTCGAAGACCTTCACGATCGCTGTGCCGATCGTGGGCACTTCTCGCACTGGCCGACCCATGATGTGGTCAGCGACCATGCGCCCCTGGCGATTGGCGATGTTGGCCAATGGCACCAGCACCGCCTCACCGTCGAGTGCGTCGATCTTCTCCACGGCATCGCCCACGGCATAGATCGATGGATCGCTCGTCCGATTCCAGGCATCCACGACGATGCCACCCCGTGGCCCGATCTCGAGCCCAGCCGCCTGCGCCAGCGCCGTGTCCGGGCGCACGCCGATGGCCAGGATCACCAGATCGGCGGCAATGCTCGAGCCATCGGCCAGCACGACACCGTGCTCATCAATTGACGCAAGCGCAGAGCCCAAGCGCAAGGTGATGCCGTGCCTGGACAGTTCTTCAGCGACGGGCATCGCCATCTCAGGATCCAAGGGCGCCAAGACCTGGTCCAACGCCTCGACCAAGGTAGTGGGAATGCCGCGGTGGACCAGGTTCTCGGCAGTCTCCACTCCGATGAAGCCACCACCGATCACCACGGCGCTTTGGGGACTGCTCGTCACAGCGCTCGTGAGGCGGGTGACGTCCTCGATGGTGCGCAAGGTCAGCGCCTGCTCGATGCCCGGCAGGTCTGGCACGATGGCCTGCGCACCGGGGCTGAGGATCAGGAAGTCGTATGGCAGTTCGTAGGAACTGCCATCAGCCAGGTTCCGGACGCTGACCGACTTCGCGGAACGGTCGATGCCAGCCACTTCGGTCAGCACGCGCACATCCAGCCGGAAGCGGGCGTGCAGGCTCTCGGGGGTCTGCAGCAGGAGGTCCCCCCGTTCGGCAATGACTCCGCCGACGAAGTACGGAAGACCGCAGTTGGCGTACGACACATAGCCGCTGCGCTCAATGACGATAATCGATGCCGTGGGATCCAAGCGGCGAAGGCGGGTCGCCGCGGACATCCCTCCGGCAACGCCACCGATGATGACGACCTGCTTCATCTCAGCCCCCGAACAGGCGGGACAAGAACCCACCCTGCTTCTTGGCGGCGGCCTTCTCAGCTGCCGTACACGTGCATCGTTGTGCCTTCGGCACTCCTCGCATCACCTGATCCACATGCTGGCCACACCCGGACCATGAGGTCTTGCCGCAATTCTGGCAGGTCGCCTGTCGACACATGAAGTTCCATTTCCTTCGTGGGAGCATTGCTACTTGTGCCTCAAGTATACCCCCCTGGGTATACTTGAGGCAAGGCAACCACTGACCATCGACACCGAGGCAGGGCACATGAACCGACACGAAGAAGGATCATGGGATGCGCGCTTTGCCAAGGACGGCTATCTGTTTGGCACCGACCCCAATGCATTCCTCGTCAGCGAATTCCATCGGATCGCGCCTGCTGGCCTGGTGTTGGCCGTTGCAGACGGCGAAGGCCGCAATGGAGTCTGGCTTGCCCAGCAGGGATTTCGCGTGCACGCCATTGACGCCTCGTCAGTGGCCATCGAGAAGGCGAAGTCATTGGCCCGTTCACGCGGCGTGGCGATTGCAACGGAATTCACCTCGATTCAATCGGGATCCATCTTCTTCGAACAGGTGGACGTGCTGAACTGGGCCTGGCCTATCGAGCAGTACGACGCCGTCGTTGCGATCTTCATTCAGTTCGCCAGTCCGGCCGTGCGGGGCAGGCTGTTCGCCGACATGAGCGCAGCCATCAAGCTTGAGGGAATCCTGCTGATGGAGGGCTACCACCGACGCCAACTCGGCTATGGGACAGGAGGGCCCTCTGCCCTTGAGCAGCTGTATGACACAGCGCTGCTGCGGGATGCCTTTGCCGATCTTGACCTCGTCGTGCTACGCGACTACGACCAGGAGATTGACGAGGGGCACGGGCACAAGGGGACTTCGGCATTGGTCGATCTCGTGGCCCACAAGGCTTCACGAGTCGATACTGGCAAGCGCGATTGAGAGCTTCTCGGAGACCTCTGCGGCAATGGCCTGCATCTGCGGATTCTTGGCAAGATCACTCATGATGCTCGGATCGATGAAGTCGACAACGGTCCCGTCTGGCGTCGCTCGCACCACGACATTGCATGGCAGCAGCAGCCCGATCTCCGGCTCTGCCTGCAGAGCACGCAAGGCCATGGCCGGATTGCACGCGCCCAGAATCAGGTAGCGTTCAAGCTCAGCGCCGAGCTTGGCCTTCAAGGTCGCCTGCATGTCGATTTCCGTGATCAACCCGAAGCCTTGGTCAGCCAGGGCAGCACCGACCTGTGCCCTGACTGCATCAAAATCTCTATCGAAGGTCCGGCTCATCGAGTAGGTCATCGTGCATTCCTCACTGTAGAGAATCTGGCTCACCGTCATTGCTCAGCCAAGCAGCGGGATGCTGGGGAGTGTCGGCAAGCTCACCTGCATCCAGTATACCCATGGGGGTATACTGGATGCAGTCAGTCGGTCGCGAGACACCTGTGTTGCGTCGAACAGATGGACCACTCGAGCCTCATCCGTCCAGCCTGACGTACGCCTTCGAAAGGAAGCACATCATGCGCACCAACGAAAGCAAGGTCGATCGAATCATCCGTGTCGTGCTGGCCGCAGTTGCGGTGGTCGCGGCGCTGCTTGTCGGCGCCAGCAGCGTCCTTGGCATCATCTTGTTCATTGTTGCGGCGATCCTGCTCGCCACCGCCGCTGTGGGCTTCTGCCCGCTGTACCGAATTCTGGGACTGCGGACGAACACGAGCACGTGACCAAGTGACCTGACCCGTCGCCTTTCACCATCATGGGGTGGTCGCAAGCCAGCGCAAGTGCTCGCGATCGCCCAGCAATGCCAGCCGCCTCCACAATGCGCTGCCTGGAACAGCCTGGCTGGGATGGCACTGCACGGCCTTCAACTGCGAGCCACGATCCACGTCAACTCTGATGTCCACTTCCTGCGCTTGGTGGCCTACGAACGGGGCATCGAACTCCTCGGCAAGCGTCACTGCCACGTCAGCGGGCAAGGTCCAGGCTAGGACTCCCAAGCCCTGCTCCTGCCCTGCCTGCAGGGCAGCTCGCGTCGCCGCCTGGTGATCCGGATGCGCAGTGACGCCAGAAGGGTCGAACACCAGGAGCCCATCGACAGCGAATTCGCGCACTGCGCTGAAGACGTCTGCCCGCAGCAATGCCTGATCCACACTCGCAAGATCACCGTCCGAATAGGACAGGAGGCGCACATGTGACAGGCCAAGTTCCGCTGCCGCAGAACGCAGCTCTCCTTCCCGCACCTGTGCCAGGTCTCCGTCGACTCCATGGAGAGTGGATGCCTCGCCGTGGGTGAAGCACAGGACCGAGACGGTCGCACCCGAGTCGGCGAAACTCGAGAGCACCGCGCCAAGCCCAAAGGATTCATCGTCCGGGTGAGCAACCACGGCCAGTACCGACCTCCACGGTGGAAGCCCGCGTGATGTCGGATGCATGTGTCCTCCTTGGCTCGACTTGCCGATTGTATACCCCGGGGGGTATAGTCGGCGTACCGACTCGGATTGGAGACCTCATGTGCAGTCCTGCTGTCTGCGGACGCTGTGGCAAGACGACCTACTCGGGATGCGGAATGCATGTCGAGCAGGTGATGGCAACTGTTCCACCAGAGAATCAGTGCACGTGCAGATGAGCACAGTGACGCTGACGAGCGACAACTTCGAGACTGCGGTTGTGAGTACCTCCGCCCTGCACCTTTAGCGTCAACTTGACTAGGTCCACGAAGTCGTCGTGGTAGTTCCCAATTCGCAGTGGAATTGAACTCCATCGAACATATGGGTGGGCGTGAGCCAGAGGGTGCACGCGGGCCGATGAGCGTGCATACCCACAGGGGTATGGCTCTATAGTGAAGGTCATGGAAATCGACATTGAATTGCGCAAGGACGTGATGAATCGCCTCAAGCGTGCCCGCGGACAGATCGACGGAGTCATCAACATGATGGAGGAGGGCCGTTCCTGCTCCGACGTCGTCACTCAGATCGCCGCTGTGTCCAAGGCACTCGAGCGAGTCGGCTTCAAGATCATTGCAACCGAGCTCAAGCAGTGCATTCAAGCTGGCGGCGACGTCGCGAAAGCCCAGGCCGACCTGGAGAAGCTCTTCTTGGCACTGGCCTGAACTAGCCGAGCAGACTCACGTCACGCACGGCACCAGTATCGGCAGAAGTCACCATCGCGGCATATGCCTGCAGGGCTGGGGACACGACGCGGTCACGGCCGATCGGCTTGAAGGCCTCCTTGCCCTTGGCCACCATCGCCGCCCGACGCTGCACGAGCACCGCCTCATCCACATCGACGTCGATCGTGCGATTGGGGATGTCGATGACGATCCGGTCGCCTTCCTCGATGAGGGCGATCGCACCGCCGGAGGCTGCCTCTGGTGAGACATGGCCGATCGACAGGCCGGAGGTGCCTCCGGAGAAGCGACCGTCGGTGATGAGCGCACACTGCTTGCCGAGGCCACGCGACTTCAGGAAGGAGGTCGGGTACAGCATCTCCTGCATGCCCGGGCCGCCGCGTGGGCCTTCATAGCGAATGACCACAGCATCGCCAGCCACGATCTGCTTGTTCAGGATCGCCTCGACCGCCTCGTCCTGGCTGTGGAAGATGCGTGCCGGACCCGCGAAGGTCAGGAGCTCCTTGTCGACGCCAGCCGTTTTCACAATGCAGCCGTCCGGCGCGATGTTGCCGTACAGCACTGCCAGGCCGCCATCCTGGGAGAAGGCATGCTCGCGATCGCGGATGACGCCCTCGGCACGATCCAGATCGAGTGCGTCATAGCGCCGGTCCTGCGAGAAGGCGGTCTGGGTGGGAATTCCTCCCGGCGCGGCACGGTAGAACTCCAGGACCGACTCGTCCTTGGTCTGCGCGATGTCCCACTTGGCAAGGGCCATCGCCATGGTTGGCTCATGCACGGTCGGCAGCTCGGTGTGCAGCACGCCGGCGCGGTCGAGCTCGCCGAGGATGGCCATCACGCCTCCGGCGCGGTGCACATCCTCCATGTGCACCAGCTGCGAGGCGGGTGCGATCTTCGACAGGTTCGGCACCTTGTGGGACATGCGGTCGATGTCCTTCATGGTGAAGGGCACACCCGCCTCACTCGCCGCAGCGAGCAGGTGCAGCACGGTGTTGGTCGAGCCACCCATGGCGATGTCGAGCGCGATGGCGTTCTCGAAGGCCTCGAAGTTGGCGATCGAACGCGGCAGCAGCGACTCGTCATCCTCTTCGTAGTAGCGCTTGGTGATCTCCACGATCAGCCGACCAGCGCGCAGGAAGAGCTCCTTGCGGTCAGCATGGGTGGCCAGCACCGAGCCGTTGCCAGGAAGCGACAGGCCCAGCGCCTCGGTGAGGCAGTTCATGGAGTTGGCGGTGAACATGCCCGAGCACGAGCCGCAGGTCGGACACGCGTTGCGTTCCATCTCGTTGACTTCGGCGTCGGAGTTCTTCTCGTCGCCAGCCTCGACCATCGCGTCGATGAGATCCACCTTGCGCGTCAGGCCGTGCCAGGTGACCTTGCCGGCCTCCATGGGCCCGCCGGAGACGAAGACCACCGGCACATTCAGGCGCATCGCTGCAAGCAGCATGCCCGGGGTGATCTTGTCGCAGTTGGAGATGCAGACCATCGCATCGGCGGTGTGCGCGTTGACCATGTACTCAACGGAGTCGGCAATCAGATCGCGACTCGGCAGCGAGTAGAGCATGCCGGCGTGGCCCATGGCGATGCCGTCATCGATGGCGATGGTGTTGAACTCCTTGGCGATGCCGCCAGCCGCCTCGATCTCCCGCGCAACAAGCTGCCCAAGGTCCTTGAGGTGCACATGCCCCGGAACGAACTGGGTGAAGGAGTTGACGACCGCGATGATCGGCTTGCCGAAGTCGCCGTCCTTCATGCCGGTGGCTCGCCAGAGGGCACGGGCTCCAGCCATGTTGCGGCCGTGAGTGGACGTTCGAGAGCGATACATCGGCATGGCAGACCTCACAGAGCTGTTGGACGAACTGCGACAAGACTACGCCGCGCTGGCGAGGGCACCACTCAAGTGCGACTATTCGCTGACCCCGAGCCGGTCGAGCAGCAGCGCCCGGACCTTCGCCGCATCGGCCTGACCGCGCGTGGCCTTCATCACCGCACCGACAATGGCACCTGCAGCCTGGACCTTGCCGCTCCTGATCTTCTCCGCGACATCAGGCTGCGAAGCCAGTGCCTCATCGATCGCCGCGAGCAGGGCACCGTCATCGCTGACGACGGCCAGGCCCCTGGCGGCAACGATCTGCTCGGCACTGCCCTCCCCGGCGATCAGGCCCTCGAATACCTGACGGGCCAGCTTGTCGTTCAGCGCGCCACTGGCGATCAGGGACTCGACCTCCTTGATGTCCTGCGGAGTGACGCTGAGCTGCTCGAGTTCGACGCCCTGCTCATTGGCCACGCGCAGCAGCTCACCTGTCCACCACTTGCGTGCCGCACTGGAATCCACACCGATGGCGATGGTCGATTCGACAAGCTCGATGGCGCCGGCGTTGGCCAGGGTCTGCAGCTCGAACTCGCTGATGTCCCACTCGACCATGAGTCGAGCCCTCTTGACCGAGGGCATCTCAGGCAGGCTGGCACGCAGCTCCTCCACCCACTCACGGCTCGGCGCAATCGGCAGCAGGTCGGGCTCAGGGAAGTAGCGGTAGTCCTCAGCCTGCTCCTTGGATCGGCCGCTGGTGGATCGTCCGGTGTCCTCATTGAAGTGCCTGGTCTCCTGGATCACTCGACCACCGGAATCCAGCACTGCCGCCTGACGCTCGATCTCGCTGCGCACAGCACGCTCGACTGATCGCAGGGAGTTCACGTTCTTGGTCTCACTGCGCGTTCCCCAGCCGTCACCTGGCCGGTTCAGCGAGAGGTTGACGTCGCAGCGCATGGAGCCCTCCTCCATGCGCACATCGGAGACCTCAAGTGCCCGCATGACATCGCGCAGTTCAGTGACATAGGCGCGCGCCACCTCCGGTGCGAGCCGGCCGGCGCCGATCACCGTCTTGGTCACGATCTCGATCAGCGGGATCCCGGCCCGGTTGTAGTCCACCAGCGAGTAGTCGGCTCCGTGGATGCGTCCGGTACTGCCTCCGGCGTGCGTGAGCTTGCCGGTGTCCTCCTCCATGTGCACCCGCTCGATCTCGACCCGCACCACCTGCGGACCTTCGTCGGTCGCAACCGTGACATCCAGGTAGCCGTCGAAGCACAGCGGCTCGTCGTACTGGCTGATCTGGTAGTCCTTGGGCATGTCCGGGTAGAAGTAGTTCTTGCGGGAGAAGCGGCACCAGTCGGCGATCGTGCAGTTCAGCGCCAGGCCGATGCGGATGGTGGACTCGATCGCCTGGCGGTTCACGACAGGCATGGAGCCGGGAAGCCCAAGACACACTGGACACACATGGGTGTTGGCCTCGGCCCCGAATGCGGTCGAGCATCCGCACCACATCTTGGAGTTGGTGCCCAGCTCGACGTGGGTCTCGATGCCGATGATCGGCTCATAGCGACTGATCGCGTCGTCGTACGGAAGGTAGATGTCCGGTGGTGTCGTCACAGCGCTGGAGCCTCCTCGATCAGCAGGTGCCCCCACTTGTCGGTCAGCGCCGCCTCCAGCGCCCCCCCGGCCAGGTACAGGCGATCGTCGGCCATCGCCGGGGCCATGATCTGGAAGCCCACAGGGAGTCCGTCCTCTGGAGCAAGGCCGACCGGCAATGACATCGCACAGATGCCGGCCAGGTTCACGGGGATCGTGGCGACGTCATTGAGGTACATCGCAATGGGGTCGTCGAGCTTCTCCCCCAGCTTGAAGGCGGTGGTGGGCGCTGTGGGCGAGACCAGCACATCGACCTGCTCGAAGGCGGCATTGAAGTCGCGCGTGATGAGCGTGCGCACTCGCTGGGCCTGGGCGTAGTACGCGTCGTAGTAGCCGCTGGACAGCGCATAGGTGCCAAGGATGATCCGGCGCTTCACCTCAGGGCCGAATCCTGCCTCGCGGGTCATGGCCATGACCTGCTCGACTGAGTTCGAGCCGTCATCTCCAGCCCGCAGTCCGTAGCGCATGCCATCGAAGCGGGCCAGGTTGCTGGAGGCCTCCGACGGCAGGATCAGGTAGTAGGCACCAAGCGCGTACTCCATGTGCGGGCACGAGACCTCGATGATCTCGGCACCCAGGCCTTCAAGGATGTTCAGGGCCTCGGTGTAGCGCTGCGCGACGCCGGCCTGATATCCGTCCCCGCCCAGCTCCTTGACCACGCCGATGCGCATGCCGCGCACATCGGCCCGTCGGGCAGCCCCGACGAAGTCGGGAACGTCAGCGTCGATTGAGGTCGAGTCCATCGGGTCGTGACCGGCGATCACCGCATGCAGCAGCGCGGTGTCCAGCACCGATCGAGCACAGGGGCCGGGCTGATCCAGGGAGGAGGCCAGCGCGATCTGCCCGTAGCGCGAGACGCCGCCGTACGTGGGCTTCACTCCGACCGTGCCAGTCACGGAGGCAGGCTGCCGGATTGACCCACCTGTGTCGGTGCCGATGGCCAGCGGTGCCTCGAAGGCCGCGAGTGCGGCGGCGGATCCTCCTCCGGACCCGCCGGGGATGCGATCCAGGTCCCAGGGATTGTGCGTGGGACCGTACGCCGAGTGCTCAGTCGATGAGCCCATGGCGAACTCATCCATGTTCGTCTTGCCGAGGATGACGATGTCTGCGGCCCGCAGTCGCTGCACGACCGTGGAGTCATAGGGCGGACGCCACCCTTCAAGGATGCGCGACCCTGCGGTGGTGGGCTCCCCCTTCATCGCCAGGACGTCCTTCAGCGCGAGTGGTACGCCGGCCAGGGGCCCCAGCTGCTCACCGTTGGCGATCCGCTCGTCGATGGCGGCGGCCTGTGCGAGCGCTGACTCACCGGTCAGGTGCAGGAAGGCATGCACCTTCTCGTCCACAGCCGCGATGCGATCCAGGTGCACCTGCGCCACTTCGACTGCTGATGTCTCCCTGTTGGCGATTGCGGCAGCCAGGGTGGCAGCAGACTGCCGGATGAGATCACTCACGCCTATTCCTCATCCAGGATTCGCGGCACGCGGAAGCGGTCATCCTGCGCGGACGGCGCTCCTGCGAGTGCCTCATCACGACTCAGGCTCGGCTTGACGACGTCATCGCGGAAGACATTGACCATCGGGATCGGGTGGGACATCGGAGGGATGTCATCGGCGGTGACCTCGGAGATCCGCGCCACGGAATGCAGGATCACATCAAGCTGCCCCGCGTAGTGGTCGAGTTCGGCCTCGGTCAGTTCGAGTCTGGCGAGTCTGCCCAAGTGTGCGACATCGGCCCTGCTGATTGACATGGGCCAATCCTATGAAGCCAGTGCGGCTGCCAGCCCATCGGCAAGCAGCACCGCGAAACGCTCCGGACTGATGACGGGAACGCCGAGTGCTTCGGCCTTGTCCAGCTTGGACCCCGCGTTCTCGCCAGCGACGAGCACATCGGTCTTCTTGGAGACCGAGCCCAGCACCTTGCCTCCGGCATCGACCACGGCCTGACCAGCTGAGTCCCGGGTGAAGCCCTCGATCGAACCGGTGATGACGACGCTGACGCCCGTGAGCGGGCCTTCCGCCCTGGCCTTCGGCTCCTGCTCCAGCTGCATGCCGCCAGCCCGCCACTTGTCGATGATCTCCCGGTGCCAGTCGACGGCGAACCATTCAGCTACCGCCTCGGCGATCACTCCCCCGACGCCCTCGACTGCCGACAGCTGCTCAGGTGCCGAGGCGGCTATTGCGTCGATGGACCCGAACTCATCTGCCAGGGCCTGCGCGGCAGAGGGCCCTACATGTCGGATGGACAGCGCCACCAGCATCCGCCACAGCGGCCGAGCCCGGGCGACATCGAGCTGGGCAAGGATGATCTTGGCGTTCTCGCTCAGCTGCACCGTGCCGTCGCCCTCGTCGCCGGCCTTGACGAAGAACGCGCATGAGGCCAGTCGCTGGGCATCGAGCAGGAACACATCGCCGATGTCGCTCACGATCCCGCAGTCGAGCATGGCTGCTGCTGCCTTCGCTCCAAGGCCCTCAATGTCGAGGGCGCCACGTGAGGCGATGTGAATGAGGCGTTCACGCAGCTGGGCAGGACAGGACTGCGTGTTCGGGCAGCGCAGGTCCTTGTCGCCCTCCTTCTCCGGTGCAAGCAGGGTCGCGCACTCGGGGCAGTGGGTCGGCATGTGGAATTCGCGCTCGTCGCCGGTGCGAAGCTCGATCACCGGGCCGAGCACCTCGGGAATCACGTCGCCCGCCTTGCGCAGGAAGACCATGTCGCCGATGAGCAGTCCCTTGCGGGCAACCTCGAAGCCGTTGTGCAGGGTTGCCATGGCAACCGTCGAACCCGCGACCTTCACCGGCTCCATCACGGCAAAGGGCGTGACGCGGCCGGTGCGTCCGACATTCACCTGGATGTCCAGCAGTCGGGTGCGCACGACCTCGGGCGGATACTTGTAGGCGATGGCCCATCGCGGGGCTCGAGAGGTCTCGCCCAGCTCGCGCTGCAAGGCAAGGTCATCGACCTTGATGACGATGCCGTCGATCTCGTGTGCAACGTCATGCCGATGCTCGCCGTAGTAGCGCACGTAATCCATGACTCCTGTGGCATCGGCATGGATCGCAACGCGATCACTGGTGGGCAGCCCAAGTGCTGACAGCAGCTCATAGGCCTGGCTCTGCCGCGTGATGGCCAGGCCATCGACCGCTCCCACGCCGTGCAGGGTCAGTCCGAGTCTGCCCAGGCGCCTGGTCGCATGGTCCACCTCGGCCTGCAGGCGATCGACGCGAGCCAGCTGACGCTCGGTCTTGGCCTTGCGGCGGGCATCATCGAGCTCGTCCTGGCGCTTGTCGACCCGCTGGCGCAGGCTTCCCGCAGCGGCATTGCGCGGATTGGCAAGCGGTGACATGCCCTGCTCGAGCAGCTCGGCATTCAGGTCATCGAAGGCTGCGATGGACAGGAACACCTCGCCGCGCACTTCGATGAGGGCCGGCATCGCGACGCCCGGCCGTGGCGTGAGCGTCTGCGGAATCGCCGGCACGAACTGGGCATTGAAGGTGACGTCCTCACCGACGCGACCATCACCACGGGTGGCCAGGCTGCGGAGGCGGCCATGCTCATAGACGGCATCGATGGCCAGTCCGTCGATCTTCAGCTCGCACAGCATCGATGGCAGTCCGTCTGCCAACTTCGCCAGCCGATCGAGCCAGGCCCGCAGTTCGGACTCGTCGAAGACATTGTCCAGGGAGTACATGCGCTGGAGATGCTCCACCGGTGAGAACAGCGCGCTGGCCTCCCCGCCGACACCCATCGTCGGAGAGTCCTGGCCTTGCAGGATCGGCCATCGAGTCTCCAGCTCGACCAGCTCGGCGAAGAGCCGGTCGTACTCGGCGTCGTCGATGGTCGGCTGATCACGCAGGTAGTAGTTGTTGCGAGCTGCTTCGATCTGCTCGACAAGGGCGAGCCAGCGCGCTCGTTCGGCATCGGGCAGTTCAGCCACTGGGCTCCTCCTGTCTCAACACCCGCCCCGCTCGCACGCAGGCACGGTAGGCAGCGCTCGCCTGAGACCACTGCGCACCTGCACAGCCGCAGGTCGGCGTGATGACCACGCTTGCCATGTGCTCAGCATCGCCCATGCCGAGATGATGTGCGAGCGTGCGCATAGGTGCGCTGACCATCGCATCGCTGGTTCGAGCATCAATCTGCGCCAGCGGACTGACACTGCCCGCCCAGATCCCGATTCCCGACTCCCATGCCTCCCCGATCCCGTCCTCATCGATCCCCCGCAGTGTCAGGTCGACACTCAGGAATCGCGCACCTGCATTGGTCATCACTCGTACCGGGGGCCCAGCCGCACAGCAGTGGATCCCACTGATGACGTCGGGAGCAGCAGTGAGCACTGAACGCAGGGCATCCTGCGCGAGCGGCGGATCGACTGGATCGAAACGCGACAGCCCACTCACGCTGCCGATGCTTCCATCAAGCACTGCATTGAGGCCGGGTTCGTCAACCTGCAGCAGCAGGGTGGCCGAGGGGAAGCGTCGCTGGAGCTCTGCTGCATGGACGCGCACTGCCTCGGCAAGTGCGCCGGCAAGGTCGCGACAGGCGCCCGGGTCCTTCAGCACCCGTTCGCCACCAGCCAGTTCGATGCTCGCAGCCATCGTCCACGGACCGACGATCTGGGCCTTCAAGGGGCCGGAGTAGCCCTGCCCGAACTCCTCAAGCGCGTCCAGATCCTCGCCGAGCCAGGAGATGGCCCGGCGCATGAGCCGGCTGCGGCCATCAGTGATCCGCCAGCCGTCTGCTGTCGTCTCCAGCCCGAAGTCGGAGCCGACGGCATCCAGGAGTGCTCCAGTGCGGCCGATGGCGTCGCCACCGGGGCCGCGATTGGGCAGTTCGGGCACATGGAGGAAGTCAGGCAGCTCACCTGCGACCACGCGGGCGGCTTCGCGTGCGCTGTCGCCGGGCAGCGATCCGATCCCCGTCGCAACTGCCGGCGGCCAGGGGAAGCTCAACTCGTGACAACCCTGCGGGTGCGTTCGACCGTGGCAGATCCGAGCACGCGCGATCCCTCGTAGAGCACGACGGCCTGTCCATTGGCCAGGCCGCGAATCGCCTGCTGCAGTTCGACAATGAGGTGCTCGCCATCGAAGCGAGCAGTGGCCGCAACCGGCTCGCCATGCGCACGAACCTGAGCCGTGCAGGCCTTGGGCTGGTCCGTCAGTGCCTGATTGGTCCAGGTCGGTCGAATACCGATGATCTGATCGATGTCCAGCAGCGCAGGCGGACCAACGAAGACCCGGTGCGAGTGCACGTCGATATCGACCACGTACCGGGGCCGGCCGTCATCGGCGGGCACGCGCAGGTCAAGCCCGCGACGCTGGCCGATGGTGAAGCCGAAGGCGCCGTCGTGCTCGGCAATGACCGCTCCCGTGGTCACGTCGATCACCTCCCCGGGCTGTTCCCCGAGCCTGCGCCGCAGGAACGCTGCAGTGTCCCCATCAGGGATGAAGCAGATGTCATGACTGTCGGGCTTGCGTGCCGTCATCAGTCCGCGCCATTCAGCCTCAGCACGCACCTGCTCCTTGAGGTCTCCACCCAGTGGGAAGAGCGAGTGCTCCAGCTGCCAGCCTTCGAGCACTCCCAGCACATAGGACTGATCCTTCTGCGGATCGACAGCACGATGCAGCTCCTTGCCGTACGGGCCATCGCTGACGATCGCGTAGTGACCCGTGGCGACTGCATCGAAGCCCAGTGCAAGAGCGCGATCCAGCAGCGCCAGGAACTTGATGCGCTCATTGCAGCGCAGGCAGGGGTTCGGAGTGTTGCCATGACGGTACTCGTCGAGGAAGTTCTCCATGACGTCGACCGCGAACTGCTCAGACAGGTCCCAGACGTAGAAGGGAATGTCCAGGCGATCGGCCACCCGCCTGGCATCGCGCGCATCGTCAAGGGTGCAGCAGCCGCGCGAGCCGGGGACACTGGCCGACTTCGAGAGCGCCAGGTGCACTCCGGTCACTTCGTGCCCGGCATCGACCATGCGCGCTGCCGCGAGTGATGAGTCCACTCCCCCCGACATCGCGGTCAGGACCTTCACGCCCGGCTCCGCACGGATCCGGCCCGCGTCGCCCGCTCCACTGCCCCGGGCAGCGCATCGAGCAATCGGTCGATGTCGGCGGCCGTGGTGTCACGACCAAGACTGAATCGAAGTGAGCCGCGTGACGCCTGCGGCTCGGCGCCCATGGCAAGCAGGACGTGGCTGGGCTCGGGGATGCCAGCGGTGCATGCCGATCCGGTGGAGCAGTCGACGCCCGCTGCGTCCAGGAGCAGCAGCAGTGCATCCCCTTCACAGCCATCGAAGGTGAAGTGCGCGTTCGCCGGCAGTCGGCCATTGCCCTGCAGGTCCGGATCGCCATTGAGGTGTGCACTGGGCACCGCATCGAGCACGCGCATCACCAGTTCATTGCGCAGCAGCCGCACGCGCGATGCGAAGTGCACCTGCTGCATGACACTCTCGTGCACGGCAACAGCGAAGGCCGAGATGCCTGCTGCGTCCAAGGTGCCGGAGCGGACCTCGCGCTCATGACCCCCGCCGTGCAGCACCGGAATCGGCTTGACGTCGGGATCGATGACCAGGGCACCGACCCCGAACGGGCCACCGACCTTGTGCCCGGAGATGGTGACCGCGGTGGCGCCGAGCTCACTGAGGTCCATGTGCAGCTGCCCGAGCACCTGCACTGCGTCAGTGTGGAAGGGAACACCGAAGGCCCTGCACATCCGCGCCAGCTCGCCTACCGGCTGCACGGTGCCGACCTCATTGTTCGCCCACATGACCGTGCAGAGGGCAACATCGCCAAGGGCCAGGCGAGCCTCAATCGGCGCGAGCTCAATTCGACCCAGCTCATCCACAGGTGCCCACATGACCTTGGCTGACTCGTGCTCGGCCAGCCACTGCACGGGATCCAGCACGGCGTGGTGCTCGATGGCAGACGAGATGACGCCGGTGCTGCCCGCGCCCTCCCCAGCCCAGAACAGGCCCTTGACCGCGAGGTTGTCTGCCTCCGTGCCTCCGCTGGTGAAGATCACTGCGCTCGGACGGGTGTAGAGGTCAGCGGCGATGCTCTCGCGAGCCTCTTCGACGATGCGACGCACCCGCCTGCCCGAATCGTGCAAGGAGGATGGATTGCCGACCAGGTCACTGACCTCCAGCCATCGCTGCCGCACTGCTGGCAGCATCCGAGTGGTGGCAGCGTGATCCAGATAGCTGCGGTCAGTCACAAATGAACATGGTAGTGCCCGACTCAACGGCCGGTGAACGTCGCTTTGCCTGCGCCATGCTCAATGAAGGACTGCATGCCGATGGCCCGGTCGTCCGTGGCGAACAGTGCTGAGAAGGCCTGGCGCTCGAGTTCGAGTCCGGTCTCCAGGTCGACATCCAGTCCGCGATCGATGACTCGCTTCGCGGCCTGCATGGCGATGCGAGGCCCGGCAGCAAGCTGAGCGGCCCACTCCATGGCTCGGGACAGCACCTGGTCAGATGCGACCACGACATCCACGAGGCCGATCGACAGCGCCTCCTGCGCATCGACGAACCGGCCAGAGAAGATCAGGTCCTTGGCCTTGGCAACCCCAATGAGTCGCGGCAGGCGCTGGGTGCCGCCGGCACCAGGGATCAAGCCCAGCAGCATCTCCGGCTGTCCCAGGCGCGCGTTGTCCGCGGCAACGCGGAAGTCGCAGGCCAGCGCGAGTTCGCATCCACCGCCCAGGGCGAAGCCCGTGATCGCCGCAATGGTCGGCTGAGGAAGCCGAGCCACCGCAGAGAAGGCCTCCTCCAGCCTGATCGACACGCTGATCATGGCCTGGTAGTCCAAGCCAGCCATCTCCTTGACGTCCGCGCCTGCGGCAAACAGTCGCTCACCACCGTGCAGCACGACCGCGCGCACGTCATCGCGGCGCGCCAGCTCGCTGGCGATCTGGAAGATCTCCGACTGCACCTGAACGGAGAGCGCATTCATGGGAGGGCGCTGCAGGGTCACCACGGCGATCGCGTCGGCAACGTCAAGATTGATGAATTCAGGCATGGAGTCTCCACTGAAATACGGCTGTTCATGCGAGCCTATCGGCGGACTGAGACTGCCGCAGCCCTAGTAGCGTGTATCCAATGTCAGGCACTCATGCACGTCCGGGC
>Ga0075012_10002079_pt1 | contig 19872 bp, 6 predicted proteins | sample All_14_2_FD_71474 | JGI IMG/M metagenome (GOLD analysis project Ga0075012, IMG submission 71474) | Freshwater microbial communities in response to fracking from Pennsylvania, USA - Allegheny Zone_MetaG_DW_15 | ecosystem: Environmental > Aquatic > Deep subsurface > Groundwater > Drilled... | reverse complement strand
ACACAGGCATATGCAGTTGCGCATCGTGCCAGCCGCTGCCAATGGCGCTCTTGACGACCTGCGTTGCCAGATCCGCCGATTCACTGTCGAGCGCGGCATTGGCCTGCATGATGCGCGTGACGGCCTGCGCAGCCATGCGCGGATCGAGCGGCGGGAAATGATGCTTAGCATAGGCGTCCGCCATGGCCAGGTACAAGGTCGTGTCGGCCTTGGGGCGCGAGGCAAACATCCGCGCGAGCTCGTTATTCGCCTCATCCGGCAACACCTTGACGCCTTTTTTCGCGCTGGCGAATGCCAGTGCGGGCAAGCTGCTCAGCACCAGTGGGGCGGCAAGCTTGCCCGCGCCACTGGTTTCAGGGTCGAAGGCGAGCAGCGCATGATTCGAAAAATCGAACGCCAGCGCATCAACCGGATAGGCCTTCATGTACGCAAGCAGCGTTTTGGCAAGCACACCGCTCAGATTCCCAGGGTTGGCAGCGCTTGTCTGGAGAATATGACGGCCGGCCGCGTGCTCAATGAGAGGCAAATCATGTTTGCTGAGCAGGGGGGAAAAGGCTGTGGGCCCGATTTTCAGATCGGCATCCGGTAGTGGTGGCTTGGCCTGCTCAAGCATGGTGCGCAGGCGCGCCAGCGGCAACAGGCGTACGGCCTGAAACGCGCGCCACTGCATGCGCGTCTCTGCCTTCACGTCCGCAGCGGGACCGTTCAATGACAGGGTGTTGCGTACTTCGGCCATCAAGACCACGTCCTCGTGCATTGCCAGACCGGCTGGAGAGATCCTTTGTCCCTTGAAGGCGATCTCGGCGTCGTGCTTGAACCCCTGAGCCCACTCGCCTGGGATGGTGCTGACCTGCCACTGGCCCTTGGCGGTGATGTCCAGGCGCGGCCAACTGAAGCTGTTGGTCAGCTTGATCGGACCGGTGAGGCTGTAGGCAAGCGTGGACCCGCTGCGTCCCAGTTCAAGTGCCAGCGGCTGCGCGGTCCCGCCGTCATTGCCATAGGTCGTCAGCGCGAAGCGCGCCCGTGCATCCGGCGGGTCAACGATCTGGTAGGAGGCGATGGCGTATTCGGTGGAAGGAACAAGTGCAGCCATGAGTGTGCCCGTCGCCTCGCCGACGGCCAGTCCTCCCAGCACCTGAACCGGCTCATCGGTGACGCGCGTCCAGCACAGCGCAATCAGGTCGGGCTGGAACACCAGTTCCTTCACATCCTGTTCCGGTGTCATGGGTCTCAGATGGAGGTACTCGGTCTTCGTGAACTCGTGGCGCAAGTTGACATGGCCCAAGGTTTGATTCAGCAGGTCGTTAATGAGCTTACCTGTCAGGCGTGCCCCTTCAGGGCCGATATTCAGTCGATAGCTTGTCTGGCACGCGTGGCAGCCAGTGACCAGCGTGCCGCTCATGGCGCGCGTGCCGCTCAGCGCCAACTTGATCACGATGAAGTCGACACCAAGGGAAGTCGGGACGGAAGGTTTCCACTTTGCGTAGATCCGGCCATTGGGGCCGCGCTTCGCGACCAGGTCGATAGCAACGTCGCGCTCCCCGAAGCGATAGTGCAGGCGCGCACTGAAGGCTTCGCCAACTTTCGCCAAAGCTGCGATGTGGAGGGTCGGCACCATGCCCGGAAACGTGGCCGGATCGGCCAGCGGCCAGCTGAGATTGGCCGCGCTCAGCGCCACGCTGTTTTTTTGTTTGCCGCACGTGATCGTAAGGATGGCTTCGCCCCCCGCTTGGGGCAGTGTCTGTTCGGTACTGCCTGCCATGCGTACTGGCAGGCGCAAGCTGCCCCGTACCTTGATTTCAGCAGGCACGTCTTCGGCATCGAGTGTGAATCCGGCCAGTTCGAGCGGCTCGAACACCAGGCCTTCCACGATCACGAAGCCGGGCGGTGCGCCGGGACAGGTCAAGGACCAGCGAAATCCGGCCAGGTGGTTGTAATCGAGTCCGGCCGAGTTGCTGCGCACATCCAGGTCGCCCTTGTCGGCGCTGAACATGTCGAGCAGTTTTTCGCCGACCGGGACGTCGACACAGGAGAATTGCAGTGGCTGCCCGGCGTTCATGTTCAGCACCGTATTGAGGCTGACCAGCCGTACTGAGGTTGCCGTGGCGCCGCCGCCGCTCAGGGTTTTGATCGTGACTGCTTTGTTAGCACGGGTTGGCTGCAGGCCGAGTCCGAACTGGTCGGTGAAGCCGGTTTTCGGATCCGCGCCGAGCTTGGCGGTTCCATAAAGAAGCTCTTGCTTTTGACCATTGCGCTCGAAAATTCCATTCAGACCCTGCAAGTCGCTCGCCGCGGGCAGTCCTTCGAACTGCATCACCGGTGGCTGGACGCGCTGGCCGTCAAACTTGATCTCATAGCCGCCGATTTGCTTGACCACGTTTTGGTCATCGTCCACGAAAGTGGTGCGCAAGTCGACGCCAATTCCTTGATCCTTGATGTCGTAGTCAGTGTTGCCGAACACCCCAGTCAGCGTGTAGGGCAAGGCCTTATTAGTGCGGGCCAGCATCTCGCGCCGGTCCAGCGCAGCCAGCGCCGTCTTGCGCTGCAAGGATCGCCAGACTCGGTCCCAGCCATTGGTGACGCCATTGACGCCCGGTCCATTGTCGGGCAGGGGACTGAAAACCGGCTCGGGCGGCGGTGGCGGATCGCTTTCGTTCTTCTCCGTCCGGCCCGATTGGGCTGGACCAGGAGCCCGCGCGAAGCCGTAATGTTCGTCGCGCAGCGACAGGTCGCTGCGCAGCACAATGTGCACGGGGGTCGACAAGGCCGACCACTGGTTAGGTTGTTTGACGTCCTGCAGGCGCGCTGCAATTCCGGCAAACATCGTCACGCTCGGCAGCGTCATCACGGCCATGCCAATACCGTCGGTCCAGCCCGCGCCAGCGCTTGGCCGCTGGAATATAGCTGGCACCGGTGCCGGGCCTGCGTCAGCCACCGCGATGTCCGGACCGGCGCTGTCCATGTCCAGCGTGCCGGAGTACACCAGCTTGCCGTGCTGGGGCGGCGCGGCGAGCATCAGCGGCGCCAGGGCGCGGCTGCGTAACGGCCGGTTGCGGGCGTTGCCACCGGTGGACATCGGCATGGACTGCACTACCGGCAAGCTTGGATGGGATTTCCACATCCACGGTTGCATACCAGCCGCCCATTTTCCGCGCTCTTCGCTGGCGCCGGTCATGCTGGTGGTCCAAGCCACCGTGGCGCCGGGCGCAATAGCGGCCGTTCCCTGCGCATCGGCTTCAATGCTGAAATTCGATAGCTCGACGCGCATGTTCACCTGCGCTGAAGTCGGGTTCAGTTCCTGCTGGCGCCACAGGTCGGCTTCGATGCCGACCAGGCTCTCCGGGGAGTCGGCGCGCAGCGGGATGCTGCACAGCGCGCGTTCGGCGTGATCCGGCAACAAACGCTGCGGGGTTTGCCGATATGGCGTGACCACAGCAAAGCCGTTGAACGAAAGTGCCATGCGCGACAGGTTGACGCTGGCGCTCAGTACGGCGCCATAGCTCGCCGGGTCACCTGACACCGGGGCATCAAGGCGCAGTTCGAGGTTCGCTTCCTGCACCATGGCAAGGCTGAAATTCCACTCGCGCTGAGCGCTGTCGAAACCGGCGGTTCCGGGCTGATTGCCGAAATTGAGGGCGCCCAGGGCACTGTGCAGCGCGAATTCGGGCGGCGCCGGCTTGACGCTGTCATCTTCCGTCAACAACTTGCTCAGCGACGACTGCGTCGCATTCGGCAGCGGCCAATGCAGCCATCCGCCGGCGACTGGCGAGAACGTCCACAATAGGCCAAGCGGCGCGCTTGGTTCAGGCCGCGCAATCCCGGTAGCCTGGCGCAACCGGTCGGCCATTTCGATCAACGGCACCGCCAGCACCACCGGGCGCTGGTCGTCTCCACCGGTTTTGAAGTAGAGCTTTTCGGCCGGGCTATGGCCGCCTTGGAAGCGGTAATGGGCCGACACCGTGCTTGGCGCCTTCGGCTCGGCTTTCCCTACGCTGGCCGTCAGGACCACGACGTCGCCCCGGCGCTCGATGTCAAACTGCGGCGGCTGCACCGTCAGCACTGATAGCGGACGGTCGGTCCATGGGCGGTTCGACAGCCGCAACACCAGCCCGGCAGCATCGACCGACAGCTTGTCGCTGCTGTTGACACGGGAGAACAAGGGCGAGTCGGATCGATTGTTCTCGGGCCAGACCAGGTCCGCAGCCATTATTTCGGTTCCGGCGCCGATGGCGAGCCAATGCGGTTGACCCGCCTTGCCGATACTGCCACGTATCAGGTGGTCGAGCTGATCGAGATAGCCATCCCAGGCCTTGGCCAGCACATCGTGGCCGGGCTGGGTGGGGTCGAACCATAACTTGAGTACCCTCTCCGGCATCCCGTCATCGCCGTCAAGGCGGCGCCAGGTCGCCTTGAACCAGCCGTTCAGATACTTCTCCTCGCTCATCCAGGGCAGTACGACGCTGGCTGCAACCGCGAAGCCATCCGGCAGCAAGACCATCGTGTCACTGTCCGGCAAGCCGGCATCGGGTTTAGCCAGGCCCAGCTGTTTGCGCACCTTGGCAAGGTAGGCCGCGGTCGGCTTGAAACGTATCAGGCCGTGGAGCATCTGCATGGCGGGCAGATATTGCGGCTTTCCGCTGTCGCTGTTGGAGATGGTCTTGGGTCGGGGCGCATTGCCGAACGGACTGATGATGATCGGTTCCTGTTTGCCATGCGGCTTGCCGTCCAGTTCGACCGGTAGGTCATCCTTGGACACACTGTTCAGCGCGCCATCGGTGGTCTGTTGGATCGTATCCAGAGCCAGCAGGCTCAAGCGCGATTCCTTCAAGTTGAAGTTGGTCGGCTGCAGGAAGCGGTCAAATTCTGCGTGCATCAACACTGGCGCCTGGTACTGCGCCAGTGCCCCTAGAGCGGCCGGTTCAGCTTTCTGAAACAGAGTCCGCAGGGCCAGCGCGCTGGCAAGGTCGCTGGCGGCATTGCCCAATCCCGGCAATTCCTTGACATCGTCCAGCTGAACAACGCGCAGGCCGAACGACCACATGGGCCCGAATACGCGGATGTAGGGCAGCTCCAGCGCCAGCCAGCGCCGCGTGGAGTCGTTCGTGCCACCCTGCGAACGCGCGCTGTAATACGGGGGGAAGAGCGCCTTGTATACATCGTACTTGCTCATGATTTTTCCTCGGGTCGGGTGGTCCACAGGGTACGGACAGCATTACCGCGCTGGACATACACGGCTGGTGCACGCAGTGGCGCAGGGCGGTAGCTCAGCCTGGCAAGCTCGTCCAGCCTGTCATTGAGGGTGAACGTGCGCTGCGAGACGAAGTTGGCGGGATCGGGCACAAAGTCGCGCAAGCTGGCCCATGCATCGCCCCTGATCTGCTCCAGCTCGGCCTCCTGGCCCGCACTGGTGAACGGCGTCTTCTTGTAGATCAGGAATTGCCACTGGACCGCGTCGACTTCCCTTTTCACTAATTGCTGCCAGGCGCCGCCGTCTGTGGCGTTGGCGTCCGGAGTGCGACGCCAGACTGTGATACCTGCGCTGGCCCATTGACGCATCCGCTGCTCGTCATACGGCAGGGGAACGTTCTGCTTGAGCATCAGTGCAAGATCGCATTCCTCTATCCGACGCAGCAGCCCGGCATCCGGGCCCCCGTGTTCAAGGTCCCATGCGACCAGTGCCCCGCAGCGGCGGCGCTCGGGGTCGAGCAGCATGCGCAGGCCAATCGCTAGGTCGGCCTGGCGCAAGGACTCGCCCGACGGCCGCGCGTCCGCATGGAGGTGCGGCCGGCATAGCCAGCGCGGTCCGATCAGCGGCTCGACAGCAATGGCAGTAACACTACCTTCAGTACGCAACACGCGTAGCCGAAGCGCCAGCGCAGCAAGTTGGGTGAGAGCGCCCGCCGCTGGCAGCTCGTCGGAGGCTAGCGGGGTATCCGACGCGAAGTCCACCAGAATTGCAGGCAGGGCGATCGGACCCACGTCGGATTGGTTCAATTCGACCGTCCATGCGGTCACATTGGCATTGACCGTGGCACTGACATAAACCCCTTCTGCCCAGTCGACCTGCACGTGAGGCTCCTGCGCCGCTACGTTGAAATCCGATGCCAGCGAGGTTAAGTTGAACATCTCTGACAGTACCAGCGGGGGTACCAGCTGGCCCCCCTTCGGCACGGGGCACCAATGAGCTATCGTCGCAGTGGCCGCGGCCGACTTGTCGATGAGCAGTATTCGTAACTCCGGGTCTGGCAGGTAGCCAACCGCTGCGTAGTCCGTCCCAGCGTACTGGTAGCGTTGCTGTTCGTCGGCGAAATAGCTCGCCAGCGCCCCGGGTTCGAGGCTTTCGATCAGGCGCGGCCAGCGCACCGTCACCGTGGGCGCGCTGCTGTTTAGCCAGGAGGCGACCGGACTTCCTTCGAGTCGCTCACTCCAGGCGGTATTCAATGCCAGATACGCCGTCGCAACAGGGTTCGGCTCCATTGCAAACAGCTCGCCAGGTTGCGGTGTGGGCAGCACCACCGCGCGCGTTTCGGAGGCCACGTCGTCGCTCGCTGTGGCGCGGTAACGCACGCGTTGTTCGTAGTAGTACGGTTCTGCCGCGTCCACGTAGCGGGTTGAATTCCAGCGCGCCTGCGGCGCTTCGGCCAGCAGCGTTTCGACTTCGCCGTCGATGTCGTCCGGCGGACTGTTGTCCACGGCGCGCACCTGCGCAGGCTGCGGCAATCCGGCCCGAAGGTCCGCAAACAGCGCAGTCGTGCCCAGCGTACGCGCCCAGACAGCGTGACGGAAGCGTCGCAGGTAGGCGCGCTGGATGTCGCCGAAGACCAGCTTGCGCATCACCGATGTGTTCTGTTCACACAGGTCGAGCTCTGCGTGAGCCATCAGCAGCTCATGGAACTGGCGCCTGTCGTTGCCACTGAGAGCGCGGGCAGCGAGCAGCTTAGGCGGATCAAGGCGGCGAACCCGCGGCAGGGCGACGTCAGCGCGCGCATCGGCAAGTTGCGGCAGCGTGAGCGGGATATCGTCGTCGTCCTTCGGGTCGCGATTCAGCGCCCGCAGCAGTCGCTGGTAGCGGCTGACCGGTAGGATGGCGTACGAACGTTCGCCCGCCAGTTGTTCCTCGACAAATCGCGTGTACGACAGGCGGCCTCGCGTGTCTGCCGCAACACGCATCGGCTCGGCGCTCTTCGGTTGTGCGATCGCACAGTTGGCGTCGTTCGGCGCGACGATCGGGGCGGTGCGGAAGAAGCGCCGCGACCAGGTTATGTACGATGCATGCAGTTGCGCCTGATCTTCGCTGCGCAAAAGCGCTTTTACGGCCTCCACATCCGTGTCATCCGCCGACAGGGCGAACGAGCGCGCCAGTCGGTCCAGGAACGCCACGTAGAATTCGTCGCTAGTTTTGCGTTGCGACGCCCACACTTCCAGGTCCGTGCCGAAGGTTTCGAAGGGCGATGCCAGCATGTCTTTGCTATTCAGCGGCAGCAGGGCAAATGGCAGTTCAACGTATTCGCGCAGATCGGTCCATCCGAGCCCCGCAGTCTTGAGCTTTTCGACAAAACTCTGGCCGGCCCCGAATTCGCGGATCAGCACGAAATCGCCTTTGGCGAATACATCGTCCAGGCGCAGTGTGCTGCCCTTGGTCACCGGCACCATGGCCCTTTGTAGCTCGCCAGGACGCAGGTGCGCAAAGCGAATGTCGACGCGCAGGCTGGCCTCGTCTGGCGTGACGACGACGTCTTCATTCTTCTCATTCTTTTTGGGAACATCGCCCACCGTGCCTGCGTAGTAGTGCGCCACCTGCGCCGGCACTGGCCGCAGCGACACCTGCAACATGCTGAGGGCGGCGTCCTCCAGGGCGCCGCCCTGGCCCGGCGCGACATAGGCGCGCAGGTTCTGCACAGGCAGGTCGAACATCAGGTGGCGCTGCCATGCTTCTATCTGCTCTAGAGCATCGGTGTCGGCGGCCTGGCGCACGGACGTGACGGCCAGCGCAATGGCATCGGCGATGGCCGACTGCGGTTCGAGCAGGCCGGTGAACGGTGCGCGCAGCGCCACGGTCACGGCAAGCCCCAGATGCGCGAGCGCAGCCCAGCCATAGGGATCGGTCGTCTCGGTGTTGGCGGCAAGCCATTTGAGCGGGTCGGTCACCGCCGTTGGCGCGCCTGCGCTCACCTGAATCTCGTAGCGCGCCTCCATGCCTGTGCCAGCAAGCTCGGCCATATGGCCCAGCAGCACGGCCAGGTAATCGTGGATGTGCACCTTGGCCACGCCTCGCCCCAGTTGCAACCACTCGCCCAGCTTGCCATGCGAGGCCAGTTTCTGGTCTGCCGGTGCGGGCCACTCCAGCTCCGATTCATCCCAGCTGTACCAGCCCGGCCAGCATTCCTGCATGTCGCGCGGCGCGATATTGAGCTCTGCCAGCTTGCCCACCGTACGCGCGAAGACGGGGTACTGCGCTTCCCAATTGGCCACATCGGCCATGCTGGCCGGATGCTGCGCGGCCAGGGCAGCGTCGCTCGCGTGGATGCGCTTGAGCCATTGCCAGTCCGGGGAAAAGCCGGTGCCGGCGACCAGATCCGCATTGATCAAGTTGACCAGATCCAGTTCGAACACATCGTAGGCTGCATACGCCTGCAGCGGGAAAGCAGGCTTGTCGTTCTGTTGCGTGCTGTCCAGCGCATTCCAGCCGACGGTGATGGCGCGCTGACGCCCCGGTTTGTCCACGAACTTGATCTGGGCCGACGACAGCGTTCCGACGGCGACCGGCACCTGCAGCGTCCCACCGGCACCAACGACTGCGCCCGATTGCGGCAGCGCAGCGGCCTGCGGCCACTCCAGGTGACCGAGAGTACGCAATAGCGGCGGCTCCACGCCGCTTTCGCTGCCTGCATGCGCGCGCAGCAGCAGACGTACCTGGCTCAAACCAGAAAGCCCGAGGCCGCGCTGGAGACGCTCATCGCTATCGCGTTCGTTTGTCGCGCGCAGGAACAAACGCCAGCCGCGCCCGTGCGCATCGCTGGCAGACGTTTGCGCGAAGAAACGTTTCGCCTCAGTGTGCAAGGCGGTGCCCTTTTCCTGGTGTACTCCGCGATGGTCATACACTGTGCCGGGGATCACATTCTTCTTGAGTCGAAGGGAGAGATGCAGCTCGGCCGGATCGCGGTCGTTGTCCTTGTCGTTGTCGTTGTCGTTGTCCGCGTCAAGTGGCGCGTTACGTGGCGGCGCCGTGCCGCTAAAGCCGACCCGTTTCGCGTCATCTGAATTGAGGCGCGGCAACCTGATCACGATGTCGCCATCAAGGAGTGCCTGGCCGGTGACGCTCATCAGGCCGCGATCGGTGACATCGACCGCTTCGTCGGGATAAGCACCCAACGGGACCGCGCGTAGCGGCCTCAGAATCAAATCCCAACCTTCGGTGGTGGCGATGCCGGGGCGCGGCGGGAGCGCCAGCTGGCGCCAGCGCAGCTCCGCTTCCCAGCTCGCGCCGTGATCGGGGCTGGCCAGATCGAATTGCGCATCGTCGGCTGGCAACGGTGTCAGCGTCGGCGTGAACACGAGATCGAAAGTGAACGGCGCGCCTTCCTTGCCGGTCTGGCTGACCGGGGTCACGGTCGCGGCAAGCAGGTTGGTGCCATATTGAGGCAGGCTGGCGGAGACCTCGGCCCGCGCAATCGTGAACTGGTAGCGTAAGCGCAGCTTCGCCAGGCCTCCGTCTTTGGCCGGGGTGTCGCAGGCGCTCGGCGTGGTCGTCACTTCGCGCACGACCTTGCCCGCCACCAGATCGATAAAGCGAATGATGTAGCAGCGCAGATACGATTCGACGTGTTGGTCTGCGCCATCGGCGAAATCTGGTGGATCGCCGCCCCAGCCCAGATCCCAGGCCAGCGCAATGATGTCCTCATCGAAGTACGGCCTTGCATTGTTGAAAACCGGCGGGTACTTGTTGAAGTCGACCTTGTCGAAGTCGACCACTGGCTTCACCACGAACTCGACACCCGCGTGCGCGGCGCTGGCCAGGAATTTGATGCGCGGGTAAATGCCGGCATTTTTTTTGCGGCTGCCGATCCAGTCGGGACGCCCGACGCTCTTCACGCAGATCAGCATGCCCGTGTCAAGCAGCGTGGGCCGCTTTGCGCTTCCGGGCACGCCCGTCACGGGGTCGCCATGCGCGTCGAAAGTCGTAGAGCCAGCAATCGTCACGAGGTCGTCGTGGAAGGCCTGGACCAGAAGGTGCTGGTTGCCATGTGCCTGTTCGTCCAACTGGGCCTCGATGCCATTGACGGCGAGCCCCTGGGCTTTGCGTGCATCAAGCAAGGCCTTATCGTACGGGTGGCTGACATCGAGGCGTCGATTTGGTCCGCCTTGAGCGTGGCTCTGGTCATGTACGCGTTCGTCGTGCAATGCCTGTTTGGGCTTGTAGACACGCGGCGCCGGACCGACGAGCGGGATATCGTTTTTTGGTGGCCAATACTCGGGAAAGGGCGTTTTTTCGTTGTCGATAATGGGTTCGTGGTCCTTTGCATCGGTCGGCAACCAGCACCCAGCGATCATCTTCTGCAGCGTGAGTGTGAGCGGCGCGTGGCCGCCCGATTCGCTCACGGCATGAAAGCCTGCGTTGGGCTTGAGTTGGAGCGTAGCGGGCATACCGGCGGCAAGCGCTGTCCATTTGCCATCCCGCCAGGTGTACACCTCGGTACCGTCCTGCGCGGTCACCTCAAAACTGGCGTAGTCGATTTGCACTGCAGGGTCCGTGCTCATCTCTCGCATGGCAGGATAGAACTCGCTGACGCCGGGAGTGGGCATAATCCAGACAAACCACAGCGTTTCCGTAGCCTGCGAGGCGCCTTCGACATGGGCCGAAACAAAGTCGTCTTTTTTCGCCGTGTAGGTCCGCCGAGCATCGATCTTTACTGCAACGTCAAGAACGGTCGGGGCTGCCTTCGCAGCCTCTTCCACGACGACCGCCCCAGAAGCCGCAATGCGCGGGGCGATGCTGTCGAGCCCCGGCATGGGCGGTGCCTCGCCTGGGCCCAGGAGCGAGCCCATATACGGATACAACACCTCGCGGGCCTTGTCGACACCACTCTCGTTGACGCCGATCGCAATGCCGACGCCGACGTTGCGACCAAACACGCCAATCGACACGCGCGCATTTCCCTTGAAGCCGACATTGCCGTAGCCGGCCCAACCCAGTTCGATCGCAACCACGATCTGTAGGTTGATCGAAAAGGAGATGTCGATGTTGATCTTGAAGAAGCCTATCTTCAGACGTAGCCAGGCGCTGACGGCAAAGCGCACTGCGATGTCCAGTCCGAGCGCCGCATACACCTTCGAATCGAGCGGGTTGGCCAGGTAGACCGCGGTCAGAAGGCGCGCTGCGAACTGCACCTGCACGAACGCTTCGACACGGCAGCCGATAAAGCCGGCATCAAGCCCGCCGCCCAAATTGACGCTGCCACGCGCCGAGAAGAAGGTGCCCTGGATGAGGAGGTCGCGTTCGAGTCGGAACAACAAGCCACCACGGCATTCGATTTCAAGCGAGCCCATTTTCATGCCGAACATGAGCCGGTCTGGCCAGCCCAGTTCACCGTGGATGAGACCTGGTTCGATCAGCAGGGTCGCCTCAAAGTGGGTGCCGCGCAGTATGTCCTTGAGCATTTCCGGGACCGGATCGTCCTTGGGCCCCATGTATGGGTCCTTGCCTTTGGCCGCATGCGCCAGCAAGCGGCTTTGCGGAACGGAATAGATCATGAAGCCCGACACCAGCGGTCGGCCGTGCATGTTCTCCAGGTTCAGGAAGAAGTCGTCGACGCTGACTGGGTACCACATCTTGATCGCCGCCACCATCGTGAAGTCCGAGCGGAACGCGGCCAGCGTCTGCACCACCATGGTCTTGAGTTTCTTTTCATTCTCCGCGTTATAGGCATACGGGCCGGTATTGGCGGTGCCCAGCGTGAACACGGCTTCGAGCGCAATGCTCCACTGGGCCGGTCCCGGTTTCGCGGTCCAACTGTCAATGCGCGCCAGGGTCTGATGATTGTCGAGCGCCTTGAGCATGACGTTGATCAATTCACGCATGGAAGCTTTGGGCGTGTCGAATGCGGCGATCAGCGGCAAGGTGAAGCGGTAGCCGAAACCTAGGCCGATCTGGCGCAGGTAGAGCGGTAGCGACGCGACCTGGTAGCTGATCTTGGCCGCCTCGATGGCAACAAACCAAGCGTGCTGCCAGGGGTCGGTTTCCTTGTCACGTAGGCGCACGAAGGAAAATGCCGCCGACAGCTCCGGAAGACCTGGAATGCCAATGGTGCCCTCGCCAGCGAAACCCTCAAGGTTCCTGGCGTCATAGCGGTCGACCCGTCCGCCGATATGAAAGCCGTCCGGCGAGTAGATGTCCACGCGCAGGCCATCGAAGTGCACTTGCGGCAGCGATTCGCCGCGCCTGGGCATGCCGATGCGCATGGCGTGAAACGCGATGTCAGCCGATATGACGTCACCGATTTTGGCGAACTTGCACTGGCCACCGATGACAATGGCCGCACCTGGATCGTCAAACAGGGTGCAGTGCGGCTCGAAGCCAATCGAGCGGATCTCCATGCTGAACAGCCCGAACACGTCGAACGTCACCGGCTTTTTCAGTTCGACGATGAGGCTCAAGTTCTTCTGGAATTCGTCGCTGAGCGGCGCGCGCAAGAATTCGATGCGCGCCTCCTTCAGGTTTTCCAGAAGGCCGGACTCGAACTCCCCCGTGTCGGGTGTGAACTGGGCCGATCCGCTGACCTCGAAATAGAAATAGCGCTCGCCGCCAGGCGCGTCGCTCGCATACTGGATGGTCAGGTTGGTCAGCTCGAACTTGAAGCGCGTGCCGCGCGAGAACAGGGGCGCATCCTTGTCTCCCAGTTCGCAGTGCATTTCGTCGAGGTCGATCGGGCCGTTGGCTTCGCGCTGGGCAAAAGCGATAGTGAGTTTGACCGGTGCCTCGTTGAACAGCTCGGGCAATTTGCCCGATGCATCGACCGACAGGTATTCGAGACGGCTGGCGCGTATGCGCAGGCTGGCCTTCTCGAGCAGGAAGGGCCGGCTCAGTCCCTTAACGGTGACGGTACTCGACAGCAGGGAGGCTGTGAGATCGAGGCCGCCGGGGCCAAGTTCAAACTCGCTTACCCAGAAATTGAGACTGTCCTTGCCAAGGCCCGTGTAGCGCAGCAGGAAGCTGCCGTTCTCGGGCAAGGAGAGCAGGAAGCGGCCGTCGCTTATGCTCAGCACCAGGACGCTCAACTGGGCTGGTGGCGAAACGCCCTCGCGCTTGGGCGCCAGTGCCGTCATTTCAAAGCCCATCAGCTTTTGGCTAGTGCTGTACTCGTAGCCGGCGCTGCCGCTGGGCAGAGCGGTGTCGGCCACCCAGACCGGCTGGTCGACGCGGGGCCACTGCACCGCCAACTCCGCTCCGTCGGCCACGCTCAGCGCGAGTGTGTGCAAGTTGAACAGAAGCGTGACGTTACCCTCGGCGCTGAAATCACTGCCGAGTTCGAAGTGGATCGCCGTCGTGATGCGCGCCGACTGGCCATCGTCGGACTCGCATATTTTGACGATGCGAAACGATACTTTCTGCCCTCCCGAGGCGCCATTGAACATTTTGAACAGCGCTTGGCCGGCGGCCACCTGGATCGATAGGCGCCACTTGTCGGGCGCTAGTTGTGGGGCGCAGAAGCCGTTGAAGTCGAATTGCGCCACTGGTTTTGGCTGTGGCGGGGCGCCCGGGCAGCCGGGATCGCCTTCCTTGATGAGCGCAGCTGCAGGAGGCAGAAGCGATGTAAACGGCTGCGCATCGTTCGGTTGCACTTGCAAGAAGCGCGGCCCTTCGCCGCTGGCCCAGCCGATGGTGCGCAGGGCCACTGGCGTGCCTCCCGCGTAGCCCAGTCCGACTGTTAGCAACGTGTTGCCACCATCGGTTTCCATCACCTCGCGTCTGGACGCTGCGCTACTTTTGTTTTCAAGCGAGAACCCGACCCGCACGCGGGCAATGGCCGGCACGATACCGCCTGGCGCGACAGCAGACGGGAAAAATGCCAAGTGGCTGACCGAGGCGTGCTGGTCGGCTTCGCGCCGGACCACGATCGCTTGCTCGGTGGGGCGCGACACCTCCAGCGAAATTGCCGGAAGATTGAGCGTCGCGGCGTTGCGCGGCGGATTGCCCAAATCGACTCCATTGCTGCCGATTGGCATGGTGATCAGCAGCGGGTGCGAGTCGGCGGGATTGTCCGGCGCTTTGATACATCTTCGTATGCCATTGTCGTCCAGTACAAAGACTGGCGCGGAAGGCACAGGAGGCACAGGAGGCGCCGGCAGGGGAGTTACGGCCTCGGGGCGCCAGTCCAGTCGAATCTGGCTGGCGCTCGTGTCGGCGGTCTTGAACTGTGCAATCTCCAGTCCAAACAGCGTGAATGGCTCGTCCGCTCCTGCTTGGCCAGCCGGTTCCTGCCCGAGCAGGTCGTGCGCAAGCGCGCGCAAAAAGCGCAAGCCTCTCTGACGCCAAAGAATATAGATGCGTTCGCCTGCGCGGAAGTCGCCGTCCAAAAATTCCATGCCATAGTCATTGGCTAGGGCGGGGTCGGGTGGCGGCGCAAACAGATCGGCCGCAAAACTCAAGGCCGGGATGTTCTTCGTCTTGTATTTGTCGAAGCGGGCGTTGCTATTCGTGACCAAGGCGAATAATGAGAGCGCATTGACCGGCGCCTTCATGCTGTTGCTCAACACAGCAAAGTCGCGCATCAGTATGCGCAAGTCGGTGTGGTAGAAGCCCTTGCTGCCTTCGTGCCCAGTCAGACTGCTGCGCACTTCCAGCCCGCCAATTTCCAGCAGCACTTCAAAGCAGAGTTGCACCGAAGCACCGATTTGGCCGCCGGCATACAAGCCAGCCCGGAAAAACCAGCAATCGGCCGAGATGCCCAGCAAGTCAAAAGGCAAAGAAAAAGTATAGGGACCGTCGGCAACCGAAGCCGGGTATTGCTTGCGGAGAAGTTCCGCGAAAAACGTGTAGTGACCGTCTTCATAGGTGAGGTCCATCCTCCCGTCAAGATCGAGCACTTGTGCGCCATTCCAGCTCAAATAGAAGTCGCTGGCAGATGCGGAGAGGACCAGGTTCCCTGCGTCGCGAGTGAGCGCCAAACTGGTTGTCTTGGCGCCTATCCCCAGTGGCAGGTCGATTTCCAACTTCAGGTTGGGGAACGACCAGTTGGGAAGTTGAGGCGTGCCGATGGCACCCCAGGTGTAGCCGACCAGACTGCCGAACCAGGCCAGCAAACCGTCAACCTGAAACTTGGGCAGATGACCGATGCCAAAAATGTCGGCCAAGGGGAGCCAGTTGGTCGTCATGCTGAAGCTGGGCACGTCGAGACGCAACTGGAGATGGGGAAAGCCGATGGTCGCGACTTCGGGCGAAATGACCGAAAAGCCGGCGCACACTTCGGCTGTCGCAACGGCGCCCATATTGACTCTTGCTTCCCCGTTTGCCGCGTTTCCGCCGAGCGTCAAGTCATCGCTTGCTTGCGCGTTCAGCGTCCAGCACATCATCAAGGCGAAGCAGGGTGTCGCCGAGCTCCAGGTGCCGCCCTGCGGCCGCGGACGCAGAACAATGCTGACCGACTTCAGTGTTGCCCCGGCAGCAAAATTAAAACCGGCCAGTCCGGCGCTGAGCAGTGCGGTGCGCTCGGCGAGCGTCAGCGCGACATCGAGCTCGATGACTTCGCCCAAGCTGTCAAAACTGAAGCTAGCATGGTCAATGCTGTGAGCTTGGGACAGCGTCAGGGTTCGGGTCGCGAGAACCGCGTCTGGGCCAAGCAAGCTCAGATGGATTTTTGTGGGATCGCCGCTGTCCGTCTCGATTTTCAGGATGAATTTGTTGGCCGAAAATTCGGCCGGAAAGTCAAAGAGCGTTGCCATGTTCACGTCATCCTAGTTAGGAGCATCGATCAGGCCGAGCAGCGCACGCCGACTGAAGTACACCAGTAGAAGATCTGAGGTGCCTGGGAGTGGCTAGGCACCTTGTATTCCGGTTTTGAAGCTCTTCGAGCAGGAGCCTATTCAGCCAAACTTCACTGCAGCCGCCCGCTACTCTCGGGTCAGACACTGTCAGTGCCGCTTGGGCTAGAGTTCGGTGCCCTCGCAGAATGATGAAAGGGATGGCCTGGTAACGCGATAGCGGGAGCGCGTTGGAGGCAACGAATACGAATGTTGATGATGTATGCCGCGCGTACAACGAGAAGCCGGTCGTATGTTCCCCTGCCGAGGGCTCCAGTGGCGCTGCAGCGCGCATTTCGCGCTGTGCAGACGCACTCATCCCTGCGTCGCCATCAATTTGCGCCGCACCATCCACAGGTTGGACAACGCGAAGAGCGTGACCAACTGCGCCTTGTTCTTCTCGAGCCCGGGGCAGCGCACCTTGGCGAAGCCGAACTGGCGCTTGATCACCCGCAACGGATGCTCGACCTTGTGGCGCACGCTGGCCTTGAGCTGTTCGATCTCCTCGCGCACGTGGTCGTGGTCGTGTTCGAGGAACGGTTTGAGCTTCTTGCGCAAGCCGCGACGCACCACGTCGGCCCCCGCGGCTACCTCCCGCTTGTGCACGCCCTGGTAGCCGGCGTCGGCGAAGGCGTCCAACTCCTGCCCATGCAGCAAAGCCCCGGCCATGTTCAGATCGCTCATGTCGGCCGCCCCGTGTGCACCAACCCCGAGTCGGCGTCCGCGCCAATGTGCGCCTTCATCCTGAAGTACCAGTTATTGCCCTTCTTGGTCTGCTTCATATCGAGGTCGCACTCACCCGAGGCATTCTTGGTCGAACTCGGTGCGGCGATCAGCGTCGCGTCCACCGCGGTGCCCGCGCGCAGCAGCAGCCCATTGGCCTGCAGGATGTCGTTGACTACGCGCAGGATGTCGCGGGCCAGATCGTTTGCCTCGAGCAGGTGGCGAAACCGCAGGATGGTGCTCTCGTCGGGGCAGGCGCACCGCGCTGTCGCCCAGACCTGCAAACTCGCGGTACATCGGAATGTCGTGCAGCGATTCTTCCCGATCACCGCCACCAGCGCCGCCCATGGCACCACCCACTTCATCTCGTCCAGGAGTTCGCGCTTGCGCGTGAGTTTGGTCGACAGGTTCAGGCCCAGGCCTGGCTGCTTCATCATGGTGGTGCGTTTGGCGATCATGGACTCAACTTATGCAAGCGGCAGGCCGGTTTTGCAGACTTTTCCTAGGGCAGTTGCAAGAAGAATTTCGCCGCGATTCAATTCAGTTCCCAAAACCAGATCGGATCGGCGTCCCAATAAGCATTTCCTATCGGGTTCTTGCCATCCCAAAGGTCGATGTGCCCTTGCCCCGAAAAGCTGGGGATGTTGATATAGGCCAGCAGGCCGGATTTCCCCTGAAGCGCGGCAGGCGCGGTCATCGGTGCCGAGTAGCCGCGGTCGTAAACACCCCAGGCGTCCGCTTGGCGCAGCACGCGCGCCAGATCTTCGGCGCCGCGCATGAAATGATGAGGGCAAAGGTTCGCCCCGCTGGCGACGAATTTGTCTTCGATTCCGGGATTCGCTTTGACCAATGCTTCACTCATGCGAATTGCACAGGTGTTGGGAAACGTCATCGAACACGAGTGGATGCTGGTCGGGTCGGTCGAGTACACGGCGCGCAAAGCGGCGAATGTGGGACGGGCCAAGGACAATCGATGCACCGCGGTCGTGAGCTCTGACCGAAATTGGTCGATGCTTGCCACCGCGTTGATGCCGTCGGGTAGGCTCCCCGTGTCGTAGATTCCGATCTTGTCTGCGGCCTCCAGCCATGCGATCGCCGGTTTCCCCAGTTCGCGCGCCAGTTCGCATTCCGCCTGGGTGCCTTTGCCGCCTGCCAAGACGACCACGATGTCTGCGGAACCCATGTTCAGGATGTTGCGCGAGTCGTCTCCCTTGGGTTTCGTTCCTTGCAGGTGGGTCCTGATTGGCAACTCGACCCAGCGATTCGGATAGCCAGGCTTGGGGTCCAGGCGCATCGATTTCGCCGAATTTGCTGGAGCCATCCCAGCTGTGATCCACTTTCCCGGAAGAATCGCCAGGGACTTTCCCGATCGGTAGGGGGTGGTGCAAAAGCTTCGCGCGACAACTTCCATGCCGCCTACACCGCCTCCTGTGAGCAGACTGCAGCCAAGCTCGGCGATGATTTTGCCGACAGCCTCGGCGCGTCGTTGAAGGTCGGGGTTCAGCGGATCGCCCGAAACCGCCACGGCGACCAATATCTTCTGGGCACTCATGCGAACTTCTCCGGTAAGGTAGGGCCCCGCTTCAGGAACGCTCCGCGTCAGGGCTGCGGTGCCTTGCAGGTGATTTCAACGGGCTGGCTACCCTGGGCAAGCCAGGGAGTCGGCGGATCGCTCGACGAGACCGCCGGCCTCAGATCGACTGCTCGGGATACGCGGGAGATGGCAGTGCGATCGGCACGTCTAGCGGCCCTGCGGAAACCCGGTTGATCCCGCACCGCGGTGCGTCGCAGTTGTCGATGTCTTCGCGCTCGAAGCGCCACCAGAACCGCATTTCGGTACCGGTCGGGTAGTTGCCGGGCGGACCCCAGCTTTGGCTTGGCATCACGCGCGCCTGATCACCGGCGCCGGTGCCGGAGATTTCGGTGCGGATGCTCATCCAGCGGCCGGGATCGGTATTGGTGAAGATGACGCGGGCCATACAAGCTCCTCGGGTTGTAGAAAGTGGATGCCGGTTTCTGGCGAACAGGTCTGCCCGTTGCTATCCTGCTTCACGATTGCCACCGAAGGTACAGTCGAAGCCCGCTCTACGGCGTATCAGCCCTTTTTGCGCTGCCAGAATAACGAAACTCCATCTTTTCGACCATCCTACAAACTAGGGAAGCTCTGCACAAATGAGCGCTGACCATGGATGGGGCACCGATATGACCAGATTGGCCTTTGAACGAGCCTCTGGCTGGTGTTTTGGGCGCGTTTCGCGCCCATTTCCCATGCTTTGGACGCACTCATGCCAAGCTCCCGCTCAAACGTTTGCGCACCATCCACAGATTGGCCAGCACAAACAGCGTTTGCAAATGCTCCGTGTTCTTGGCCAGGCCGCGGTAGCGCACCTTCACATGACCGAACTGGCGTTTGATGGCACGGAATGGGTGCTCCACCTTGGCTCGGATGCTTGCCTTTATGCGCTCGACCTGATCGGTCAGCGCATCCTGGGGTCTGCCTTGTCCAGCAGCATGCGCAAGCCCGGCCGCATGGCCACATGCCCACTGAACATTGTCTTTGACGTCGGGCCGCTTGTGCGCCCCCTGGTACCCGGCGTTGGCAAAGACATCTGCCTCCTGCCCATGCAGCAAGTTGCCTTGTTTCGTTCCAGCCGGCAGAGATTGTCTTGTTGGATTGACGACCCTTGTCGAGCTCGTGCTTCGCGTTGTCAACAACGTCACCTCGTTCCTCCAGCAGCCACTTGTCATCGCACGGTCGGAACGCCCCTCTTGCAAGACATGGTTTTAAGAGCAAGACCGCGGGATGTGTACAGCCGCCGTGACGCACAGCTTACCTCTATGCCGCTGGTGGTTGCCGCCTCCAGTGGTTGCTGGTGGCAAGTTGCGTGAGTTCGGCCCGCGGAAGCCACTGGCAGCAACCGCTACGGTGCCGACATCCGCAGCAACTCGAAGAACTTCAGCAGTGGGTCGGGGGATGCTCTGCCAAATGGTTGATGAGTTGCAAACTCACCGAAGTGCTTATAGCCTGATTGGAGTGAGGTGCTCACATGCGAAAACGAATCTTCTTCGGCTTCATCGCTTTAGGTGGCTTGGTTGGTCTGTTCTCCGCAGCAATGCATGGCTGGGGGACAC
>Ga0075012_10002077_pt1 | contig 19877 bp, 14 predicted proteins | sample All_14_2_FD_71474 | JGI IMG/M metagenome (GOLD analysis project Ga0075012, IMG submission 71474) | Freshwater microbial communities in response to fracking from Pennsylvania, USA - Allegheny Zone_MetaG_DW_15 | ecosystem: Environmental > Aquatic > Deep subsurface > Groundwater > Drilled... | reverse complement strand
CTAATTAATCCACTATTTGCACGAATGATTCATTTCACGAATATACTAAAAACACACAGAGCAATGAACTTGTTCATGCAGATGAATAAAAAGTAACGGCACATTTAATTTATTAATTTTGCATCCATGGATTACGAAATTGAAATACGCTATCAAAAATTAAAGTCACATTTAGAATCGAGCTTTGGTGAAGGTATGGATGTGCAGGCCATCTTGTTTTTAATTGGTGTGAACGAATTAGAGACTGGTCAATCAGAATTTACAAAAAGTCAAAAAACGGATTTATTTCACATTGCGATTTGCACCTTGCTCGAACCTTATGGTTATTATGAATTTGAAGGGCGTGATAAAGACAACTGGCCACATTTCAAACTGAACAAAGAATTGCCTCCTTTGAGTCACCAAGAACAACAATATTTGTTAAAAGAATCAATGTTGGAGTATTTCACGCGAAATGGGTACTATTCTGAAGATGAAATAACCACCTGAAAAAACTATCTTTGACTTTGAAATAATACTATATGGACATTTTTATAAAAGCATCTCAACTTATACTTTCCCTTTCTATTCTTGTTGTATTGCACGAGTTTGGTCATTTTATACCAGCACGAATCTTTAAAACTCGTGTAGAAAAATTTTACTTATTCTTTAATCCCTGGTTTTCACTGTTCAAAAAGAAAGTAGGTGATACAGAATGGGGAATTGGTTGGTTGCCGCTTGGAGGCTATGTAAAAATAGCAGGTATGGTAGATGAATCAATGGATAAGGAACAATTATCTCAACCCGCTCAACCGTGGGAATTCAGATCTAAACCAGCTTGGCAACGATTAATCATCATGATTGGCGGTGTGACAGTGAATCTCGTTTTAGGAATTGTCATTTATATCTTCGTGATGTTTGCCTACGGTGAAGAAAAAATTTACACGAAAGAATTGACAAGTGGTTTATCTATCCATCCTTATTTGAATAAATACGGTCTTCAATCAGGAGATAATATTTTGAAAGTAGAGGGGGAAGAAGTTAGCCACATCAGTGAAATAAACAATGGTTTACTTTTACGAGGAGCGCGTAAGTTTGACGTAGTTCATGCAGATGGGTCTAAAGAGGTAGTTACACTTCCGGAAAACATTGACTATGAACTGTTTGAAAGTGGCGCATTTCCTGCTGTAGGATTAAGAGGCGGAGACAGAACAATTGCAAAAATCCCAAAAGAAGATACTGTTTTAACTAAAGCTGGTTTCAAAGAAGGTGATGAAATCCTTTCAATAAACGAAATTCAGGTGGCCAATTACGACGATATCGACAAAGCGAAATTTCTTTATAAAGGTAAAAAGGTTGATGTCACCGTTCTTCGCGGAAAAGATACACTTGCTTTAACGACTAAAATTGGTAAAACTGGTCAATTAGGATATATGCGTGACCCTATCATTTTAGATAAGGATAAAATCAAAACAGTATACTATGGTTTTGGTGCAAGTATCGGAAAAGGTATCGATAGAGGTTTTACAACTTTGGGTGATTATGTAGGACAATTGAAGTTCCTTTTCACAAAGAAAGGTGCATCATCAATTGGTGGATTTGGTACAATTGGTAACATGTTCCCTCCTGTTTGGGATTGGCAAGTTTTCTGGTTGACAACAGCATTTATATCAATTATATTAGCATTCATGAACATTTTACCGATTCCTGCATTGGATGGTGGACATGTTGTTTTTCTTCTGTATGAAATTATTACTGGAAGGGAGGCACCACAAAAAGTGTTGGAATATGCTCAGTACATTGGATTTATCTTCTTATTAGGCTTGATACTTTACGCAAACGGGAATGATTTGGTTCGTTGGATTTTTGGCTAATTCCATTCATCCTGAATACATTGCATTAAAAACGAAAGGACACCTTTTCTCATTTTCCATTTTTTGTTGAAAATGGAATGTTTAACTTTCGACAATAATTTTAACTAAACACAAATGAAAAATTTATTTCTATCAACTATTTTATTGCTTTCCTCTTTGGCAGCAATGGCGCAAATGACGGAAGGTCACATTGCATACAAAATTGATATTACTACTGATAATCCGGACATGCAAATGGTAGTTGGAATGATGCAGGGATCTACAATGGATGTTTATTTCAAAGATAAAACTACGCGTTCTGAAATGAAAATGGGTTCAATGATGAACATGACTACAATTACCAATGAATCAACTAAAGATGTTTTGATGTTAATGAGTGGTATGGTTGGTCAAAATGCAATCAAAACAACATTGACTGAACTAGATGAGCAAAAAACAACGGAAGAAAATCCTTTTACAGTGGATTTGGTTGATGAAACGAAGGTAATTGAAGGATATACATGTAAAAAAGCTATTCTAACTTCTGAAGAAGGATTAGAGTCTGTTTTTTGGTATACACAAGACATTGATGTTTCTAAAAAAGGTCAATCTTATTTGAATGATCAAGTTCCTGGTTTTCCAATGCAATTCGAATTAAATAACGGTCCAATGAAAATGTCAATGACTGTTTCTAAAATCGAAAAAACACTTGATAAAAAGAAATCAGCTACTTTATTTGATATGACTATTCCAGAAGGTTATAAAGAAATGACAATGGAAGAATTACAATCAATGGGAAGTATGGGAATGTAATTATTCTATATAACATGAAAAAGGGAGCAAATGCTCCCTTTTTTTATTCCTACGTATTCGTTTATCTAATTTTCGAGAGCTTTGTTGATTGTATTCCAGATGACTTAAATACTTTCACAATGTATTCTCCCGCTTTCAAATCAATTGTTTCACAAGGAATATGATGCGTTCCTTGATTCAATTGTTTATCGCAAACTGCAAGAACAGATCGACCATTCAAATCATAGATTTCAATTTTCACACGTTCGTTAAGTGTTTCAATTTTCAAGGTTGTATTGCTAGTCGCCGGATTTGGATAAATCAAAATACCGTCATCATCTTTTTCGTTTTCTGTGATTCCAAGATTACACGCCCCAAGTATGTTAATGTAATTAATCGTTTGCTCAAATAAAGGCTGAATATCCATTGGGTCTACTTCAAACCAATCTTTCAAAATAGAAGCATAGACGTCTCTAAAATCAATTTGCATTGGCAAACCTGCTTGATTGTCAATTGCGTTCGGTATGATTGGATTTGGACCAATGATTCCACTATTAATGCATGAACCAAACAAAAACATTGGAGCCGCATCGCCGTGGTCAGTTCCAAGACTTGCATTAGAAGCTATTTGTCGACCAAATTCAGAGAACGTCATCCCCGCCACCTGTTGTTCTAATCCCAATAAATTCAAATCATCTTGAAATGCATTTACGGCATCGGAAATCATTTTAATCAAATTTGCATGCGCACCAGCAGTTGAATCAGTTGCTAATACTTGTCCATCATGCGTATCAAAACCATTTACATTTAAGATGTAAACTTTCGTTTTCAATCCTCCAGAAATCATTTGTGCCACATATCTCAAATACACAGCAACTGGATTTGCAGCATCGTATAAGGTTGACAATGTGTTTCCAGTGGCAGCTGCATCATTAATTTGAGCACCGTATTGATTAGTCTGATTGATAATGGTTGAAATATGCTCCATATGCGAGCCGAAATATGTACCATCATTTACTGCTGATCCAGTTAAATTATAATTAACTGTTGGATCATTCACCGCATGTGAAAAGTTAGCCATGAGTCCTTGACAGGTTGCAGAAAGTTCATACCCCATGCTTATCGCAAAAGGATCTGGATAGGTAGCATTAGGATATGCTGACGGATAATTTGGATATTCATTGTCAAAATGTCTTCCCAACCATCCTCTAGTTTCATTTACATCCATGGAGCCTGATGTCCAAATATCCATTGATCTAAAATGTGATCTATTTTGTTCTGGATAACCAACATTTTGAATAATTGATAGTTTACCATTATCAAACATGTTTTTCATTCCTGTCAAAACAGGATGCAAACCAACTTCTGGCGTTAATGTTAAAATCGATGGTTCAGGTACGATAACATTTGATCGTTGAATGACTAGATTATCATATTGGTCAATCGGAATAACTGTATTTAATCCATCATTACCACCGTTCATTCTTATAATCACAAGGACCCTGTCCTCTGCCATTTTAGAGGGTTCAAACAACTTTTTACTTATTGCTTGAAAATTTAGTCCTTTCATTGCTATTGGTGCTGCAACCGATGCCAATGAAACGTTTTTTACGAAACTTCTTCTTTTCATAATTTCCTTTTTTGACGAATTTAAATTGTCTGAAATTCAGGCATTTTAAATACACGATTTAACACCAATTGAATACGAATTTTTACAGGATCAGAAAAGGTTGTGTTTCCTGGATTACCTATATAATCATTGTACTGAAGCGTCCATTCAAAGTCTGGCAAACCATTTGTCAAAATTCCTTTTAGAACTAACTTTTGCGCAGCATCAATTGATTTTGGAAAAAACACATCACAAATATCATCAATCACTTGAACCGCATCTGAAGGATTACTCAATCCATCTACAAATCCCAAAGCATTTACTTTAAAGAAATTTGTACCAGCTGGAATACCTGTTAAAATTGTAAAAGCCGCTGCATAATCAAATCTGGACTTAATTGTCGTAGAATTAATCCACAGTTTTGAAAAAGCAGGTGATTGATAGTAAACTGGCCAACCTGCTACACTTGGAGGTGCTGCATAAGCCTGACCCATACCTTCTGCCAATGCATAAATTGTCAAGTATAAATCCGAATTAATTGTAAGCGTATAATTTGGTACAGACTCCGTTGGATTCATCATACCCATTAACATCTCAAGTGGACCTCTGATAATTGAACCTCTTAAACTAACGTCATAGAAATGTTCACTTTTGAATAACTCATCCAGCACGGGCAAAACATCGTAATTGTTGGTAATCATCGTTTGAGCCATCACAGGAATTACATTCGTCTCCACATCCACTGTTAAATCATAATTCACGAAATAGCGATACAGCTTTTTACAGATATAATTAGCTACTTCATTCTGTTGAAAAATGATATCGATATAATCTGAATACTCATTCGCATTATTATTCGCAACGGTGGCATTCCCAAAGTGATATGACAACTGCTTTGTAGTTGCATCGTGAAGAATTGCGTTGTATACAGGCACTGGTGACGGCAAGGTTGCACTTCGTAATCCATCAATATAATATCCAGTTAGAATCTTTGCTCCAGCAGCTACATCGTCTTCGGTATAATTAGAATAATCACCAGGTCCGATTTGTGGACCTTTACCAATTGTAAACAACTCCAACAATTCACGCGCATAATTTTCATTCGGACTGAATACATTATTCGTTCCACCGTTCAAGAACAAAAGCATATTTGGATCAATCGTAATGTCTTTTACTAATTGCTTAACATTCCCCAAGGAATGTTGACGAATTGTCATTAAGTAATTATAGGTTCCTCTTGAATCGTTTCCCGCTGTCGCTCCAAAATGGTTATGCCAAAAAAGGCATATCTTTTCAGATATCGTTCCTGGTTCAGTGTTCAATCTCTTCAACATCCAAGCACCCAATGATTTGATTCGTGCATTTTCAACCAATTGCGCTTGTGTAGCATTTGCTGGATAAACCGCAGTAACCCATGTTGATCCCATAGGTACGATTGTTTCAGCCGGATCATATGCCAAGGGCTGATCAATTACTGGAGTTTGAAGAAGTGCACTTACTGTAGCATTCATTCCATTGCTCACTGCATCAAGCATCTGTTGGTTTGTTGGCCCAAACAATGTTCTTTTTAATAAATGTGCAGCTACAGCTTTAGTCCAAGGACCGGAATATGGATTCATATTCAATGAAACAGGTGTTTCAATATCTTGTTCTGGTAGCATTTGATAGGTTTTTATAGTGCAATTTATAAAAACTCTTCAAGAATGATAAAAAGAATGTGTTAAATTTCCGTGTCGCTCAAAAAATCGATGTTTCTCTTTAAACCATTGAATTTGGTTCTTTTAACAGCACTTAATTTAAACAGTTCATTGAACACATCTTCACTTAAGTCATGCCAATCACTTTTCGAAAGCTGTAATAAGTTTTGAGACGGTTTAAATCGTGGTTCATTATGTATTAAAGAGAAACGATTCCAAGGACAAACATCTTGACAAACATCGCAACCAAAAGCCCAATTATCCATTTTACCTTTGAATTCTTTAGGCAATAGTGCATCCTTCAATTCAATTGTCAAGTATGAAATACATTTTGAACCATCTACTACATAAGGTTCGATTATAGCATCAGTTGGACAAGCATCGATGCATTTTGTACATGTTCCACAATAGTCTTTTATTGGACCATCAGCTTCGAGTTCGAGATCTATTATCAGTTCAGCGATAAAGAAAAAAGATCCGCTTTTTGGGTGAATGAGGTTGCTATTTTTTCCTATCCAACCTAAGCCGCTTTTTTTTGCCCAGGCTTTATCCATCACTGGAGCAGAATCGACGAATACACGGCCAGATACTTCACCAATTTCGGTTTCGATGAATTGCATTAATTGTCGCAATTTTTCTTTGATAACATCATGGTAATCCTCTCCGTAAGCATATTTAGAAATTTTTGGTGCATTTACATCTGATTGTTTCTCCTCTGTATAATAATTCAAGAGCAGAGAAATAACCGATTTTGCACCATCAACTAATAACCGAGGGTCTAAGCGTTTATCGAAATAATTTTCCATGTACGACATTTTTCCATGCCGTTGCTGATTCAGCCAAGCTTCTAAACGTGGGGCCTCTTCTTCTAAAAATTCAGCTTTCGATATCCCACAATAAAAAAAACCCAATTCCTGGGCTTTCTGTTTAATTCGTGCTGTATTTTTTTCTACCTGAATCATTCTTAAAATAAACCACCTTGCGTAAATCCAAGTTCACGACCTAGATGTCTATAGGCCCTTTCGGTAGCTTTTCTACCTCGAGTTGTTCGCATCAAAAATCCTTCTTGAATTAAAAAGGGTTCGTACACTTCTTCTAAGGTACCAGCATTTTCTCCAATAGCAGTTGCAATTGTCGACAAACCTACCGGTCCTCCATTGAACTTATCAATCAACACCTTAAGAATACGGATATCCATTTCATCCAATCCAAACTCATCCACATTCAACGCTTTCAATGCAAACTCAGTAATATCAGAATCGATCACTCCTTTACCTTTAATTTGAGCAAAATCTCTTACTCTACGTAAAAGTGCGTTGGCAATACGAGGTGTTCCTCGGCTCCTCCCTGCAATTTTAAATGCTGCATCTTCATGAATCGGAATATTCAATAAACTAGATGACCGCTCAACGATTGTGGTCAAAACTTGCGAATTATAATATTCAAGACGGGAATTGATTCCAAATCGAGCTCTAAGCGGTGAGGTCAATAAACCAGATCTCGTCGTTGCTCCAATTAAGGTAAATGGATTCAAACTAATTTGGATACTTCGAGCATTTGGACCGCTATCAATCAAAATATCAATTGTATAGTCTTCCATCGCAGAATATAAATACTCTTCTACAACCGGACTCAAACGATGTATTTCATCAATAAAAAGAACATCCCCTTCACCAAGGTTGGTGAGTAAGCCAGCCAAATCACCTGGTTTGTCTAAAACAGGTCCACTAGTGACTTTAAATCCAACTCCAAGTTCATTCGCAATAATATTAGCAAGGGTCGTTTTACCGAGCCCTGGAGGACCGTGTAACAATACATGATCTAAGGACTCCCCTCTTAATTTTGCCGCTTGAATAAAAATTTCTAAATTGTCAACAACAGCCGGTTGTCCCATAAAATCATTGAGATATTTGGGACGCAAAACCTTATCATACTCTTGGTCAACATTAGATGCTGCCTCTTCACGATAATCGAATGATTCTTCCTCTTCCACTTGTTGCAATTTAGACAAAAATACAAAAGCCTTCTATCACTTGACAGAAGGCTTTCAATTATTTTAGTATTTCTTAATGTTCTTCTTCTCCTTCCGCTAAAGGAACGATTTGAGGAATGAAGTCAACATCAGATCCAGGCTTAGAATAATCATAAGGCCATCTGTGTACTGTTGGCAATTCACCTGGCCAGTTTCCATGCACATGTTCAACTGGTGTAGTCCACTCTAATGTATTTCCATTCCAAGGATTTTGTGGAGCCTTTGGACCACGGTAAATACTGTAGAAGAAATTGAATAAGAATAAGAATTGACCTAATGCAGCGATGATTGCGAATATTGTAACGATTTGATTAAGGTCCATCATCATATTGAATGAATCTACATCAAATTCACCATATACTGAATAATCATAGTAACGACGAGGAGCACCAGCTAGACCTACGAAGTGCATTGGGAAGAATACCCCGTATGCTCCAACGATAGTAATCCAGAAGTGAGCATATCCTAAACGAAGGTTCATCATCTTACCGTACATTTTAGGGAACCAGTGGTAAACACCACCAAACATTCCAAATACAGCTGACATACCCATTACAATATGGAAGTGAGCTACTACGAAGTAAGTATCATGTATTGCAATATCCAATGCTGAATCGGCAAGGATAATTCCAGTTACACCACCAGTAATAAACGTTGATACCAAACCAAGTGCAAATAACATTGCTGGTGTCAAAATCAATGAACCTTTCCAAATTGTAGTTAAGTAGTTAAATACTTTTACTGCTGAAGGAATGGCAATCAATAAAGTTGTAAATACGAATACACTACCCAGGAATGGATTCATACCTGTTACGAACATGTGGTGACCCCAAACAATGAACGATAAGAAACCAATTGCTAAGATTGAACCAATCATCGCACGGTAACCAAAGATAGGCTTACGTGAATTCGTAGAGATAATCTCAGAAGATAAACCTAATGCAGGTAATAATACGATGTATACCTCAGGGTGACCTAAGAACCAGAATAAATGCTGGAATAAAATTGGTGAACCACCGTGATTAGTCAACATTTCACCACCAACAATAATATCAGAAAGGTAGAAACTTGTTCCTGCCAATCTATCCATTATCAATAATAATGCAGCTGATAATAATACTGGGAAAGATAGTACACCTAAAATAGCCGTTACGAAGAATGCCCAAATTGTTAATGGCATACGTGTCATTTTCATTCCTTTCGTACGTAAGTTCAAAACTGTTACGATGTAGTTCAATGAACCAATTAATGAAGATGCGATGAAAATTGCCATTGAGAACAACCATAATGTCATACCCATTCCTGAACCTGACACTGCTTGTGGCAATGCAGAAAGTGGAGGATAAATTGTCCAACCTGCCATTGCTGGTCCTGTCTCAACAAACAAAGAGAACAACATCAACATTGAAGAGATAAAGAACATCCAGTAAGAAAGCATGTTCAAGAATCCACTTGCCATATCACGCGCTCCTAATTGCAACGGAATAAGTAAGTTAGAGAATGTACCAGACAAACCTCCAGTTAAAAGGAAGAATACCATGATTGTACCGTGAATGGTGACCAAACCTAAATACATATCTTCTTTCAACACTCCTCCTGGTGCCCATTCTTCTCCTAAGAAGAAAGACAAGAAGTTAGAGCTTTCACCTGGCCATGCCAATTGAATTCTAAACAAGATAGATAAAAGCATTGCAACTATCCCCATGAATACAGCAGTCATTAAGAACTGCTTACCAATCATTTTGTGATCTTGGCTGAAGATATACTTTGAAACAAAACTTTCTTCATGGTGACCATGATCGTGGTCATGGTGTCCATGTGCGTCGTGATGTCCGTGTGCTTCGTGCGCTACTGCCGCCATTTTATTCGAATTTAGTTATTGACTAATACGTTGATTATTTCTTTGCAACAGATAATGTATCTACTGCTATTGGAGCTGCTTCAGCAGGAGCTGCAGGTGCAGCAGCTGCGAAATAAGCATCCTTGAATGTTTGTTTTTTCTTGTTTGTCATCCACGCTTTGTATTCTGACTCAGATAAAACAACCACCATCATTTTCATTTTGTAATGTGCTCCTCCACAAATTTTGTTACACAACAAAACGTAGTTGAATTTATCATTATTCTTACGCTTGCGCATTTCAGCTGAAGTAACGTCAGGAATAAATTTAAATCGTGTAGTCATACCAGGAACAGTATTCATTTGCGCTCTAAAATGAGGGAAGAATGCAGAGTGAATAACATCTTTTGATCTAAAGTTAAACTCATATTCCTTGTTAACACATAAGAACAATGTATCCTTTTGAATAATATCATCCCAAGCCTGAGCATCAACCTTCGCATCGTGACGTTCTCTCATCTGATAAAGCAAACGAATCAAACGTTCTTTTCTAGAAAGGTCGTTCTCCATTTTCTCTTTATCCTCAGGGATCAACATGATTGTGCGATCATTTAACTTAGAAATTAACGTTTTGATTCCTGTTGGTCCGAATTCCATTGCATGAATTGCGCTATCTATTGTAGTTGCAGTTAACAATGCAAGTTCGTTATTATCCAATGTTAATTTGTAGTCAAAACGACCCAATTTATTATCATCACCAGCATAACGAGCTGTCCAATCGAATTGCTTTGAGAATAATTCCACACGAATAGATTCATCTTTTGCATCATCTGTAACTTCATTCCAGCTTTTCAATCCTAAGATGATAATAACTGCAAGAACACAAGCAGGAACAACCGTCCATAACATCTCTAACTTATTGTTATGTGGGTAGTAGAACGCTTTTACTCCAGGTTTTCTGATGTACTTGTATGAGAATACAAATAACAATGAATTCGTAAAAAAGAAAACAGCAATAATGATGATGAAGTTAATATCCAACAACCAATCTGTTTCCTTTCCATGAACTGACGCTGCATCTCCTCTACCTGTCCAACCAAAGGTTAACATTAACCAAATGAATCCAGCATAAAATAAAAGCATGAATAAGACCATCATTCGGCCATTCAAATTGTTATCTCTATTGGTTACTTCGTGCTCCCCACGGTTTCTCAATTTTGACGAAAGTTCATACACTCGCACCAACTGTGCAAGAGCAATAACTCCAAGTACTATAACGATTAAAAATATCAACTTACTTCCCATCTTTACTTATTTACCGATGATACTATTATTTGTTAATTAAATTTCGTGGTGAACACTTTCATCCAAGAATGGATGGTGAACAGGTGTTAATGGCGCTTTGGTCAAGTTCATCAAGATAATTCTGATGAAAGCTCCTGTAATTAAAAGTACAAGACCAATTTCCAACGCTCCAATGTGTGCATTAGCTCCTAATGAACCTGCAGAAATCATGATGTAAACATCCACCCAGTGACCAGCTAAGATTACAACACCTACGAAAGTCAAAATACCTACGTTACGTTTTGCATCTCTTGACATTAAGATTAACATTGGGAATGCAAAATTAACCAAGAACATTCCAAAGTATAATGCTTTAAAGTTCTCAATTCGCATCATGTAGTAAACTACCTCTTCTCCAATATTAGAATACCAAATCAACATAAATTGTGAGAACCATAGGTATGACCATAAGAAAGATATGGCGAAAGCCCATTTTCCTAAATCGTGAATATGGCTATCATTTACATTTGGCAAATACCCCATTTTCTTCAGGTACAATGTTAATAAAACAATTACAACCATTGCAGAAACCCAAATTCCTGAGAACACATACCATCCATATAACGTCGAGAACCAGTGAACATCAATTGACATCAACCAATCCCAAGCAGAAGTAGAACTAAAAACTGCAAACACAACTAAGAATAACGCAGCTTTCTTGTAATTTTTAAAGTGAATTTCTGTTCCACCGATTCTATCTTCTTCCAACGAACGATTTCTAAAACCTCTCCAGAAAACTAGGTAAGCAGCTAAATAGATTACAGTTCTTATCCAGAAGAAAACCTTATTTAGGTAAGCAGATTTCCCGTCAATAATCTTATCAAAATGATGAGAAGAAGGATCAGTGTAGGCTGGATCCATCCATTGATAGATATGTGCTCCATCCATAAGTGTAATAACCAAAAGGACAATTGCTAATAATCCTGTACCATAAGGTAAAAATCCAGCAACTGCCTCGATAACTCTTTTTACTGAAGCATACCAACCTGTCTCTGTTGCATATTGCAAAGCCAAGAAGAACAAAGCTCCCAAAGCAATTCCAAAGAAAAAGAAACTGTTGATTAAACCGTTTGTCAATAGTTTAGTTTTAAAGTGATGATCTCCCATCGACATTACTAAACCAATTACTGTAAGCAAGACACCAGAGCCCATTAAGGCTAATGTAAAGTTCTTTGCTTTTTTGGATAACGTGAATTCCATTGTAAGTAGTTATACAGTTATTATTTTTTTACACTTAAGGTATCAACAGCAACAGGTGCAGCAATTGCCTCTCCTGATGCGCCAAATGTTCCATAACTTGCATTCTGGAATTTTCTAACATAGTGCACTAAAGTCCAGATTTCCTTTTTGTTCAATTGTGATGAATGACCACCCATCGCATTTAATCCATAGTAAATCGAATAAAACAATTGACCATCAGATTTAGCAGCTCTTTCAGTATAGTTTGGTACACCAACATAAGCTCCACTAGCCACCATTGGACCATTTCCATCTCCTTTTTCACCATGGCAGTGTTGGCAATATGCAGTATACAACGCCTTACCAGACTTCATAAGTTCTTCTGAATTTTCCGCTGTTAACTTTAACGGATTCATGTCGCTTGCTGCTGCAGTGTATTCATCAGTGACAGTCAAATCAGCACCGTACATACCATGTGTCTCACGGAAAGCAATACTAGCCTTTCTGAAGTATGGCAACATCAATGCAACTGTCGATGAATCAGTTCCGTAATAAGGAACAGTTCCTGATGGTGGCACCAAAGAAGAAATCTTCATTTTTGCTTCTGCATTTTCACGACCACGAATCTCACCATAATCAACATACGGTTCAATTGCAGGAGAACGATACATGTCTGGCATGTATTCCAATCCAGAGCTATCTGCATCTGCAGTACACGATCCCAACATTAACGTTGAAAGTGCTACTACTGCTATACTTGCTATCGCCTTAAATTTCATTTTCATCTGTCTATTACTTTAATTTTGTCAGACGGAACATCAGTTAACTGATGTTTCATGGCAAATTAATTTATCTCTTTTTGATCAAGTTCGATTATACCTGTTTCTTTCAACCAAGTTTGCAAATCACTTTCTGAAAAATTTGCATTCTCAGATAAACGAATTTCCATTACAAACTTATCATCAGTTGTGCGAGGATCAGGATTCTGAGCTGGCATTCCAGGTAATGTCTTATTTCTTAACATATAAGTAATTGCCATACCGTGAGCTGCACACAAAACCGTAAACTCGAAAGTAATTGGGATAAATGCTAAGATATTATCCATGTAACTAAAATTCGGTTTACCACCAATATTCATTGGCCAATCAGTTACCATGAAAAAACGCATACCTACAGTTGCTAACAATAAACCTGTTAAACCATAAATGAACGCCATGATTCCTAAACGGGTATTCTTGATTCCAATAATTGGATCAATTCCGTGAATAGGGAACGGTGAAAACACTTCAGCGATTTTAACACCTTTCGATACTAACTTCTTAGCGCCATCTTTTAGCACTTCGTCGTCATCGTACATTGCATATATTACCTTATCTGACATGTCCTAAATATTAATGAGTTGAATGACTATCTGCGTGACCATGTGTATCAGGAGCATTTTTGTATGACTCACCTGACGATTTCAAGATTGTTTTTACTTCATTCAAGGCTAAAACCGGGAAGTAACGAGCAAACAATAAGAAGAACACAAAGAATAAACCGATTGTACCAACATATACACCTAAGTCAATGTGACTTGGGTAATGCATACTCCATGAAGATGGAAGGTAATCACGGTGAAGTGATGTTACGATAATTACATAACGTTCGAACCACATCCCGATATTTACAACGATCGAAATAATGAACGTAAATAATAAGCTTCTTCTCAATGGTCGGAACCACATCAACTGCGGAGAGATAACGTTACATGTCATCATCGCCCAGTAAGCCCACCAGTATGGTCCCGTTGCACGATTGAAGAATGCGTATGCTTCGTATTCAACTCCAGAATACCATGAAATGAACAACTCAGTAATGTAAGCAGTACCAACAATTGAACCTGTTACCATGATTACAATGTTCATGTACTCTACGTGACGTGTATGAATATACGCTTCAAGACCCATAGCCTTACGCATAACTAACATCAACGTTTGTACCATCGCGAATCCAGAGAATACCGCTCCCGCAACGAAATATGGAGGGAAGATTGTTGTATGCCATCCTGGAATAACCGATGTAGCAAAGTCAAAAGATACAATCGAGTGAACCGAGAATACAAGCGGCGTAGCTAAACCTGCTAAAACCAATGATACTAATTCGAAACGATTCCAATGCTTTGCTCTACCTGACCAACCAAATGATAAAATAGAATACATTTTCTTTGAAATAGGCTTTTTAGCTCTATCACGAATCGTTGCGAAATCAGGAATCAAACCAATATACCAGAATACAAGAGAAACTGATAAATAAGTAGAGATTGCGAAAACGTCCCAAAGTAATGGAGAGTTAAAGTTTACCCATAATGAACCAAATTGATTTGGTAAAGGTAAAACCCAGTATCCTAACCATAGACGACCCATGTGAATTAAAGGGAACAAACCAGCCATGAAAACAGCAAAGATTGTCATCGCTTCTGCTGAACGGTTAATCGCCATTCTCCACTTTTGACGGAACAATAACAATACCGCTGAAATCAAGGTTCCTGCGTGACCGATACCAACCCACCAAACGAAGTTAGTGATATCCCAAGCCCAACCAATGGTCTTGTTAAGTCCCCAGACACCGACACCGGTTCCCAAAAGGTAAAGGATACAACCTACACCGTAAAGTCCAATTATCAGGGCTATACCGAAAAGGATGTACCACATCTTAGGTGCTTTGTCCTCGATTGGTCGACAAACATCTTCAGTGATGTCGTGATAGGTCTTGTGACCTAAGATGAGGGGCTCTCTAATTGCTGCTTCTTTGTGCATTACAACTGGATTTATTCAATTAATGACTTTTCTTATCTTCTGTTGCGGCATGTCCATGTCCATGACCAGCTTCAGCTACTTGTATTTTTGCTAGCTCTTCGTTTTGTTCGTTACGAACTTTCACTTTGAACCAAACATTCGGCTTAACACCAACTTCTTCTAGTGCTTGGTACGAACGATTAGAATCAGCACTTACACGCACATTTGATTTCAAATCATTCCAGTCTCCAACAACAATTGCGTTTGTTGGACAAGCATCGCTACAAGCAGTTGTATAATCACCATCCATTACTGGACGACCTTCTTTCTTAGCATCAAGTTTACCAGCTTGGATTCGTTGAACACAGAAAGAACATTTTTCCATTACACCACGTGTACGAACTGTCACATCTGGATTCAAGACCATTCTTCCTAGATCATCCTGAGCAGGATTCACTTCAGTAAACTTCTTGTATGATGGGTAGTTGAACCAGTTGAAACGACGTACTTTGTACGGACAGTTGTTTGCACAATATCTTGTTCCAATACATCTGTTGTAAGCCATTTGGTTCAAACCTTCATTACTATGTGTTGTTGCAGCCACTGGACAAACAGTCTCACAAGGAGCATGATTACAGTGGTGACACATCATTGGCATATGAACAACCTTTGGATTAACCGCTGCAACTTCTGCCGCATGGTAATCAAATTTCTCATTACGAGTACCTACTGCTGCTTCCACATCAGATGCGAAGTAACGGTCAATACGTAACCAATGCATTTCACGACCACGACGAACTTCATCCTTACCAACAACAGGAACGTTGTTTTCAGATTGACAAGCGATAAGACAAGATCCACATCCAATACAAGATGATAAATCAACTGTCATACCCCAACGGTGACCAATTTTTTCAACTGGATGAGCATCCCACAAGTCAAATTCCGACATCGGTTTTTCAACGTGGTTTCCTTCTTTATCCAATTTTTGCAACGTGTAAATAGGATTAAAGGCCTCTCTATCGTTGTTCTTATAAATATCTAATGTTGTTTCACGTACGATTGAGTGACGTGCCATCACCGTATGGTGAATTTGCGTTGCAGCAATTAAATATGTTCCTTCTGATTTAGCAATTGATGCCTCAGCTTCAAATGCCATTGTACCATTTACGATATTAACAAAAGGGAAAACATTCGCACCAATTGGAGCAGGATTACCATTCTCCAAGGTAGCGTTTCCACCATATTCTTTAGTTTGGAAAGCAGCTTTACCAATCTCTTCACCGTTAGCCCCACGACCGTAACCTAAGGCAATACCAAAAGTATCTTTCGCTTGACCAGGTAAAGGGTAAACTGGTAATGTTACTTCTTTACCATTTACTTTAACTGTCGCTAAATTCAATCCATTCTCTTGATCAAAAGAAGTAGCATAACCTGCTTCTTTCATTTCAACTGGATTCATGGTAATGTAGTTATCCCAAGTAACTTTCGTCAATGGATCAGGTAACTCTTGTAACCAAGGGTTATTTGCATGCATACCTGTTCCAATTGCAGCTTTTTGGTATAACACTACTTCTTTAGCAGACGTTTTTGGCAATTGTGCCGCCAAGCCAGATAATGATGCTTCGTTAAACGCAAGTGCAACAGCAGGAGCTGGTACATTCATGTCAACTGAACTGTTGTGTGTTGCCATACTCCAATAAGTATGGAAATCTGCATATTGCGTCTGTGCAGGGAATCCATAAGTTTCCCAAGTACGTTGAATATAATCGTAAGTTACTTTCGAATCTTTTCCAGCTCGTGAAGCTTTTCCAGCCCAAACAAGTAATGACTCTAAAGAAGATGCAGTATTGAACAATGGACGTATAGTCGGTTGTCCAACAGCATAATTATTTGCTTTTGCATTGAAATCATTCCATCCTTCAAGAGCATGGTGATCTGGTGCAATGAATTTACATTTAGAAGCTGTTTCATCTGCATGAGAAGCGAAAGAAACAGTTGTTCCAACTTTTGAAAGTGCCTCACCAAATTCTTTTCCTTTAGGATGCGTATAAACAGGATTTACACCAAGGAAAATAACTGCATCAGAACCTTTACCAGCAATAACGTTTGAAACAAACGCATTCATTTTAGCGTCTTCAGATTTAAACAAGTTAATCGTATTGTTAAGATCGATTGTCTTACCATACGCACCTAAAACGTTGTTTAATTTATTTGCTAAAACTTGAACCGCCTTATTATTAGAACCAGTTACTACAATTGATTCTCCTTTAGAAGCTTTCAAGGACTTAATAGCCTCATCTGCAACTTTAGCAGTTTCTTTATCCAACTCAACTGAAATTCCTGTTGAAACACCAAATCCATTTTTCAGGATATAAGCCAAAACATTTGCTTGTTGTGATGGTTTAATCATTCCACGGTAATCAGCATTTGATCCAGAAATTGACATAACTGACTCAAATTGGAAATGCTTAGACATCCACTCTCCTTCAGGATTGCGACGTGTACCGTATTGTGTTGCAAACTGTGTAGGCAACAACCATGTCCCTAAGAAATCAGCACCAACAGAAACAATTGTTTTTGCTTTTGAGAAATCGTAATCAGGAATTAAATTCTTACCAAAAGATGCTTCATTCGCTAAACGCATTCCAGCATAAGAAACTGCGTCATATTGAATGTGCTCAAATTTTTCTGAACCTTCTGTTGCCCCAATTGACATTGCAAATTCTGCAATTGCCATTTGAAGAGAAGGACTAATGATTGTGTTTGATACTAACGTTACTTTCTTAGCAGATTTCAACGACGCTTTCAATGAATCGTCAATCTTCGACCAAGAAGATTGTTTTCCGTTAGAAGAAGGCCCTTGCAAACGAGCGCTATCATATAAACCTAAAACTGAGGCAATAATCTGAGCGTTTGTACCACCATTTGTGAAACCAAAATCTTTGTTTCCTTTGATGTAAATCGGTCTACCTTCACGTGTTTTAACAAGTATGCTTGCGTAAGATACACCATCATAATATGTAGAAGCATACCATGTTGGCATACCTGGCATTACATTCTCTGGCTTATTTACGTAAGGAATTGCTTTGGTAACTGGAGCTTCACATGCTGCAACAGTTGCTGCTGCCACACTGAATCCAAGAAATTTCAAGAAATCACGTCTAGCTGTAGATGTCTCTTTTAAGTTTTCGTCACCAAGGAACTCTTCAACTGACATTTCAGCTGGAAATTCCTGCTCTCTTGATTTAAGAAACTCTGGTGTCTCCTTAAGTTCTTCAAGACCTTTCCAATATTTTCTAGTCATTCCCATATGCTATAATTCGGCTTCTTCAATTAATAAATTAATAGTGGCATTTAGCACACTCCCATCCACCTAATTCATTCACGGTAACTTTACCATCTTCTAGGTATTTACCATACAATGACTTATCATTGTTAAGCAAACGTTTGTGAATTTCATTGTAATATCCATTGTTCTTTGAATCGATTGAACCAGTTGAAATTTCTTTCGCACCGTGACATTCAATACACCACCCCATTGTTAATGTAGGTTTAGTTAATGGAATGTTTCCTTCAATTTTATTCAAGTCCCCAACAGTTTGTACTTTCGGAGTCTCCACTTGTTTTGTCATATCACCGTGACACTGCTTACAATCAATACCACCAACTACAACGTGTTGTGAGTGATTGAAATAAACGTGATCAGGTAGCACGTGAACTTTGTTCCAAACAATAGGCTTAGATTTTCCAGTGTATTTACCTGCTCCAGCTGGATCCCAACCTGCTGCATCGTAAATTTTTGCAATTTGTTCTTGTTGGGCTGGTGTACGTCCATTCACTTGCTTGTGACAGTTCATACAAACATTCACTGATGGAATTCCAGCTGATTTTGATTTTTCTACTGAACTATGGCAGTATTTACAATCGATTCCGTTCACTCCAGTATGGATAGCGTGAGGGAAAGCAATTGGTTGAGATGGTTGATAATTCTCAACAACTCCAATACTGTACAATCCTAAGAAAAGTGTAACGATTAAACCGATAACAACTACCAATGTACCAACACCAACATATACTTTGTACTTCCAAGCCCAAGCTTTAAGTTCTTCAGCATACGTCAAATGATCCATTGAATCTTTTCCTTGTGCTTCATTCGCAGCAAAATTTAACTGACGACGAACACCGCCAACAGCTAAAATGATTGTAACGAAAATTACACTTAGAATAATCCAAATCCATCCATTTGATCCTTCTTCTTCCAACGGATCCCCTGTCGCAACTGGACCTGCAGCACCTGCAGCACCATCTGCACCAGCAGTAGCTGGATCTGGAACGGCATCCACATATTCAAAAATAGCATCAATCTCTTCCTTCTTTAACTCAGGAAAAGCACTCATCGCAGTTGGCGACCAAGCAGATACTGTTTGAGCATACGGATCTCCGGCAGCAGCAGTTTGCCAGTTATTAACCCATTGGTAAATGGAACCTTCTTTTGCCCCACCGTCCGACCATTTCTGACGAACTTGGAACAATTTTGGTCCAGTACCATTTTTGTGCGGTTGGTGACAACTTGCACATTTTGCCTTAAATAGGGCCTCCCCTTGGGCATTAGCTGTGAATGTTCCGGCAAAGAAGACAAGCATCAATGCGCTAAAACACCAATTTGATAAGTTTCTAAACATCTGACTTCTAGATATTTTCATGTAAAAAACTGTAAGTCTTACTCCAAAAATCGACTTTTTGGTTGTCGCAAATTTAGAAGAAAGGTTATATT
>Ga0075012_10002076_pt1 | contig 19877 bp, 23 predicted proteins | sample All_14_2_FD_71474 | JGI IMG/M metagenome (GOLD analysis project Ga0075012, IMG submission 71474) | Freshwater microbial communities in response to fracking from Pennsylvania, USA - Allegheny Zone_MetaG_DW_15 | ecosystem: Environmental > Aquatic > Deep subsurface > Groundwater > Drilled... | reverse complement strand
ACGAGGATGAGCTGCTCGAGGATGGGCGTGCCGAGATCGGTGATGAACCGATTGCGGCCGACGCGCTGGATCAGCTCGCGATCGGCACGGATCCAGCCGAGTCGCAGTCCGCCCCACACCGACTTGCCGAGCGAGCCGAGCATGACCGCGCGGCCGAGGCTCGCGAACGGCGGCTCGGACGCCTGACCGTCGAGCTCGAGGCCGCCGATCGTCTCGTCGATGAGCAGCGTCGTGCCCTGCTGGGCGGCGAGCTCGATCACCCGCTCCCGTTGCGCACGGGGCATCGACGCGCCCGTCGGGTTGTGGTTGTCGGGCATGAGATAGGCGAGCACGGGGCTCGTGCGCTGGAACGCCTGCTCGAGCGCGGACTCGTCCCAGCCCTCGCCCGGCGTCACGGGAACCGTGACGAGTCGAGCCCCGGCGGAGCGCAGCGCCTCGACGGCGTGCGGGTAGCTCGGCGACTCGATGACCGCCCGGTCGCCGCGGGCGAGGAGGGTGTGGGCGAGCAACGCGATCGCGTGCTGAGCGCCCACCGTGATGAGGATCTCGTCGGCGTCGGTCGGCAGGCCGCGCGCCGTGTAGCGGTCGGCGATCGCTTGCCGGGCGACGCGCATCCCGATCGCGTCGAAGCCCGACTCGTCGAGGAAGGCCGGGAGCGCCGCGGCGGCGCGCTGGGCGGCGTCCGCGACCGCGGGGTGCGCGGGCAGCACCGCCTTGCTGAAGTCGAGCTGATCGGTGACGAGCACATCGGGCACGAGCCCGACCCGGGCGGGCAGCCGGGCCACGCTGCCGGAGCCGCGCACGCTGTCGAGGTAGCGGCTCTCGCGGAGGTCGGCGTAGGCGGCGGAGACCGTCGTGCGGCTGATGCCGAGTTGCACGGCGAGCTCGCGTTCGGCGGGAAGCCGGGTGCCGAGCGCGATCCGGCCGTCGAGGATGAGCAGCCGCACGCGATCGGCGAGCGCCGCGTAGGCCGGTCCGTGGGGCAGATCGCGCCAGCCGACGATGAGGGCGGCGAGAGCGCGCGCCGAGAGCACAGCCATGCGGCCACGTTAGCAGAATTGGCTTCTTGCTCAAGTGCCAATTGCGGAGTTGGCTTGCCGTCATGCTCGAACCGGCCCGCACTTCCCCCGCGATCTGGGTCCGTCGATGGGTCCAGTTGCTCGCGGGACTCGTCGCCTACGGCGTCGCGATCGGATTCATGCTGCGCGCGGGCATCGGGGTGCCCCCGTGGGACGTGCTCGCGCAAGGCATCACTGGCCAGACCGGGATGCCGTTCGGCCTCGTCGTCAACCTCGTCGGTGCGCTCGTGCTGCTGCTGTGGATCCCGATCCGGCAGCGGCCCGGAGTCGGCACCGTGCTCAACGTGCTGCTCATCGGCCCGAGCGCCGAACTCGGGCTCTGGCTCATGCCCCAGCAGACCGTCCCCTGGCAGCAGGGCGTGGTGTTCGCGGGCGGCCTCGCCCTGCTCGCCCTCGCGACCGGCCTCTACGTCGGCGCGCGACTCGGGCCGGGCCCGCGCGACGGGCTCATGACCGGGCTGCACGCGCGCACCGGGTGGCCGATCTGGGTCGTCCGCACGGGAATCGAGGTCACGGTGCTCACGCTCGGCGCCGTGCTCGGCGGTCAGCTCGGCGTCGGGACCCTCGCCTTCGCGCTGCTCATCGGACCCATGGTCAACGTGACACTTCCCCTGCTGCGGGTGCCGGGTCCGGCGCCGGTGACACCCGTGAGGGAGGTGACGGCATGATCCCGCTCCTGCTTCCCGTCGGCGCGCTCGCCGCGTGGGCGATCGTCGCGACACTCGTCGCGGTCGCGACCGACGGCTACCGCCGGGTTCCGACGAGGGTCGAGTAGCGCTCCTCGACCCTCGCTCCGACCGCTACAGGTGGCGCTCGGCGTAGACCCGCATCGTGTCGCGCACGAACTCCGCCGCGGCCTGACCGCCGTAGGTCTTCGCGAACCGGGGATCGGCGACGTACATCTCGCCGAGCCCGAGGAAATACTCCTTCGTCGGGCCCGCCTGACCGCCACCCGGGGTTCCCGGGATGCCGCGCAGCCAGTCGAACTGCCGCTGCGCGAGCGCCTGGGCCTCGGCGCTGTCGGGGTCGACACCGCTTTCCGCGGTCTCGACCCACGCGCGGATCAGCCCGGCGGCGGCATCCTGGAACGCCTTCTTCCCGTCGGCATCCAGTCCGCGCCACCAGGCGTCGGAACGCGCGTACGCGTCCTTCCCCCAGCGCTGCTCGACCTCGTCGCGGTACTGCGTGTGGTCGAAGCCGTCGAACATGTTCTCGGCCATCGGTTTCTCACCTCCTTCCAGGGTGTGGATGGTGCTCTCGACGCTCGCGATCTGCCGGTCGAGGCGGCGTTGCTCCTCACGGAGCCACGCCAGGTGGAGCTCGAGGGCGTGCGTGTCGTCACGCTCCCCCGCGAGCACGTCGGCGATCGCCCGGATGCCGAGCCCCAGTTCGCGCAGCAGCAGCACGCGCTGCAGGCGGACGAGGGCGTCGGCGTCGTAGTACCGGTAGCCGTTGGCTCCGACCCGGCTCGGCGGCACGAGCCCGGTCTCGTCGTAGTGACGCAACGTGCGACTCGTGGTGCCCGCCATCCGGGCGATCTCCTGGATGCTCCACTCCATGTCCTCGAGGCTAGAAGTTGACGCAGCGTCAATGTCAACCACGGGCCGACGTGCCGTTCTCCGGAGGTTTCGCACCCGACCCCTGCGGAGTCGCGCAGCGGTCGGACCTCCCCCGGAAAGGTCCGGAGAAGCGCACTCGGCTTGCGCAACCCGAAAACGCGATATATCTTGAGTTCGAGACGCGATATATCGCGAGAAGGGAGGGCCCGATGGCCCAGCAGAAGTGGCTCGTCGACGGGCCCAAGACGATCGAGGTCGACGGCATCCGCTCGATGCGGGTCGGACTCGTGGCCGGCCACGTGGACGTGCTCGCGCACGACGAGCCGGTCGTACGCATCGAGGTGCACAGCGTCAGCGGCAAGGACATCCGCATCACCGCCGACGGCGAGCGCCTCGAGATCGACCACGCCCAGCTCTCCTGGGAGAACTGGCTCGACGTCTTCCGCAACTTCCAGCCCGGTGCTGCTCGGGCCGACGTCAGCATCCTCGTGCCGCGCGACGTCGCACTCAAACTCGGCGTCGTGAGCGCCACCGCACTCGTGAGCGGACTGCAAGAGGATGCCGACCTGAGCACCGTGAGCGGCGACCTGACGACCGACGGCATCGCGGGCGACCTGCGGCTCAACTCGGTGAGCGGGGAACTCGTCGCCCGCAACCACTACGGGAAGATCGCCGCGCACACGGTGAGCGGCGACATCACGGCGACGGGCACCGTGCTCTCCTTCACGAGCGACGGCGTGAGCGGCGACGTGTTCCTCGACCTCGCCGACATCCCCGACTCGATCAAGGTGAACACCGTGAGCGGCAGCATCACGACGCGGCTCGAGCCCGGGGTCGCGACCGCCTACGCGATCACGACCCTGAGCGGCAAGCTCCAGCTCGACGACTCGTCGATCCGCGGAGTGCGCGGCAAGTACACCGGCAAGCACGGCGTGCTCGAGGGTCGCTGGACCGATTTCCGCGCCAACACCGTGAGCGGTGACGTGAGCGTGCTGCACGTCACGCGTGCCGGCTCCGAGACCCCGGCCTCGTGAGCCCCGCGGTCTTCGCCCACGGCCACCTGCGGCTCTACCTGCTGCGGCTGCTCGTCGAACGTCCGATGCACGGCTACGAGATCATCCAGGCGCTCACCGAGCAATCCGGGGGCACCTACTCGCCGAGCGCCGGCACGATCTACCCGCGCCTCGGCAAGCTCGAAGAGGAGGGTCTCGTCACCAAAGAGGCCGATGGGCGGAAGACCGTCTACGCGATCACCGACGCCGGGCGTGCCGAGTTGACCGACCGCGAGCCGGAACTCGACGGGATCGAGAGCGAGTTCACCGACTCGGTGCGCCGCCTCGCCGACGAGGTGCGGGCATCCGTCACGGATGCGATGCGCACCCTGCGCGCCGACCTCGCCGCCGCCGCGCGCGACGCCCGGGCCGAGAGCGCCGCCACTCCGCGGCCGACGGAAGACGACCCGCGTGCGGCGGCGCGCGCCCGACTGCACGACGCCGAGGCGGCGATCACCGCGTTCCGGGGCGATGTCCGGGAGGAGTTGCGTGCCGCGGCCTCCGCCGGCGAGCTCGACGACGACACCGTGCGCGAGCTCACGCAGGCGCTCGACGACGTGCGGAAGCGTCTCGTCGCGCGCCTGCGCGGCTGACTCAGCGCGCCCGCGCCGAGCTCGCGACGTCGTTGAAGGTGGGCAGACTCGACTGACTCGAGGCGTATCCGAACGTGCTGCCCGCGTAACCGGCATCGGCGTACAGGCGCACCTGGCACGTGCCGTAGGTGAGGAACGAGCTCACGGCGTCGTTGAGCCCGACCGAGGTCAGGTTCGAGATTCCGGCCTGGGTCACCCCGTTGCACGCCGTCGACCGGGTGAAGGTGTAACTCGACCCGGAGTACCCGGCGTGCTGGTAGAGCGTGGCGAGCGAGTACACGACGAGCAGCTCGAGGTCACCCCGCGCCGCCGCATCCTCGACGCGCGTATAGCCGGTGGCCTCGGTGAACTCGGCATCCGCGGCCTCGAGGGTCTCCGCGCAGACCACCGTGCCGTCATCGACGAGCGCGATGCAGTGTTCCTCGACCTCGGTCGCCTGGGCCGGAAGCGCGGCGGCGCCGACGAGAAGGGCGGTGGAGGCCAGCAACGCCGCGGCGCGGAGGGAGGAACGCGAGTGATTCCTGATCATGTCGACTCCTGTGGGGGTGTAAGCCCCACCCCAGCGGCGGGGCGCTGTCCTCACCCTTCCCCACTCCGTGCCCGGGTCACAAGACGCTCCCGCTGCGAGACGAACCGTCGGCGGGGGACACTACTGAACTATGGAGACCGGCGGGCGCGCACGCCGAGTCGCGGAGACTCCCGACGACCCGGTGGCCTTCGCCGACGACCGAGTCGACCTCGAGGCGGCGCTCGCGGGAGACCGTGGCGCGTTCGACGCGATCTACGCGCGACACATCGCGGTCGTCTACCGCCACGCCTACAGCTTGCTCGGAGCTCGCCGCGAAGCGGAGGAGGTCGCCCAGGACGTCTTCGTGACGCTGTGGACGAAGCTCGCGTCTGTGCGCATCGTCGACCGCTCGCTGCTGCCGTGGCTGCTCACGACCTCCCGGTACCTGTGCCTCAATCGTCGTCGGGCTGCGGCCCGCCACGCGGCCCGCACCCACTTCGACGGACTCGTCGCCCTGCCGGCCGATCCGATGTCGGTCGAGGATCGGGTGCGCAACCGGTCGCTCCGCGAAGCGATCGATGACGCCCTCGCCCAGCTGTCCGACGAGGACTACACCGTCTATCTGCTGTGCATCGAGGAGGGCCTCACCTACCAGCAGGCCTCGATCACGATGGGCGTGAGCCACGGCGCCGTCCGCAACCGGCTCGCCCGCCTGCGGGCCGGACTGCGCCTCGCCCTCGGGCCCGCGAGGGAGCAGCGATGAGCGCGCGCGACCTCGGGCCCACGCCCCTGCAGATCGACCGCATGCGGCGCGGCGTCGCCGACGGCATCCACCGCCACGATCGCCGACGCCACCGACGCGTCCGAGCCGCCCTGGTCTCCTCGGCGGTCGTGATCGCCGTCGGGGTGACCGCGGGCACCTTCGCCACGTCGGTGCCGACCCGGCTCGTCGGCGGTTCCTACTTCTGCCTCGAGACCGACGACCAGCGGTCGGAGTACCACGCGATCTCCCACCCACTCGACGAGACCCCGCCGACGGAGGTCGGCCCGCAGGTCGCCGCATCGCTCGAGTACTGCGCGATCGTGTTCGCGCGCGAGGCGATCGTGGCTCCGCATCCGACGGTGTGCCGATTCGCCGACGGCCGGCTCGGGGTGTTCCCCAACCTCGACGGCCGCGAGCCCGACGCGCTCTGCTCCTACGTCGGCCTTCCGACGCCCTAGCCGACGAAACCGAGCGGGATGTAGAGGTCCTGCACCCGATCCGCCGATGCGGTGTGGTCGTTGCGGGTGTAGAGCGCGCACGCGACCTGGCGGCAATCGAGCTTCTCGTCGGAGGTCGGCGGCACCTCGAGATAGGCGGTGAACGTGCCGGTATCGCGATCGTCGAACGATCGGGCCCCGAACAACCGCCACGCCCAGTCGTCGTTGATCCAGTTGCTCGCCGCGTACTGGATCGTGCCCTCGTCGACCTCGACCGCCTCCTGCTCGGGAACGCCTCCCAGGCACGGGCCGGGTTTCGTCGCCGGATCCTCGGGGATCGCGCAGATGGCGACGTAGATCCCTCGCGCCGGGTCGTATCCGGTTCCGCTCACGATGAACCGGTCACCCGGCGCCAGCTGCGCCGTGTCGATCGTTCCGCCGGGATCGACGGAGTGGATCTCGAGGCGTCGGTCACGTCCGTCGTCCCCCGTGGCGGTGACCACGAGGGGCCACTCGTCGGCCGGGGCGTCCTGGTTCGACAGCCCCTGATCGACGTGGGTGAGGATCGGCACGACGATGATCGCGACGACCGCGAGCACAACCGCGCCGAGCCCGGCGATCACCCAGGGCCACCTCCGGCGTCGAGCTGTCGTCACCGCATGATCATAGGAGTAACGTGTCGGCTCGTGCCCGCACAGGAGCCCCCGGATCCCCACCGCCCCACGGCCCCGGAGGGGCGACGTCTCGCCAAGCGGCTCCTGATCGGAGAGCCGCTGCCGTCGGACAAGCTCGAGGGTCAGCTGCTGCCGAAGCATCTCGCGCTCCCCATCTTCGCGAGCGACCCGCTCTCTTCGGTCGCCTACGCGCCTCAAGAGCTCCTGATGATCCTCGCGATCGGCGGATTCGGGTTCCTCGCCTACGGTCCGGGCGTCGCCCTCGCGGTCGTCGTCCTGCTCTCGGTCGTCGTGCTCTCGTACCGCCAGCTGATCAAGGCGTACCCGTCCGGAGGCGGGGACTACGAGGTCGCGCGCAAGAACCTCGGCGAGAAGGCCGGGCTCATCGTCGCGGCCGCGCTGCTCGTCGACTACGTGATGACGGTCGCGGTGTCGGTCGCGTCCGGGGTCGACAACATCATCTCCGCCCTGCCGTTCCTCGACCCGTATCGGGTGTGGCTCGCGGTCGGTGCGGTCGTCGTGCTCGCGGCCATCAACCTGCGCGGGGTTCGGGAGTCGAGCCGGACCTTCGCCATCCCCACGTATCTGTTCATCGGCTCGATCGCGGTGCTCGTCGTGACGGCCCTCGTGCGTGCCCTCCTCGGAGACGCGCCGATCGCCGAGAGCGCCGACCTCGAGCTGGAGAGCGAGAGTCTCGCCCAGGCGGCTTTCGTTCTGCTGCTATTACGTGCGTTCGCGAGCGGATGCGCGGCCCTCACCGGCGTCGAAGCGATCTCGAACGGCGTCCCCGCCTTCCGGCGCCCGAAGATCAAGAACGCCCAGCGCACCCTCACGATCATGGGGGGCACCGCCATCGCCCTGTTCTCGGGTCTCGTCGCGGTGGGAATCGTGACGGGGGTGCGCTACCTCGACTGCACCGAGGCCGTCTACCGCGACGCGGTCGCGTGCACGACCGACCCGCAACGCAGCCTCATCGCTCAGGTGGCCGCGGCGACGTTCGGTGACTTCACGGTGCCGTTCTTCCTCATCCAGGGGGCGACCGCGCTCGTGCTGCTGCTCGCGGCCAACACCGCGTTCAACGGCTTCCCGCTGCTCGGCTCGGTGCTCGCCGCCGACAAGTACGCTCCCAAGGCGTTGTCGACCCGCGGCGACCGCCTGATCTTCAGCAACGGCGTCGTCGCGCTCTCGGTCACCGCGATCGCGATCCTGGTGATCTTCCAGGCCGACCTGACGACGCTCATCCAGCTGTACATCATCGGCGTCTTCGTCTCGTTCACGCTCGGCCAGTCGGGCATGGTGCGGCACTGGATCCGCCGGCTCAAGCGCGGCGCCGACGGGCGCGGCGGCCTCATCCGCAGCCTCGCGATCAACCTCGTCGGCGCGACGATGACGTCGGCGGTGCTCCTCATCGTGACGGTCACCAAGTTCACCCACGGCGCCTGGATCGTGTTCGTCATCATGCCGATCCTCTGGCTGCTCATGCTCGGCGTGAACCGGTACTACCGGGATGTCGACACCGAGATCGCAGTCGACGCGACGACGACCTTCGGGGCACGGGGCGATCACGCGATTGTCCTCGTCGGGCGCGTGCAGAAGCCCGTGCTCAAAGCTCTCGACTACGCGATCGCCGCTCAGCACCACAGCATCGAAGCGGTGCACGTCGCGATCGACGACGATGCGGCCGACAAGCTCGACCTCGAGTGGGCGTCGCAGAACATCAAGGTGCCGTTGCACATCCTCTCCTCGCCCTACCGCGACATCAGCGCGCCGCTCATCTCCTACCTCCGCGGGCGGCGGGCGAAGCACGGGGCTGAAGTCATCACCGTGTATCTTCCGGAGTACATCGTCGGGCACTGGTGGGAGAACCTGCTGCACAACCACAAGGCCCGCCGCATCCGCCACAAGCTGCTGCTCGAGCACGGCGTCATGGTCGCGCTCGTGCCGTGGCTGCTGGATTCGTCCGACCTGATCTACGGGCGCCGCTCTCGCCCCCTGCCCGGTCAGGACCGCCGAGGCGAGCCGGTGCGCGCGGCGCGTCCGGTGAAGCGCGAGCCGATTCGAGCGCCGAAGAACCCGAAGGCGCACGAGTCGTGATCGGCCGCACCCTCGCCGCCGTCGCGCTGGGCGGGATGCTCGGAACGGGCGCCCGGCTGCTCGTCGATCTCGCGCTCCCGCACGGCGGCGACGCGTTTCCCCTCGGCACCCTGCTCGTCAACCTCGTCGGATCGTTCGTGCTCGCCGTGCTCGTCGCGCGGGTCTGGCCGCACGCGTCGGAGTGGCTGCGCGCCGGCCTCGGACCCGGACTGCTCGGCTCGTTCACGACGTTCTCGGCGCTCGCCGTCTCGGCCGTCGAGCTGACGACCGAGGGCGTCGGGTGGCTCGCCGTCGGCTACGTCGCCGCGTCGGTCGTCGGCGGACTCGTGGCGGCGGCGCTCGGGCTCTGGCTCGGCGCCCCGAACGCCACCTCGCCTCCCGCGATCGGAGCGGAGGAATGACCCCCTTGGTGGCCGTGCTCGTCCTCCTCGCCGGCGCGGCGGGGGCGGTGCTGCGCTATGTCGTCGCGCGGGCGGGAGCCCGGGCCTCCTGGCCGTGGCCGGTGCTCGTCGTCAACGTCGCCGGATCGCTCCTCGCGGGGGTCGCTGTCCACACCGATCTGGCGCTCATCGCCGTCACCGGCCTCGCCGGCGCCCTCACGACGTTCAGCACGCTGAGCGTCGAGACGATGCAGCTGGTGGAGCGACGTCGATGGCGCGCCGCGGTCGCCTCCGTCGCCCTCAACCTCGGGATCGGGATCGCCGCGGCCGCCCTCGGCTGGGCCGTCGGGTTGGTGCTCGTCGGCTGAGCCCGATCGCGCGGGAGCCGCTGGACCCCGACCTAGGCCAGACGCCTCCGGAAGATCAGCACGGCGGCGGCGCCGACGACGACCACGAGCGCGCCCACGATCAGCCAGACGATCCAGCCGCCGTCTCCGGCCGAGTCGTCGGATGCCGTCGGCTCCGGCTCCGCGGTCGGTTCCGCCACCGGCTCCTCGGTCGCGACCGGTGTGGGCGTCGGGGTCGGGGTCGGCGAGCTCGACGGGGTCGCGACGGTGCCGCTCGTCCCTCGAGGCTTCGTCGCGGGCTTCGGAGCGGCCGTGCCGCCTGGCGTCTCGGGAGCCGCCGGCTCGATCGTGACGCCGGTCCATCCGACGAGCTGGCCGTTGGAGTCGCCGACCGCGAGGCGGTGGTCGCCGTCGAGGCTCGACGGCAGCACGACCGACACCGTGCCGGCGGCCGAGACCTGATGCCACGTCGCCCCGACCACGACCGGGTCGGAGTTGAGGGTCACGTTGACCCATTGCCCGGCGAACTCCTGACCGACCTCGACGTCGGCCGGTTCCCCGGCCTGCGGCTCGGCGCCCCCCAGCCCGATCTGATCCTCGTAGAGTTCGAGATCCTCGAGCGAATCCAGATCGATGGCTTCGAGCGTCGCATCCTCGGGGCGCGGGATGCTGACCGTGAGGGTGCCGAGGTCGACGCTCTCGCCGGCGACGAGGGTCACCGGCGACGCGGCAGCGAGACTCGAAGCCCCGCCGTTGTACACCGTGCGGAAGGCGGTGCTGCCGGAGTACTCGTCCGTGACCGCGAACTTGTACTGGCCGCCGGCGAGCCCTCGCGCGACGAGCGGCTCGGTTCCGCAGGCGACATCGCCGCCGGCGGGGTCGAGCACCCAGGCGGACCCGATCTGCCGATAGGCCGTGAGGGTGAAGCAGCGGCCGGCGGGCAGATCGACCACCCCGGCGGCCGTCTGGAGCTTCGCTCCGGTGCGCACCGTCGCCCCCGCGACGGCGACGAAGTCGTGACCCGTCAGGGTCTCGCCCTCCGCGATCTCGATGAGCGCCGCGTCGTCGGCGTTGGGCGACTGCTCGTGGCCGTCGCCATCCGGAACACCCGTCCACCAGACGGTGGACGCCCCGATCTCGTCGCGACCCCCCGAGCCCTCCACGTAACTGCCCGAGGTGACGGGCGACGGGCCGAGCTGCAGCCGGTAGTCGCCGGGGGTCACGTTGCTCATCACGTAGTTGCCGTCAGCCTCGACCTCCGCCTGATTGAGGAAGATGCCGCGGGCGTCGAACAGGGTCACGTACAGGCCCTGCGCGCTGAACTCGCCGAGGTCCACCCGACCCGTGATGGTGCCCGGGACGACCTGGTGGAGCGTGACACTCGCGTTCCGATCGTCGCTCGTCAGTTCGATCTGGGCGACCTCGAAGACCCGGCCGCTGGCGTTGTAGTAGATGTCCTCGGCGTAGACCTTCCAGACGCCGTCGGTCAGGTCGGTGACCTCCGAGACGCCGTCCCCGTCGGTGTACGAGAACCAGTAGTCCGACGAGAGATCGAACGAGGTGACGATCACCTTCGCGTCGTCGAGCGGCTCGTCGTCGAGACCGAGCACGGTCGCGGTCAGTGTGCCGTCGCGGAAGGTGCTCACGGGGGCGGTGGATCGCTGGACGGGCACCACGACCGCGGTGCTCGCCCCCTGGATGTCGACGGTGACCGACTTCTCCAGGTAGCCGTCGGCGATGACGCCGACCGAGGCGGGGCCCTCGATCAGGTTCGGAATCGTGAAGCGTCCCTGGGCGTCGGTGACCGCTTCCACGGCCTCGAGGCTGGGGGACGGGAACGCCACCACGACCCGGGCGCCGGCGATCGGAAGGTGGGTGACGGCGTCGCGAGCCCGCCCCTCGAGCACACTCGTCCCGGGCACGACCGACGTGAGGCCGAGGGCCACTCCCGTGGTCGCCCCGCCGTCGTCGACGACGACCTCCTGGAAGAGCGAGTACTCCCGGTAGCCGATGCTTCCGGCGGGCGGCACCATCCCGTAGGTCGACGCCGAGAGCCCGTATCGCCCGTCGGGGAGATCCGCGAACGACCACGATCCGTCGCCCTCGGTCGTCACGAAACCTGCGGCGGCGAGCACCCCCGTGTAGGGGAAGAGGCTCACCGACGCGCCGACGAGCGGCTCGCCCGTGCGGAGGTCGGTCAGGGAGCCCGAGACCGACCCGGTTCCGGTCTCGAAGGCGGTGAGCTCGATCTCGCCGAGGTCTTCGTCGCCGTCGACGACGACGCGGAGATCGCGGTTCTGCGCGCCCGTGGCCCCGAGCGAGAGCCGGTAGGTGCCGGCGAGGAGACCCTCGAAGGAGAACTCTCCGGTCGACGGGTCGATCGAGGCGTTGTCGGTCGTGCCGTAGGGCCAGGTCTGGATGCTCGCGAAGCCCGACGTGAACGTCGCGCCACCGGAGAGCACGACCGAGCCGGACACGGAGTGGTCGCCGACCGGCTCGGGCACGAGTTGCACGTTGCGCGTCGTCGAGCCGGGGAGGGCTTTGACCGCGATCTGCTTGGTCGTGTACGTGACACCGGTGTAGCCGGACTCGAACATCGAGGGTCCGTTGATGCTGATGGTGCGGAACGTCGTCGACGACGACGGGAGCGTGAGCACGTACCCGCCGTCGGGGCCGCTCTTCGCGGAGCGCGAGAGGAAGTCGGCGCCGACCTGATACGACGCGGTGATGCTCGCGTTCTCGATCGGGGTCGACGTTCCCGCGACGGTGATCGTTCCCGTGATCGTCGCGTCGTTGGCGGGCAGGGCGCGGAGAGTGAGATCGGCACGAGCGCTGGGGTTCGACGGGCCGACGAGCACGTTCATGCGCTCGGGGAAGTACGGCCAGTCCGGGTCAAACGCGGCGACGCTCACCGTGAGCGTGTCGGTGCTGAATCCCTCGACCGTGAACTCCCCGTTCTCGTCGGTCGTGCCCGTGCCGTACTGGCTGGTGCCCGGCCCCGGATTCGCCGAGTTGATCGAGACCGGCGCGTTCTCGACCGGATCTCCGTCGGCGTCGACGACGCGCCCGACGACCTCGTACGGACCGGTGTCGGCGGCGGCGGGGTCGGCATCTCCGACGCCCAGTCCCAGCAACAGACCGAGGGTCGCGGTGACAGCGAGAAGAGCGGTGGCTCGAGTGCGACGCACGGACTCTCCTGGGGGAGCTCGATGAGGGGGTGCTCGCACAGTAGCGGTCGCCGACCACCCACCGATATGGGGAGCGGAGGGGGACTCCCGGCTCCGCGCCGAGGGATGGCCGCGGGCGACCTTCAGGTGGCGGCGTTGCGGCGCCGCTCGTCGGCGAGCGTGCTGAGCGTCGCGACGACCTGCCGTGCGATCGCGCGGCCGGCACGGCTCGCCCCGATCGTCGAGGCGGTCGGCCCGTACCCGGCGAAGAACAGACGGGGGTTCTTCCACGAGACGTTCTTGCCGACGACGATGCCCCCCGACTTCTCCCGCAGTTTCAGGGGGGCGAGATGGCGCAGCTCCGGACGGAATCCGGTCGACCAGATGATCGCGTCGGCGGGCCGGAAGGCCCCGTTCGACCAGCGGATGCCGTCGGCCTCGATCGTGGAGAACATCGGCCGGGCGACGAGCAGCCCGCGATCGATGGCCGCCTGGATGCGGCGGCTGCGCGGAACCCCGGTCGTGCTGACGATGCTCGGCAGGGCGCGCCCCTCGCGGGCGGCCTCATCCTGCAGCGCGACCGCCGACTGTCCGCCCTCGATGTTGAGGTTCTCCCCGTCGAGGAACTCGATCGGGCGACGGGCGACCCAGGTGAGCGACTCGGCGACGTCTTCGAGTTCCATGAGGAACCCGATCGCACTCGTTCCCCCGCCCACGACGACGACGTTCTGGCCCCGGAAGTCCTCCGCCGACCGGTACTCCGCCGTGTGCAGGTGCCGGCCCCGGAACAGGTTCATGCCGGGGTAATAGGGCACGAAGGGGGCGCCCCACGTGCCCGTCGCGTTGACGAGGGCGAGGCACGAGACCTCGCGTTCGCCGTAGGGTCCCTCGAAGGTCACGACGAACCCGTCGGCGTTCATCTCGACGCGGGTGACGTCGGCCGGACGCACGACCTGCAGCCCGTAGTGCTCTTCGTACCGGGCGTAGTACTCGGCGACGACGTCCCGTGCGGGCAGGGACTTGTCGGCGGTGTCGAAGCTCAGCCCGAGTTCGTCCATTCCCGGGAGATCGTGCACTTTGTGCGCGTACCCGAGACGCAGGGCCTCCCAGCGGAACTGCCAGGCGCCACCGGTGCCGGGCCCGCGATCGAGCAGCACGAACTCGTTGCCCGCGTCGAGGCCGAGACGCCGCAGATAGTAGGCCACCGAGAGCCCCGCCTGCCCCGCGCCGACGACCACGACCGAGGTGTCGATGTCGCTCTCGGTCACCCGGTCAACGTTACCTGCAGCCCTGGGTCGGGCCGACGGGCGGGCGAGGCGTGCGTGATAGACTCCACGACAGTCTTTTTCCCATTTCGCAACCTGAGATCGAGGGGGTCACGCATGGGGCGCGGCCGTCAGAAGGCGAAGCACACGAAGGTGGCTCGGGAGCTGAAGTACTTCAGTCCTGACACCAACTACAACGCTCTGCAAGAGGAGCTCGGCGGCAACCCCCGCCTCGAGGAAGACCTCGCGAAGTGGTCGGAGTACATCGACGACGAGACCGACGTCGACGACGAGGACGCCCCGGAGTCGAAGACCGCCTGAGCGGCTCACCCACGGTGACCGGAGAGGCGACGTCGGGTCAGCCCGCGTAGGTGCCGACGAGCCGCACGGCGCCGCCGTCCACACCCTTCGCGCCCTGCGTGAAGCCGTCGAGGTCGTGGGCGCCGACGGTGACGCGTCCGACGACCCAGGCGGGCAGGCCGGATGCCGTGAGCGCGTGGGTGACGGCCGATGCGGCGTCCTGCGCGACGACGGCGAGGAAGCCGACCCCGAGGTTCCAGGTGCCTTCCGCGGCCTCGAGGTCGAAGCCGCCCCAGTCGGCGAGGATGCGGAACACCGGCTGCGGGCTCCAGGTCGAGCGGTCGACCTCGACCCAGGAGCCTTCGGGGAGCACGCGCGCGAGGTTCGCCGCGAGGCCACCGCCCGTGACGTGCGACAGGGCGTGCACCGCCGACGGCACCTCGTCGATGACCCGCAGCAGCGGGGTCGTGTAGAGGCGGGTCGGCTCGAGCAGTGCGCGTCCGACGCTGCCGCCGAACTCGGGAGCGTCGTCGGTGATCGCGACACCCCGGTCGCGCAGGATCTTGCGCACAAGCGAGAAGCCGTTGCTGTGCAGTCCGCTCGACGCGATCGCGACCACGACGTCGCCGTGCCGCACCTTCTCGGGGCCGAGCACGGCATCCGCCTCGACCGCCCCGACCGCGGCGCCCGCGACGTCGTAGTCGTCGTCGGCGATGAGCCCGGGATGCTCGGCCGTCTCGCCGCCGACGAGCGCGGTTCCCGTCGCGGCGCACGCGGTCGCGATGCCGGTGACGATCGCCGCGATGCGCTCGGGCACGACCTTGCCGCACGCGATGTAGTCGGTCATGAACAGCGGCTTCGCGCCGACCACGACGATGTCGTCGACGACCATGCCGACGAGGTCCTGACCGATCGTGTCGTGGATGTCGAGGGCCTGCGCGATCGCGATCTTCGTGCCGACGCCATCCGTACTCGTCGCGAGCAGGGGCTTCGTGAAGGACAGGAGCGCCGAGACGTCGAACAGGCCCGCGAATCCGCCGACCCCGCCGAGCACATCGGGGCCGTGGGTGCGGCTCACGGCCGCCTTCATCAGGTCGACGGCGAGGTCGCCCGCCCGGGTGTCGACTCCCGCGGCGGCGTAGGGATCTGCGGAGGTGGCGGCCACGTCTTCAGGCTACCGGCGGGCACGCACTTCAGCGGCCGTTCCGGCCCGATGACGTCGAGGTGTATCTTTGGTGTATGGCTCGCACCAACATCGACATCGACGAAGAGGCGTGTGCTCTCGTCATGAAACAGAAGGGCTTCATCACGAAGCGCGACGCCGTCAACTACGCACTACGACGCGCCGCGATCGTTCCGATGACGACCGGCGAGCTGCTGGCGATGGAAGGCAGCATCCCCGACTTCCCACCTCTGGACGAGCTACGGCCCACCGAGGACCTGCGCCCCTGGTGATCCTTCCCGACTCGTCGGCGTGGATCGACTATCTGCGCGGACTCGACACTCCCGCGCGTCCCGCACTCCGTGCCGCGATCCGCGACGGCCTCGCCGTCCTCTGCGAACCCGTCTGGGCCGAAGTCACCCGCGGAGCGAGGGACGACCGGCAGCAGGAGACGATCCAGCGGGCGCTCGTGGCCGCTCCGATGATCCCGACCACACGCGAGGACTGGGAGAACGCCACGACGATCGGCCGGATCACCAGCCGCCGCGGCATCGTCATCCGCTCGTTCATGGACTGTCTGATCGCCGCGATCGCGGTGCGCAGCGACGCGACGGTGCTGCACAGCGACGTCGACTTCGAACGGATCGCGTCCGTCTTCCCACTTCTCGACCAGACCCGCGGGTGATCCCGTCCGGCGCTCGCGCTACCCGGGGACCGTCGCGCCGTCGGGCCACGCCGCGATGCACACCTTGTTGCCCGACCGGTCGGCGAGGATCCAGGATGCCGGTGCCCCCGAGTCGTCGACGATGCGACCGCCCGCGGCCACCGCGGCCTGGAGGCGCGCTTCGGCGTGCTCGCGTGCGATCGAGACGTCGATGTGCATCGCGTGCCTGAGCGGGCGGAACGCATCGAGTTCCTGCATCCACACCGTCGAGCTCTGCCCCGCCGGGTCGAGGCCGTTGTCGTCCTGGAGCGGCGCGTAGCCGAGGACCGCGCGCCAGAATCCGACGTCGATCGCCTCGGGATGCGCCGCGACGGCGACCTGGACCTCACTGACCGCCGACCGGTCCGCGACGGCCCCGTGCTCTCGCGCCACCCGGGAGATCGCGCGTGCGACCTCGATGTGGGTGCTCTCGGTGTTCCAGACCTCGCGCGTGAGTTTCACCGTCAGCCGGTCGTCGACGGCGGAGAGCAGCGTGCGCGGATCGAGCCCGTCGACCTCCGCGACCGCGACCGCGAGTCGGGCCGCGTCACGCAGCGTGGCGACCCGGAACACCGCGGTCGGCCCGCCGTGGAGCACCACCCAGTCGTCGACACCGTCCGCGGCGAGGAACTCCCGCCATCCCTGCTCGCTCATAGCGGCCACCCTAGGCGGCGGCCCGGACGCCGGAGCGTAACCTCGACACGTGCACGTCGCCGGAAGCCCGAGCTGGGAGGCGCGGGAGAACGCCTCGCGCGAGATCCTCGTCGGGCTGTACGTCCGCGACGCCCTCGGCGTCGCGGATCCGTCGGGATTGCCCCGCCTGCTCGGCACCGGCCTGAGCGATCCCGGCCCGGCCGACGAGCGCACCAACTGGTGGTGGCAGCGCTGGTGGATCGCGATCCTCGATCCCGACGAGGGTCGGCACGCCGGGCTGCCCGCGGAGTTCGCCGAGGTCGGCGACCGCGCGCTCAAACGCCACCTCGACGATGCCCGCACGTGGGCGGATGTCGCGCACACCGCGTTCGTCGAGGGCGCGACCGCGCGCCGCGACCTCACCCTCACGACCGCGGTGCGGGACTGGGAGCAGCGGAACGGCCGCCCGGCCCGGGCCTTCCGGCTGCGGATCGAGATCCTGCCGCTCACGACGGCGGGCATCTGGTGGATCGGCGAGAACGCGATCGCGGTCGACGAGCTGCTGCGCGCCGACACCGCGTCGTACTCCCTCGCGCTCGCGCCGATCATCGAGCGGCTCGCCTGAGCCGGGCGTTCGCCGTTCACCTGTGGGACACTGAGACGTACCTGCCCGGTACTTCGCGCAACCTCTCCGGGAGTCACCGCAAACCATGTGCGGCATCGTCGGCATCGTCTCGTCGAACCCGGTCAATCAGCAGGTCTACGACGCGCTCGGTCTTCTGCAGCACCGCGGGCAGGACTCCACCGGCATCGCGACCGCCGACGGCAGCACGATCCACCTGCACCGCGCGCGCGGCCAGGTGCGCGAGGCGTACCGCACGCGCGACATGCGCAGCCTGCTCGGCACGATGGGCCTCGGCCACGTCAGGTACACGACGCGGGGGGACGCGAACAAGGAGCAGGAGTCGCAGCCGTTCTACGTGAACGCCCCCTACGGCATCGTGCTCGTGCACAACGGCAACCTCACGAACACCCGGGAGCTGTCGCAAGAGCTGTTCAGCGTCGACCGTCGTCACCTCAACACCGACTCCGACACCGAGTTGCTCGTCAACGTGCTCGCCCACGAACTGCAGCAGCAGGTGCGCGGCACGACGCTCGACCCGGATCAGGTCTTCGATGCGATCGAGCGCCTGCACGAGCGCGTCGAGGGTTCGTATGCCTCGATCGCGCTCATCGCCGGGCACGGGCTGCTCGCCTTCCGCGACCCGTTCGGCATCCGCCCCCTCGTGCTCGGCCGCAAGCCCGCGGGTCTCGTCGGTCACGAGTGGGTGGTGGCGAGCGAGTCGCTCGTGCTCGAGGCCGACGGCTACGAGTTCGTGCGCGATGTCGCCCCCGGCGAGGCGATCTTCATCACGCGCGACGGCGAGATGTTCAGCCGCCAGTGCGCGAAGAACCCGGTGCTCATCCCGTGCGCGTTCGAGTACGTCTACCTCGCGCGGCCCGACTCGGTCATGAACGGCATCTCGGTGTATGAGGCGCGACTGCGGCTCGGCGACCGGCTCGCCGACACGATCGCGCGGTACACCCCGTCCGGGGCGATCGACGTCGTCATGCCGATTCCCGACTCGTCGCGCCCGGCGGCGATGCAGGTGGCGCAGAAGCTCGGCATCCCGTATCGCGAAGGGTTCTACAAGAACCGCTACGTCGGCCGCACCTTCATCATGCCCGGGCAGGAGCAGCGTCGACGCAGCGTGCGGCAGAAGCTCAACGCGATGTCGAGCGAGTTCGCCGGCAAGAACGTGCTCATCGTCGACGACTCGATCGTGCGCGGCACGACGAGCAAGGAGATCATCGACATGGCCCGGCAGGCGGGTGCGAACTCGGTGACCTTCACGTCGGCCGCCCCGCCCGTGCGCTACCCGCACGTCTACGGAATCAACATGCCGTCGCGGCACGAGCTCGTCGCCGCGGGACGCAAGATCCCCGAGATCGCGACCGCCCTCGGCGCCGACTACCTCATCTACCAGGAGGTCGAGGACATGCAGGCGGCGATCCTCGAGGGCTCCGACATCTCCGGGCTCGAGATGTCGTGCTTCACAGGCGACTACGTGACCGGAACGGTGAGCGACGAATACCTCGCCTGGGTCGAGTCGAATCAAGCCTCCTGAGGTCATCATCTCGACGGTCACGAGAGTTCACGCGCGGTTCAGGGCCGCGACCTCCGCGGAGTGACCGAACGGGTGCGATCGTGGGCGGATGACCGTGCAGGCGTGCCTCAACGGATGGCGAGCTCCCGCGGAGTCCCCGGCCCTCCCGACCACGCCCGGGGAGCTCGCCGAGGAGGCCGCATCCGCCGTCCGAGCCGGGGCGGCGAGCATCCATCTCCACGCGAAGGATGCGAGCGGGCTCGACACTCTCGACCCGGAGGCCGTCGCTGTCGCGATCCTCGCCGTGCGCCGGCGTGTCGACTCCGTCCCGATCGGGTGACGACGGGGTCGTGGGCCTCAGCCGGACCTGACGAACGCCTCGACCAGGTGCGACGCTGGACCGTGCTGCCCGACTTCGCGTCGGTCAATTGGCACGAGCCCGGGTCGGTGAGGCTCGCGGAGCACTTGCTCGATCGGGGTGTCGGGATCGAGGCGGGCCTTCACACGACGGAATCGATCGCCGCGTGGACGCGGTGGCCGCGCCGCGGCGAGACGACGCGCGCGCTGTTGGAGGTCATCGAGCCGCTCAGCGCGAAGTCGGGCCTCGCCCGGGCCCGGAACCTCGTCGACGCGTTCCATCCGTGGGAGAGTGCCGTGCCGGTGCTGTTGCATAGCGAGGACGTCGCGAGCTGGGAGGTGTCCCGGGAAGCGGCACGGCTCGGAGTCGACACGCGCATCGGGCTGGAGGACACGCTCTTCCTGGCTGACGGCACACCCGCCCGCGGGAACGCGGAACTCGTACGGGCAGCCGTCGACCTCTATGTCGCGCGCTAGCTCGGGTCGGCCGGATCGGTGATCTCGTCGCGCGCGACGGTGACCGTGCGGGCGCGACGAATCGAGATGCGGTCGAGCACGAGCGCGACGAGCCCGCCGAGCAGCACGCCCGCGGGGATGCCGTAGAGGCAGAAGTACGCGAACGACGCGAGGAAGCCGACGCTCGGGTCGGCGGGGAAC
>Ga0075012_10002075_pt1 | contig 19883 bp, 18 predicted proteins | sample All_14_2_FD_71474 | JGI IMG/M metagenome (GOLD analysis project Ga0075012, IMG submission 71474) | Freshwater microbial communities in response to fracking from Pennsylvania, USA - Allegheny Zone_MetaG_DW_15 | ecosystem: Environmental > Aquatic > Deep subsurface > Groundwater > Drilled... | reverse complement strand
CCTCTACGCCACCGAGTTGGTAGAAGATCTCGCCGGGCAGGCTGCGCGTGGACACGTCGTCATGGACGGCAAAGACTAAGCCACCAGTCTTGCTAGCGTCGATGGCGACGACCTTTACGGCTTTGGGCCGGCCGGCCGAAGGCAGAAGTTCGGTGCCCAGCGAGGTGTCCGCGATGTTCTGGGCCAGATGCCACAGGGTCATCAAAGTGTGCGTCTTGCCACCACCGAAGCCGGTGCTCAGCCGCAGCAAGGCACCTCCGTCGGTCGAACTGGCCAGCCGGTCGAACACGGCACGCACGATGCCACAGAGCTGACCTGCGGGGTGTGTGTTGCGGAAGAACGTGGCGGCGTCGCTGTAGACGTTGTGCGCCGTACCATCGATCAGGTCCCCGAAGTCGGCGGCGAAGATGCTGTCCTGCAAGTCGCCCTGCAAGACTTCCGCGCGCGGCTTGCAGCCCGTCAACACACCCATGACCACCCTCCTGGAACCTCGGGGACCCAGACTACGACACGATACGTGAAGGGTACTCTGGCGGCGGAGTCGTGGCAACAGCGGTGCGGCGCTGGAGGGTTTGAAGTGCACCCCTGCCGTCATACACACAGTGAGAGGACGGGGGCACGCCAAAGGCGCACGGAGAGTTTCTGCGAGGATGCCATTGTTGAAGGAGCATGGTCTGCCGTGGCCAACGTACGGCAATGCAGAGCACTGCAATGGCTCTGCATTAGAGGCTAGCTATGTTGGATGAATGGTCTGGGCCCTACACCACCCGCGTGAGTGCTAGTTACCGCAGGCTGTATGCATTGGGTATCTCCACCAAGCACTGGTCAGGCCAGAGGCCGCGGCCGGACCGCATCACAGTTCGTGTCGCTGAGTTTCCTGGCTTCGAGGCAGAAGGTGCCTACCAGGCCAACGGGAAGCTCAGCGGGCAGGCGGCCGTGCACGACCTCTACGAAATAGACGGCGACATCGACCTCGAATACCGCCTGAGTCCTGATGGCACGGTTGTTGAGATAACCACGCCGCTCTCTGAGGCAAAGCGGCCCCAGGTCGGCTTGGCCACCCCGGTCGACACCGAGAGCGAAGCCAAACTGCCGGCGGAGGCACAAGAAGCCCAGGTCCCTGCCGCGCCGGTCGGCGACACCGTGCTTGATAGGCGAATGTTGCGGCACATTCACTTCGAACCGTTCCGGCCCACCAATCTGGACGTTTGGAGTCCGCAGACCGAGACCGACATCTATTTGGTCTTTGGCGTGCTGCAGGAGAGCACGAAGTACGAGTACTGCTGCGGAGCGAGCAAGGAGGTGCTGAACCGCCTCGGCTACTCATTGGCGGAGATCACTAAGCCAGACGCCATCCTGATCCGAAGGGCCAGCCAGGAGTACGTGCTCGCGGAGTGCAAGATGCGTTCGAAGGACTACAAGCCAAACAACTACGACGTCGATGTATTGGTAGTGTGGGAGGACGACGCCGCAGAGCGCGACGGACTCCCGGAAGTGATTGCCCTGCGACCCATCGCGCGCGAAGTCGCTCGGCAGGATTTTGAGGCTCAATGAGCCCAAGGCGCCGCCGCCATATCAGCGCGGGGGCCGTCGGCATTGGTCCTCTGCGATCACCCCATTGGGCGGTTGGGATCATTTGCTGGACTGGAGCGGTGCTGCTAGGCAGGGGGTAGCCTTGAGCTTGCTGCGTATCCCGTATGAAACCGAGGGCTTCCCCGCTGGCACAGTCGCCAATGGGTCAGACGAGCTGTCTGTGACCTGGGACGACGTTCTCTGGGCCGCGGTGACGGTCGGCCGACCCAGCAGGCACTACGTCTTCCAGCATGGCGATGCATCTGCCTACGAAGCCCTCTTCCGGTGGTCACTGCTGCGGATGGCACTGGAGCAGAGCAGCATCGCCGCGTACCGCCTCCGTCGGACCAGTGCAGCCCGCACGCTGGACCCCACGGAGAAGGGGGCGGTGAACTACTTCCTGGGCATGACGTTCTGCAAGCTCTTCGCTGCCAAGTTGCTGGAAACCCCATGGCTGCTGCACCTCGATGTGTTCCGACCGCAAATGAACCCGGTCCTGACGGGTAGGTCCCGCCCCGACCTGATCGGAGTGCAGACCGGCACCGGGCAGTGGCATGGCTTCGAGTGCAAAGGGCGGGTGAGTCAGCCAGGCGCCACTGCGAAGAGCAAAGCCAAAGACCAGGCCTTACGGCTCGTCAGCGTGAACGGGACGCCGTGCACGTTGCACGTCGGGGCGATTACCTACTACCGGAACGACGTCCTCCAGTTCTACTGGTGCGACCCTGCGCCGCGCGAGCGGAACGGGATCGACGTGCGTATTGCTGCGAACGCTTGGCGTCACTACTACGCGCCGGTTGTACACCTGATCCACGACGCCGACCGCCGCGGCGCGATGCAGAGGGAGGCGGGCGTTTTCGTTGCGGTCGAAGGGCTCGACCTCGAAGTGAGCATCCACCCGGCGGTGGCGGAACTCCTCGTGAACGAGCAATGGGCCGCCGCGCAACGCGTGGCTATGGATGCCGCGAGTGACTTTGCAGGAGCCGGGTATCAGCCTGACGGGTTGTGGGTCAAGACAGGGGAGTCGTGGCGGCGGCGATCTGAGGATTCGGTCTTGCTAGAGGGGTGACCTGAAGATGTCCACTGCGCTGTTCTCTGGCCCAGGCACGGTTTTCGTCCTCGGTGCTGGAGTTGACGTTCCTTTCGGCCTGCCAACGATGACCGGACTGGTCGGCGAGTTGGCGCGCTTCGCAGCCGGTGAGGGACGCCCAATCCACGACGCTCTGCGCAAACACGCCAGGGGCATGCGGTTCAGCCTCGAAAAGCACACCGGGGATGAGGGTGAGCGGTTCGCCGAGGGGCTGCTCAGCACTCGCTCTCACCTGCTGGCGCCGATCCAATCGGCGCTGGACAAGCACCCGGACCCCAACAGTGAGGTGATCAAAGCTGTCACAAGAGTCGTCGCTGGGCTGGCCAGCATCAACAAGTCGAACCAACTCGACGCCGAGACGGTCAAGGCGCTAGCGCAAGTCGGCGGCGAAGAGGGTCTGGGAACGGACGCCGACACACTGCTCGACACGCGCGGGATCAGCCTGTCGGCGGCTCCACGCCAAGCCATGCGCCGCATCTTCCAGGGCATGATCCGGGACGTGCCGGGCCTGACGGAGGACGAGAAGACGGCGCTGGGTGAGATGGTCGCCGCCGTGTCGAACTTCGAGGAGATGCTCGGGGACTTCTTCTCCGGCTTCTTCACCAAGTCGGTGGCGAACCAGAAGAAGTACTTCTACCTGTCCTGGCTGTTCTGGGCCTTCATCCGGCATCGGGCGGCCGAGGGCAAGGTGAACCGGCCGAGTTCGCTGTACCCGGTTCTGTCCGAGATCACGAACGGCGACAGCATCATCACGTTCAACTACACGGACTTCTTCTGCGACCAGACCCGGCCGACCGACGGCTACTTCCACGGCGACGTGGGTTCGTACATCCGGCTGGATACGCGCGAGTACCTCGCCAACGATGACGTGGTGAAGCAGGCGGAAACGGTCGCCGCGATGGCGGCATTCATCCAGGGCTTGGACACAGACTTCGATGCGCAACGTGTGCATATCCCCGGTATCGTGCCGCCCCTGGCGGTGAAGCCAGTCATCTGCACCGAGTACCTGAACCGCTGGTATCACTGCGGGGAGAAGATCCGGGACGCCAAGAACATCGTCATCGTTGGCTACTCCTTCAACCTGGTGGACGAGCACTTCAACGACCTGGTGCGGAAGAACCATGGCGCCCGTATCGTCCTTGTCAACCCGCAAGCGAGCGCGGTCGAAGAGAGCATCTGCCGTGCGCTGGCTTTCGACCGAACCGGTCTGAACGGTGTGACCATCGAAGGGCTGCGCTGCCGGAAGGGGCGCAACATGACGTTCGTCAGCGCGAAGGCAGAGGAGTTGACGGCCGACATCATCACCGCTCTGCTCAGGGTCTGAGCCTGCCGTTATCGGTGCTCTGTGTCTTCAGGGGTGCGCTAAGATCCCGAGGTGCTTGACTCCTCCGAAGTAGGGTGGTAAGATTTTCATACCGCACCGCGGAGATGCACGATGCAGCCTGAAGAGCTATGCCAGATCCTGTGCCGGACCATCGAAGCGGCACTCGCCCGGTCCGGCGTCACGGGCGTGACGGTCACCGAACAGATGGCGCCGTACGAGATTCCCGACTTTGACAGCCCGCTGGCTGTTGAGGTACTACTCGACGTCCTGGCGGAGCTGGGTGCGGATCTGGATCCGGCCGTGGTGCTGGAGTTGGTTGAGGGGTTCGGACACCGAACAACGCCTACTGCTGTGGGGGCGATTGCGGAGAAGCTGTCCGAGGCTTTGGCCGCTGTCACGACCGCAGGGGCAGGCAATGAGTGAGCGCGAGGAGCACAAGCAGCAGATTTCGGAACGGCTTCGGTACGCAAGAGAAGCGGCCGGCCTTTCACAAGGCCAGGTGGCTCGCATGTTGGACTATCACCGGCCAAGCATCAGTGAGATGGAGGCGGGCCGCCGACGCGTGAGCAGCGACGAGTTGGTCCGCCTAGCAGACATCTATGGCGTTGGGGTAGGGTGGCTTGCCGGTGAGGAGGCCGACCTTCCGGGTGAGACCACCAGTCTCATGGCGGCGCGGGAACTCGAGAAGCTCACAGACGACGAGCTCGACCAACTGCTTCGCCTGGTCCAAGCCATTCGTTCCGGCCGAGAAGATCCTCAATGAGGCAGGACCTGATCCGGCTGGCTGCGGTGCGTGCGGGCCAGTTGCGCCGTCAAGCCGGCATCGCAGACCATCTCCCGGTCTGTGCAATCGACATGGCTACACAGCTCGGCATCGAGGTTCGCCTTGTCGACATGGGCCGGCTGGAGGGTACGTACTGGCCTGGTGAGCCGCCAATCATCGCTCTCGGTGCCCATAGGCCAGCAGGCCGGCGAGCTTTCACTTGCGCGCATGAGCTGGGTCACCACATGTTCGGACATGGCAACAGAGTAGACGAGCTGGCGCCGATGTCAGCCGCCGATCGTGCCAAACCTGATGAGGAGGTGTTGGCTGACGCCTTTGCCGCGATGCTCCTCATGCCGCAGTCGTTGATCAAGGGGGCCTTCGCTCAACGTGGCTGGGCCGTGGGCGATGCCACAGCAGAGCAGGTGTACGTGGTGGCTTGCTGGTTCGGCGTCAGCTACGACGCGCTGGCGACGCAGATGGGGTCCATGTTCGGACTGGTCAACCGCACTACGTTGTCCGCGCTTCGGAAAGCTCAGCCCCAGTCCATCCGGCAGCGCTTGGCCGGCCAGGCGTGTGATGGGCTGATCTGGACCGATGAGCAATGGCCCTCGGGCCACCCTATCGACGTGGAGGTCGGCGACCTGGTTCGGTTGCCTCAAGGGGTTTGCGTCGAAGGGCGTGGAGTTTCGTTGCTCGATGAGGCGGATGGATCCAGCTTCGTGAAAGCCCATGCGGCCGGTCTGGACCGAGCCTTCCTACCTGGCTCCGAATGGGCCTGCTTCATCCGTATCCAGCCCCGAAGCTACGTCGGCCGAGCCGATTACCGCCACCTTGACGAGTGCGAAGAGGAGCCAGACTGATGCCCGATGCAATGACCCAACACGTAGTCCAGGCAGAAACGGTTTCCCAGGGGTGGGCGCTGGCGTTCAGTCGAGTGCATGAAGCGGCCGGTGGCGAGGTGCGCCCACTACTCCTGCGCGTGACCGGCGAAAATGCTGGTCCCGCCATGGGAGATGCCATTCGGGAGGCAGTTGACCAGGCACTTCGGCAGGGCGGTCGCGCTGACACGCAGACGGTGGCCAACACGATCTTCCCAGACCGTCTTTGGGATCCAGCCCAGCCCAGAGAGAGGCTCTACGAAAGATTCGAGCGCATCCATCCCGTGGTCAGGAGATGTCACGCCAACCGGAAAGGCACTTACTTCCAGAGGATGATCGGTTTCGAGTGGGATCGCGACTGCTCGGTGCCTGGTGCCGTCAACCAACTGGAGCAGGTCATCAAGAGCCTGTCCAGGCGCGGGGCGATCAGACGCGAGCACCAGGTGTGCGTGTTCGACCCCAGGCGGGATCTACCCATTCGGCGTGAGCCGGCCTTCCCGTGTCTGCAACAACTGGCATTCCAGCCGGTTGGCAACGACCGGCTCGCTATGTCTGCTTTCTACGCGACCCAGTACATGCTCGAAAAGGCCTACGGCAATTACCTCGGCCTCTGGCGGCTCGGCCAGTTCGTGGCCCACGAGACGAAGCGTCGGATGTGGGAACTCGACTGCTTCGTCGGGGTGGCGATGCTGGGGCATACCAAGGCCGAGCTGTCAGGCCTAGCGGCAAGGGTGCGGAGCATCGCCAACGATGCGGTTGGACCGGCCGCGCCCGCGTCCTGTACGTTGTGACGGCGATGCTCCTCATGCCATCCGACGATGCTTCGAGCGAGTCGCTCCAACCGCAGCTACCGTTCTTCGGCGATCAACCGGAAGAACGTGTTCGCTTGGACATGGCCGACTGGCTACCGGCCAAGCCAACGGTCGTGTTTGAGACCTTCTGGCGCTTCGCGACGGAGCGGCAAGCGGTATTCTTCCGTCGCTTCCGTGGTCTGAGGCCGCCCTGGACTGACGATCCGATACTGCGGCTCCACAAGTTCACCAACGCCTACCGCGCCTCTGACCGCGCGAGCCAGTACCTGATCCGCTCGGTGATCTACGAAGGCGATCAGTCCGCGAGCGAGGTGGTTTTCCGGACCCTGCTGTTCAAGCTGTTCAACCGCGTCGAGACCTGGGAGACGCTGGTCGCGGCTTGTGGGCCACCATCCTGGCGCGAGTTCGATCTCCGTCGCTACGAGCACACGCTGAGTCGAGCGATGGAGCATGGCCCGATTTACTCGGCGGCTTACCTGATGCCGGCTGGGCGTGGCAGCACAGGTCGTGGCTCCAAACACCGCTTCCACCTGGAGTTGCTTGACCGGATGATGCGCGACGAGTTGCCATCGCGCCTACACGATGCGGGCTCCATGAGGCGAGCGTTCGAGCTGCTTCGCAGCTACCCGGGCATTGGTGATTTCCTCGCCTACCAGTATGTCACGGACATCAACTATAGCGATGTGGTCGGCTTCAGCGAGATGAGCTTCACCGTGCCAGGACCAGGGGCGCGGGACGGCTTGCGGAAGTGCTTTGCAGACCTGGGGGGGCTTTCCGAGCCCGAAATGATCCGATTCGTGGCCGACCGACAGGATGCTGCGTTCGGGCAGATGGGCTTGGCGTTCCAGGACCTGTGGGGCCGCCGGTTGCAGCTCATCGACGTGCAGAACCTATTCTGCGAAGTCGACAAGTATGCTCGCGTGGCTCATCCGGATGCCACTGGACTGAGCGGAAGGACGCGCATAAAGCAACGTTACTACCAGAATCCGTGTCCTATCCAGTACTGGTATCCGCCCAAGTGGGGATTGAACGCCCACATCGCGGCGGATCAGGGGGACTCCCGTGAGGCTGTTTGAGGGTGACACGGCTGATGAGGTTTGGCTGGATGCTGCGGCTGAGGTGCGGGCTGGGCATCCCCTCCAACGTCTGGACGGCCGAGGCGGACCGGTCTACGATTTGGGTCGCGTTGTATTCACCATCAAGGAGCCCCGGTGCCGGTGGGTACACAGCAGGCGGCCGGCCATGAATCCGGCCTTCGCACTTGCGGAGGTGATCTGGATCTTGGCCGGTCGCAAGGATGCGGCATTCTTGAACTACTTCAATCCGCGTCTGCCGCAGTACGCGGGCCGTGGCGATGCCTACACTGGTGCCTATGGCCATCGGTTGCGCCACGCATTCGGGATCGATCAGCTCGAGCACGCCTGCCAAGCCCTCACCGGTCAGCCCAACAGTCGGCAAGTGGTTCTACAGATCTGGAATCCGCAGCGTGATCTGCCGGCTGAGAGTGGAGATCCGGCCCACGACGACGTGCCGTGCAATCTCTGCGCGCTATTGAAGTTGCGTGGGGGCAGGCTTGAGTGGACCCAGGTCATGCGCAGCAGTGATCTGGTGCTCGGCATACCGCATAACTTCGTGCAGTTCACGTCCCTGCAAGAGGTCATGGCTGGATGGCTGTGCGTGGAGCTTGGTAGCTTCTGCCTAGTCACCGACTGCCTGCATGTGTACGAACCCCGCCTTGACGACGTGTGTTCGGCGGTGCCAACGCCACCGCCAAACGGCGAGCCAAGAGACCTGTGCTTGGGTGAGGCTGCTAGCAGGGCCGCCCTAGACAGGGTAGTTGAGCTGGCCGACATGATGACTGTCAGTGGCATACCCAGCGCCGACTTGGTCCGTGCGGTCGATGCCTGCGGGCTGCCAGGCGCATGGCACGACGTGCTCTGTGTGCTCGCTGCGGACTACGCTAGGCGGTCGCGCTGGCCGGCGTTGGTCTCGGAAGTGGTGGCCCGCTGTCGGGATCCATGGTTGCGTCATATGTGGCATTCGTGGGAGCGACGCAGGGCTGCAGAGACAGGCCTGGCCTCTCCAAGCGATGATCAGGGCGCCGATTCCTCCTGCGGATAGTACGGCACATGCAGCCGCGCCGCGAGCCGCTCCTTGGCCCGCTCACCGCGCCGGTCATACTTGGCCGTGACCGCCGGCGACGAATGCCCGAGCAGCCCGCTGACGGCGACGATGTCGCCCGAGTTGTCCAGCGCGTTGGAGGCCAGCGTGCGCCGCGCGTCGTGCGGCGCGAAGTGGGCCACGCCCGCCTGGCGCGCGCGCTTCAGGCAGGCGTTGTAGAGGGCCTGGCTGGTCAGGTGCCGGATGTCCAGCACGCCGGCCTTGTTGATGGGCACGAACAGCGCGCCGGGCGTGTCGCCGCGCACGTCGAGCCAGTCGGCCAGGCACTGTGCCACGCCGGCAGCCAGGGGAACATAACGCTCCCGGCGGCCCTTGCCGGAGACACGTAGCCGACCGGGGTCGGGCTCGTAGTCGGCCAGGGTCAGCAGCGCCACCTCGTTGCGCCGCAGTCCGCCGCCGAACAGCACGGCCAGCAGCGCCTTGTCGCGCCGCCCGGCGTTGGAGCTGTCCATGGCGCAGAGCTTCATCAGCGCGTCCAGCTCGCCCGAGCGCACTTCGCGGCCCGCCGGCAGCGACGAGCCGCGCGGCACGGGCACATCCTTGAGCCGCAGCCACTGGCCATCGCTGATCAGCTCCAGCCGCCAGGCCGCGCGCATGACGCCGAGGACACAGTTGCGGATGTGGCCGATGCCGGCGGGCTTGCGGCCTTCGTCGGCCAGCACGGCCAGCAGCGCGGCCAGGTGCTGGTAGCGCAGTTGCGACCAGTCGACCGCCAGCGGGTCCTCCAGGGCGCCGCCGGACAGCAACCGCGTGGCCGTGCGCAGCGACGACAGCACGCCGGGCCGGGCCCGCGTCGATTGCGCGGCCAGGTGGATGGCCGCGGGGTTGGTAACCAGCGGTATGGGGTACGCGACGACGGGGATCAGAGCATCCATGGCGGCCCCTTTCCCCGCCGTCCCGTCCCTTCCTTCAAGATCACTTGTAATAAGGCATAGCGCGGCCGGAGAGTGTACTGCGCAGGCGGATAGGTGCCCCCGTTGTCCCGGACGATTGGTCACTCGCCGGGCTCAGCAGAGGCAGTCTCGGGTGGTGTGTCGGCTTCAAGTGACGAGCCCCCGTTCACGCCTGAAGCAGCCTCTGGTGCTGTGGATGGTTCGACACTTGGCCCGTTGTCTGCCACAGTCATGGCCAACGGGCTTCGTTCGAGTTCCTGGAGGAAGGCCGTCCACTGCGCCCAGTCGGCGCCGCCGATGAGGGCGATACCTGCGGAGCGAAGGCCCTGCACCTCGTTCAGGCGGCGATTCAGCACCTGATGCAGTTGCTCTCCGTCTGTGCCGAGCGTCTCAACTTCGCTGCGGAGACGGCGCATCAGCGCCTCCAAATCGAAGGTCGAGCCAGCGGTGCGGAACCGCTGGCGGAACTCCCAGACGGCCCGCTGAAGCATCTGCCTCACGGTCTGGCGCTTGAGAGTGCGCTGTGCCTTGTCAACCACCTCTCCGACGCGCTGGCAGACGACCTGCAACCGCCGCTTCAGTTCGACCAGGTCCACAGCGTCCGGGTGTTGGTCCCGCAACGTGGTCGCTCGAGCAACCACCGTTCGGGCAATCCCGAGCTTGTCCAGCGCGATGGTCTCGGCAATGCCACAACTGGCAAGCATCTCTTTAGCCCACGCGACGATGCCATTCTGTGTCTGTGCCGGCGCCTTACAGGCCTTGCGCAGGCTGCCCTCGTGTGTAGCCCAGACGGCTGGGTACCACTGCTGGATGAACCCCAAGAGCGCGTCGGCATAGATCGGTACCGGGATCAGGTCCTCGATGGTGACGATGGTCTGGCGGCTCGGGTCGCCGCCCAGGAGCGCGCCGATATCCAACACGAACTCATCCTCCAACAGTGGCTTGGGCTGTCCTTGCGCGATCCGCTCGCGCAAGGCGGCACCCGCCTGATCGCTGTCCACGAGGACAACGGTTGCCGGCGAGGGCTCGTCAGGCCAGCGCGAAGCCTTGAGCACTTGCTCGATCGCCGAAGCCTTGCCGGCCGCCGACAATACGATGGTGTTCAAGTCGAGCAACTCGTGGATCGTGTCCGGCGTGGCGAACAGACGGACGAGTTCGCTCAGCAGGTATTGGTCCACGACGCCTTCCAGCAGGACGTTGGCGGCTCCCATGAAGAGGGTCTGCGCGAGGTCGATGCCGAGCGCCGATCGGATCGGTTCATAGCTTCGGACCATCGGCTTGGAGACATGCTGGGTTCCTTCGTCGGCGTACCCTTTGCGGACCAGCCGAATGCGACGCGGGTAGTTGCGGTTAATGAGGAACGGCGAGTGCGTCGTGTAGACCAGTTGGGTCATTCCGGGCGAGGTCTCGGCGCTGACCAGCGACTCGAACACAGCCAGCAGGTTCCTCTGGCCTAACAGGGACAGGTACGAATCAGGCTCGTCCATGAGGATGATGGCATGCTTGTCACGGGCGGCCATCGCCAAAGCCTTCGCCTGCAGGTAGTAGCTCAAGAAGTAACGCAGACCAGAGCTGCGCTCGCCGAAGGTGTAGACGGCGCCCGTTCGGTCCCGGACCTCCAAGTACAAGGCCCCTTGCTTGTAGTCCAACTCCAAGGCGAAGGCGTCGTCCTGCTGCCAATAGCGAGACAGTGTGAGCGTCTCGTCGATGGCCCTGTTCCAGTCAGCCACGATGTTGTCCACGTAGGACCGGTTGGAGTCGCTGGCACGAGCAACGCATTCGAGCGTATCGGCCGTGATGCCGAGGATCTCCCTGAAGAGCTTCACCTCCAGTGAGTCGGGGCCAAGAGTGGCTTCGTCTGGCAGCAACAACCGTGCGGCTTCGCGCCATTCGGTGGATTTCGGGTCGATGGTGCCACTGCTATTCGCCAAGTTGAGGAGATAGCGGGCTGCGTGCTGTGCCGCGCGCGGACTGAAGACCGTGTTCGAGCCAGCCGTGACGCCGTAAGCTTCGAGCAGACTGGCAAGTGGGATCTCGTCGCGCAAGCCAACATCGGACTTGATGAACAGGACGGTGGGCAAGTGCTTCCGAATCTCGTCCAGTTGGTCTTGGTTGAGAGGGATAGGCTCGGCTTGCAGGTCGCCGAAAGCATACGCCACTGTCGACTCGACTCTGGCCAGTACCAATGTCACGTCGCCCTCGGCGAACGTGCCTTTCGCGGCTGGCGAGACGCTCTCGGCCAGCGTCGAGAAGTGACCGCGCTCGATTGGCGTCAGGTCGGTGAACTGCAGCCCGATGTTCGGCCAGCGGTCGGCATTGCGGCTACGCTGCGAGGCGAAGTGGCACAGGTCCATGCGATCGAAGGCCGCACTCCGGTCACGATCATCTGGGATGCCGCAACCCGTGATGACCTTACTGATCGCGCTGATGAGATGCGACTTGCCGCTTTCGTTGGCGCCCACGATGGTCGTGACATCGCGCTCCAGTGGGATTTCGATGAACGGGTAACTGGCCTCGCCATGGGGTCCTGGCAGCGTGTTCCAGGGTCGCGGCTGGTCTTCCTTCCCCCGGTCATCGTACCCCATCGTGTTGACGTTGAACGACTTGTACCACCGCAACAGTACCTTCGAGACCTTCATCGCCACCTCTCCACCGCCGCGTCAATCACGCCACAGCAAGCACGACCTCGTCCTTGGGCAACCAACCGTGCTACCGCAGGTCCGCCGATTAGCCGCCGATTAGCCGCAATGAGCCGCCAATGAGCCGGCACGCCTCAGCCGCCGCCAACCAGGAACCATTTCGCCCCTTTGCCGCGCCCGGCTGTCTCGACAACGCCCAGCCCCTTGAGCAGTTGGAGCTCGTCGCGCACGCGACGTACGATGGACCGGTCACCCAGGAAGGCCTCGATCTGGCTCAGGCGGCAGGCCCCCTCGCCGTTCAGGAAGGCCAGGATGTCACGCTGGACCTCGCTCAGGTCGTGGCCAATGCGCCGGGGCGGCACGTACCGCGACGGCCGGAAGCAGACCACGACGGCGCCCGGTATCTCCCGGAATTCGGGCCGTGGCAGTCCGGCTTTCTTGGTTAGCTCGACCATCTTGAGCGTGCCGCGGCCCCAGGTCTCGATGACGCCGCGGCGGTAGAAAACCTCGGCGATCAACGGGTTCCACGGCATGGAATCGTGGTCTTCATAGAGTTCGTCGACGGTCAGACCAAAGTGCAGGGAGCCCGTGCTGCTTATCTCCAGCCGGTCATCGTAGATGCCCACACCGACCGAGCCGCCGCCGATGCTGTAGTCGCGATGGCAGATGGCGTTGGCCACAGCCTCGCGCAGCGCCAGCGGCGGATACAGCGGGTCATCCTCGCGCTCGAAGAGGTTCGGCACCACGCGGCCGGCCACGGGAAGGAACTCGCGCAGGAACCGGTCGGCTTTGATCAGCAAGTCGAAGGCGTTGCCCTGGAACCGACGGTTGTCGATGAACTCCGACCGGTCGGTGCCCCGGAACCGGGCCACCCGCAGCACGGCTTGCGGGAAGTCTGGCAGCAAGCACTCAGCTCGGCCGAACAGTACGGCTGCAGCGCGGACGAGGTGACCCTCGCGCAGCAACCCGAGGCCTCGCAGCAGGGCTTTAGGCTGACGCGTGCCAGGGTCCGCCGCGCGTCCTCGCCGGATGGCCTCATCGATCGTCCGGGTGATCTCGGCCGCGTCAAGGTCAGCAACGGTCCAGCCGTCGGCGAGTTCCGTCTCCCATCGCAGCTGGCTGTGGTGGGCTTCCAGCACCAGCCGGGCGTAGTCGTCCCGGGTCAAGGGGTGAGTCGTAGCGCCGACGCGGTTGAACAGGGTGCCGCGATAGGTGTACGGCCTGGCCGTGCCTTGTCCGACGGTCACAACGATGATCTGCTGGCCGCTATCGAGATCCGCGCGCTCAATCGTCGGGACCACACGCGGCTCGATCAGGGCCAGTTCGTTGGCCAAGTCGTCGAGCGTCTTGTCGCCGACCTGTTGCCCCCTGGGCTGGCCGGTACCGGGGTCGATGCCAAACAGCACCCGCCCGCCTCGCTGGTTGAGCATTGCGCTGAGCGTCTTTGCGGCTTCACTGCGTTGGCCGGTGGACAGCTTGAACTCCTGGGTTGCGGATTCCCCTTCCGCGACCCAAGCCACAATCTGCTCCAGCCGTAGCTCCGCCACGAGCGCCTCCGTTGATGGTCCAAGTGTATCAGGTCTGGGTGTGTGGCGAACTGGGTAGGTCTCGTGTCCCGTGGTCACGCACCACCCGAGGTCGCCGGGAGGTGAGGCCGGCCTACCTGGTACTCGCGACGAAGCCGTGCAACGGGGACGCGAACTGGCGGCGCGAGACGCTGGTCAACTCGTCATCCATCGCCAGGCCGGCCGGATCCAAGAAGTGCGGACATACCGCAAGGAGCCCTTCCCGCCCTGTGAATAGCGGTAATGCGATCACGCACGATCTTGCTGTGTAGCCCGGTCCTGGCGGAGCGAGTGAGATGCCTACTGCCACGCCCATCACCATTACTGTCCGCCGAGCACGGCCGAAGGGACTGGTGCCGAACGCCGAGGTCGCTCTGTTCTTCTGGCCCGAGGGTCGCCGAGGCGAGACCACCTGGCAGTGGGCTAGCGAAGCCGAGCCTGGGCTGTTCGTCACCGAACTCCAAGTTCCGGAACACGAGACGTGGCGCTGCGCCGCCGTGGCTCGGGCGCCAGGGCACCACGAAGAGCGCGACATGGGGTCACCGCAGAGGATGTCAGAAATCGTACGCTAGGCGCCCCAGGTAGCGACCGGCCTTGGCTCTCCCGTTAGGGGGGTGGCCGCACGAGGCCTACTTGGCGTGCGGCTTTGTCCGGTGAATGCCGCCCTTCACCATCAGCAAGCCGCTTCAGGGTCGCTCCGGAATTCCGGGAAGAAGTAGGAGACCACCAGAAAGTCGGGGGTCAGCACGAGGTGCGGCGAACGAGGCGTGTCGCCGAGTGGCTTCCGGGGCCAGACAGAGTTTGCGGGATGCGCAACCGCCCCCGGGTTATTGGTGGTCTCCGTTGCTACCGGCATTCCTGGGCCACCCCGTTCAGACGTCGTCGCGTTGAGGACAAGACCCGCCGTCGTCAACGTCGTACCGCCCTCAGACGGTGGCCGATCGGAGCCTTAGGGGGCAGGCCAGGGCTACTGATGGTCCGTGCCCAGGGCACCTTCGGTTGTGCGGCTCCGCTGTCTGTGGAAGGAGAGGTTCGCGCTGCGGCCAAACAGGGCTAGGTTCGTGTGAAGTGGAAAGCATCGGCGGTTAAGCCGAAGGAGGGGGCGCATGGTTAGGTGGCCGAGGAATTGGACTGGGTTTTGCCTGTGGGAGATCGCGGTAGTTGCCGCGGCGGCCGGCGCGGAGTCGGCCAACTTCTCGGTAGCAACGGAATGCAAACTCCCGATAGGGCTTATCCGAGACGGCGAAGGCCACACTACTTAGGGACTAACGATGCACTTGATGTCGTCAGCGCCGGTACGCATCGACTTCACCGGCGGCTACACGGACGTGAATCCGTTCGCTAGGGACCGCACGGGGTTTGCCGTCAATGCGGCAATATCGTTGCGAACCTGTGTCGTTGGACGCCTTAGGCGCGACGGCAAGCAGGTCCTGCGGTCAGATGATCTCCAAATCGGCGTTGAACTGCCCTCGATGGAGGCGATACGGTTTGATGGTGAGCTTGACATCCTAAAGGCATTGCTACTTGAGTATCCGATCCGCTCGGGAGTGGACTTGGCGACGAAGAGCACAGCCCCAATTGCCAGCGGAGTCGGCTCATCGGCCGCGCTTGGCGTCGCCGGTGCCCACGTGATGCGGGCTCTTGCAGGAATCCAACTGGATAGAGCTAGCCTAGCTGAAGTGGCAGCCAGGGCTGAGCGTCGGACGGGCAGTGCCGGTGGCTGCCAAGATCAGTATGCCTCGGCTTTTGGCGGGTTCTCATTCATCACAGCTGCCGAAAGAGGGAACCACTGCCAATCAATTGCCATCAGTTCGGAGGTAGTACGCCAACTCGAGAGCATGCTGCTATTGGCCCACCCCGGAGGCGCGCGCCCCTCAAGCGATCTGGTAACGGAGATTATGCAAGCCTACGCGACTGGCGACCGTCGAGTCACGACTTGCCTGATGGCCCTCAACGGTCTCGCCTGGGACATACGGGGTGCGTTGCTAGACGGTAACCTATGCGCCCTGGAGCTTCTCATCCAAGAGGTGTGGGTGCATCAGAGAGCACTCCATCCCGGGATCGCCAGCGACCAGGTGCAAGGGCTTCTTGAGCGACTCAAGCAGATCGGAATCCCCACCGCTAAAGCACTGGGTGGTGCCGGTAGTGGAGCGTGTCTGCTGGTTCTGTGCAAACCCGAATTGCGAACGCGGGCGTGTGCCCTGATGGAGCAGGCGGGATGCAGGATCATTCCATTTGGGTTTGACGCTCGTGGCAGCGAGATCAGACAATTCCCCGGAGATGACGAACGATGATTCTGGACGCGAAAGTGGTACGAGACCACGAGCCACCCGGTTAGCCGTTCCTGCGCACCGGGCCAGACTGCATCAGCGAAAGTAGCCCTGATGTCACAAGGCACACAAGTCCTGCTAGTTCAGCCTCCCTTCCTTCGGTTGGTGGGATCCCACAATGATCGCGCCCCGTTGGAGTTGTGTTATCTGCACGGGTACCTCCGTAGAGCTGGGATTGCATCGCAAGTTCTCAACGCCGATTGGACAGGCGCCTCGCGGTACATCAGGTGGAGCAGGCTATTCCAAAACTTCGCTCTCTTCGCGAGCGCTGTCGATGGATGCTCGCCACTATACGACGAGACGATAGAGCGCATCGTGAGCTTCGATCCCGACGTAGTCGTTCTCTCGGCTGGCGATAACCTCACGCCATGGGTCGATCTCGGAAACGCCTACTTCGCTGCCCAGCTTTCGACTAGGCTGAGGTCGTTCGGTGTCTACACCGTCGGACTTGGCCCGTGCCTTTCAGCCGTTCCTCATCGCTTCACCTCGCAGTTCGATTCCATACTGGTGGGGACATGCTCGCCAAGCATTGTCGACGTTGTTCGAATCCGGCCCAGCCAGAGCGTGGTGCATGGGACCCCGATGGACCTAAGCCAAGTGCCCCTGGTAAATGATGCACTGCCGGGGTCAAGGGCCGATGTAGTTGTCACAGCGGCAGGATGCCCCCACCATTGCTCTTTCTGCTTCGCTTCGTCGACGCCATACCGGCCACTGCCCCTCGATACAGTGCGGGCGGATGTTGCGCAGCGATCAGCAGGGCTCATCGACATTGGAGATTCTATTCTGCCGCTGAACGCAACACGGATAGTGGAGTTGGCTCGCCTCGTCTCCGGGCTAGACAAGGCATTCACCTGCGAGGTGTCGGTGAGATCCGTGACCCGAGCCAACCTCGATGCCCTACGGCAACTCGGCGTCGTCCTAGTCAAACTGGGGATGGAAAGCGCCGATTCAGAGATGCTTGCTGGAACTCAGAAGCCTCACACCGTTGACGATATCATGAAGGCTGCTGATCTGATCAAGGAGTATGGTTTTGGCCTACTTGTGTATGTTCTGCTTGGCGGCCCCCTATGCACCTCGGCTGCGATGGAGCGAACGCTTGTTCTATGCCAGAGCCTTCAAGCCGATGACTACGTAGTCAACACGCTGGCCTACTACGATCTGGAGACGAGGGATTTCCGCTATGATTCGCACTTCTCGCAATCGCTAGCCGAAACTTGGGGTTTGGTCGACATGCTACCAAAGTTCTTTGACCTGCAAAGCAAGGACAAGGTTGGCTTGGGAGCATTGCTCTAATCACCCGTGACGGGCCGAAGAGGGATGGTTGCATCACCTTGGCACACGCCGGCGCTCGCAGATCCGAGGGTGATTGCACGTGCTAGCAGCTGTGGCCAAGGAAGTGATCGATTCCGGTGTTGATGGCAACGCGAGGCCAGGAGTATCCAAGGCGGTGGCGTGGCTTGGGGAATAGGAGATCGGGACTCCGGTCGCGGTTCGTCAAGGCGCTTCCCGTTCGGTCTTCGAGGGCATAGTGCCGGCACAGCAGGGCGGAGGATGGCACTTTCCCCCTTACAGTTCGGCAAGGCGATACAAGCAAGCGCGGAGGGTACCAATGGATGGTGGAAGTGATGAGCCCAGGCTGATCCTCAAGGATGATGCGTTCATGCCAGGTGGGTGGCACGACTCGATTGTGATCATGCTAGCTGGGATTCTGATCAACATGTTAGTGAGCGTGTCGCCAATGACGCATGTCAGGCGGAGGAAGTTTCCCGAGTGGCGCAATGACCCGCGGCGCATCAGTTACACTAAGCTGGCAATTGAGCTATGGACGTTCTTCTTGCTTGCTCTTGAGACAACGCTTCTGGCGTTCATTGTATCGCCTAGATGCCACTGGATATGGGTAGTGGTAGCTGCATGGTGCCTCGTGGACGTGTTGGGCGCGGCCTTCCGTGACGTGGTTGTGGCGTCATCTCTTCACAGAGACCGTGAAGGTCCATTCATCCTTGTGCAGGATCCAGTCAGGTGGCTGTTGATGGCCCCACTGGGGCTCCTGCAAGTTGTCTTGTGCCATGCCATCCTGTTTCTCTGCTTCGGACAGGAGTTCGGACCCAAGCCAATCACTGACCCGCTCACCGCTCTTTACCAGAGCATGGTGACATTCACCACACTAGGTTTTGGCGACTACGTGCCGCAGCAAGGAGCGGTCGGAGCCAAGTTGGTTATCATCTCAGAGCTGTCCTGTTTCATGGTATTCGTTGCCACCAAGTTGCCACTTGCCGTTGCGATCACGAGGGTTCGGGGAGGTGGGACCGGCGACTACTCGCGCGTCCAAACTCAACGTGAACAGCACCCGGCCGAGTGAGGAACACTGGGTGCGATTCGCCGCCGCAACGCATGCCGATGGCGCGATCCCGCACGCCGAGCGTCGCTCTCCGTGCTGCACTGCCAGTTGACTCACATCCCTCAGGAGGCTATAACCATTGTGGACATCTACCTTTGTAGGGAACGTCGCAGCGACTCCGGGTGCGGTGGCGAGGTCGTGGATCTGGCCTACGGGAACTTACCGTGCCTAGGAGGCAAGCCATGTCAGTCAGGGTCGCCGACTACGCGAGCATTGTGCAGGACCTCGTCAGTTCCGCACGGACCAGAGCTGTGAGCGTTGTGATGCGGAGGAGCATATGAAGACTGTGGTCGTTGCGAGTGGGTACTTCAACCCGCTGCACGCGGGTCACCTTCGGTACCTGGTGGCTGCGCGTGAGCTGGGGGATAGCCTCATAGTCATCGTGAACAACGACAGGCAACAGATGCTTAAGAAGCACAGGATAATTATGGGGGAGGAGGAGCGTATCGAGATCGTCCGGGCCTTGCGTGACGTCGACGAAGCTGTGCTTTCGATCGACGAGGACCGCAGCGTACGACGTACGCTGGAGAACATAGCCACGCAACATGCGGGGACCACGGTCGTCTTTGCAAATGGCGGAGACCGAGACTCCAGGACCGACATTCCGGAGACGGAGGTGTGTGAGCGCCTAGGCATCGAGCTTCGCTTCGGCGTCGGGGGAGCGGAGAAGGTAAACTCCAGTTCGAACATCACTCGGTTGCTTGGGGTGGACGATGGTATGGATGCCTCACGGTGTCGCGGGGGAGTGACTGCCGGTGGCCAGGAGGCGCATGGCAATCCGACCGACTCTACAGCTTGGCGGAAGAGCATGCTGCGGTGTGCCGCTCCCATGCCAGGCAACCCATGCGTGGCGTTCACGGAGGAGCATCGCCTTGGGCGAATCCGCCTTCCTTCGGGAAGTCGCGTGTTGGATTGGGAAGGCAGTGAATGGCGGGCGTATGTGAAGGAAGGCGCACGGTGGTATCTCGACGAACTGACCGACGAAGACTTTGATATGCTGTGGGAGTGCCTTAGCGCTCAGCTCAGGGAGCTTCTTGGCTGATTGGGTACTGGGGCACCGACCGCTGAGGAGACCTGCGTATCCAACAGCACCCTCTCTGGACGTGGCCCGGCTCATGTGCAACTTCTCAGGGCAAGCTCCTTCGCGACAAGTGGGTTGGCAACCGGACACGGCTATCGTCCCCGTGCTGCTCCCACCCTGGTTGACTCAGGCTCGCCTCCGCGTCCTCCAACTCCTTCCGCCGGCGCCCGTAGCCGCACTCCTCAATGAGCCGCCGCGCCTCCGTCAACGCCGCTCGGTCGCGGAGCAGTCGGGCGCGGTGGAGGTGGATGTCGGCCAAGTGCAGCCGCATCCCGCCGCGCTCAGCGATTCCCTGTGCCTCGTGCAGGTCGGCCAGCGCGCCTGTCGCATCCCCCTGCACCCCCCGCAGCCAAGCGC
>Ga0075012_10002072_pt1 | contig 19899 bp, 25 predicted proteins | sample All_14_2_FD_71474 | JGI IMG/M metagenome (GOLD analysis project Ga0075012, IMG submission 71474) | Freshwater microbial communities in response to fracking from Pennsylvania, USA - Allegheny Zone_MetaG_DW_15 | ecosystem: Environmental > Aquatic > Deep subsurface > Groundwater > Drilled... | reverse complement strand
GATGTTCTTCCATCAGAGACGCCATCACGTCCGGCCTTGCGAGGGCCGCAGCCATATCGGCGCCGATGCGGTCCAGTTCGTCCGGTGCGCCGAAGGGCCACGACTGCGGCCACTGCCCTTCTTGCAGGATCGCCACGATCGGGGCGACGGCAGCGTTGTCCGGCGGATAGTAGAAAAGAGCGCCGAGAATGCGGCAGCAACCGGCCACCGCATCCAGATCAGCCACATTTCCCGCGTCGATTTCCGACATGCTGGTTCCTCGCCGCGGGGTGTCAGAGCAAGCCGACGGTCATGAACAGGCCGTAAAACACGCCGCGGCCGATCATTTCACCAAGCATCGCAAGGGCGACACAGAAAACGCCGGTGCTGACGGCAAGTGTTTCGCCCCGACCGCTGCGTTTCAGCCAGAGACCCAGCGCCGCGAAAAGCAGAAGGAAGCGCAAAGCCATCAACGGCGCGTAATCCGGCGACAACTCGGCGGCGTGCTTGATCGACGAACTGATCGCAGGCAACGCGGCACTCTGGGCCAGCGTGACGAGCACGGCGGCGATCAGCGCCGCGCTAGCCAGACGCACCGGCCCGGTGGCCAGTATCGCCGGTTCGCTGATCCGGGCGAAGGCAAAGAGCGTTGCGGCCACTGCGCCGCCACCGATCAGTGCCGTCAGGACGAACGCCGTCGGCGTCAGCGGCGTGTTCCAAGTCGGAACCGTCGGCATCAGATAGAACGTCGACATTCCCCACAGGAACCCGAGGCTGCACGCCAGCGTCAGAAAGAGGACCCCGCTGCGCATTTGTTGACTACCGATATTGCGGGCAACCATCAGCCAGCGCAGGAAGCCGAGCCCGGCGAACGCGCTGCCGAAAACGATCTCGTTGGACAGCGGCGACTGGCCGAAGCGCAATATCGCGTTGATCCCCCGAAGCGGCGACCCTAGGTGCGCGCTGGAAAAGACGAACGCGACGCCCATCATCACCCAGATCGCCAGCATGCCGCGCTCCAGACGCGAACGCTGGTCCTCAGACAGTCCACCGGCAAGCAGCGCGAAACTACACCACCAAAACGCCCCCATCGCGCATTGGGCGATGACGGTGAACAACATCAACGGCCATTCATTCCACCCCATGGCTCACCTCCTTCGGGTTGGCAAGAAAACCGGTCTTGTCGCCTGCCGGGCGCGCTTTCGGGTTCGGTTTGATCACAATGCTTGGCGTCGTGTATTTCGCATCGGGCAATGGCGCGACAGCAGCGAGAGCGCCGTACTTGGCACGCAGCTCGTCGATCGGTCCGAACTCCAGAGCACGCAACGGGCAGGCGTCCACACAGACCGGATTCAAATCATTGGCCAGGCGTTCATAACAACCATCGCACTTGGTCATGTGCCCCTTGCGCGGGTCGTATTGCGGCGCACCGTAGGGACACGCCATCGCGCAGGATTTGCAACCGATGCACACGTCCTCGTTGACCACGACCAAGCCGTCTTCGCTGCGCTTGTGCATCGCGCCGCTCGGACAAACCTTCGTGCAGGCGGGGTCGGCACAGTGGTTGCAGGCGATCGACAGGTAATAGGCAAACACGTTGTTCCGCCAGGTGTTGCCTTCCGCCTGCCAGCTTCCACCAGCGTATTCATAGACCCTTCGGAAATTCACGTCGACCTGCAAATCCTTGTAGTCCTTGCAGGCGAGTTGACAGGTCTTGCAACCCGTACATTTTGCCGAATCGATATAAAAGCCATATTGTTTCGCCATGCTCGCTACTCCTTAAACTTTCTCGATCTCGACGAGATTGGAGTGTTGTGGATTACCCTTTGCCAGAGGAGACGGTCGAAGGGTCGTCAGCATATTGATGCTGCCTGCCTGGTCGATTCGCTTGCCATCCGGCGTGTACCAAGCGCCTTCCGCTAGCGCAGTCACTCCGGGAATGATGCGTGGCGTTACTTTTGCCTCAATATGGGTTTCCCCAATTTCATTGAAGATACGAACACGATCACCATTCTTAATGCCTCGTGCAGCGGCATCAATGGCATTGATCCAAACCTCTTGGCGAGCGGCTGCCTGTAGGACATCCACGTTTCCGTAAGTCGAGTGTGTCCGAGATTTGCTGTGAAACCCGGTCAGCTGAAGCGGATACTTCGCACGTTTCGAATCATCCCAGCCATTGAATGTAGAGACATGGATGGGAAGCGGGTGAATGACTTCATCCGGCTTCAACTCCCAGGTTGACGCCATTTGCGCAAGACGCTCCGAGTAAATCTCAATTTTCCCGGACGGCGTGGACAGCGGGTTGGCCGTCGGATCTTCACGGAAAGACTTGTAGGCGATAAAGTGACCTGCAGGGTCTTTCCGTTTATATATGCCTTGCTTGCGAAAATCCTCGAAGGACGGCAATAACGGGTCCTTTTCCCGGCTTTGAGCGTACAAATGTCGCAGCCACTCTTCCTCCGTTCGACCCTCTGTGAATTTATCCTCCACACCCATACGCTTGGCAATCTGCTGGCAGGTGTCATACAGCGTACGGCATTCAAACAGCGGCTTGATGGCCTGTTCCGCGAATATCAAATAGGCCATGTTTCCCGCTGATTCGGAAGTGCAAAAGTCGGCCTGTTCGGACGTCGTTGTTCCTGGCAAAAGAATATCAGCGTACTTGGCACTTGCCGTCATGTGTGTATCAATGACGACAATCATTTCGCACTTCTTTTCGTCCTGAAGGATTTCGTGCGTGCGATTGATGTCTGAATGCTGGTTGATCAACGCATTGCCAGCGTAGTTCCAAATAAATTTAATCGGTGCCTTGAGCTGATCGGTGCCTCGCACGCCATCCTTGGTTGCGGTCATCTCCGGGCCACGTTCGATCGCGTCAGTCCAGAGGAAAACAGAGATACTGTCTTTCACCGGATTTGTTAATGTGGGCATGGCGACCAAAGGGATTCCAAATGTACCCTCGCGCCCCCCCGGGTTTCCGCCGCTGATACCGACGTTCCCAGTAAGGATTGACAACATGGCGACGCCGCGAGCAGCCATTTCGCCATTGGCATGACGTTGCGGACCCCACCCTTGAACAATATAACAAGGTTTCGTCAACCCAATTTCTCGGGCGAGTTTCACAATTCGATCGACGGGAATGCCAGTGATCGAAGACGCCCATTCTGGCGTTTTGGCAGTCCCGTCAGGACCTTGGCCGAGAATATAGGCCTTGTAGTGTCCATTGGCAGGCGCGCTTGCGGGAAGGGTTTTTTCGTCATATCCAACGCAATACTTGTCCAGAAATTCTTGATCAACCATACCTTCCATGATCAGGACGTAAGCGATTGCTGACACAAGTGCGACATCAGTCCCAGGGCGGATGGGAATCCATTCATCCTCACGTCCGCCCGCTGTGTCGGTATAACGTGGGTCAATCACGATCATCTTCGCGTTTGAGCGGGCGCGTGCTTCTGCCAGGTGGTAAATAACACCGCCGCCACTCATTCTGGTTTCTGCAGGGTTATTGCCAAAACATACCAACAATTTGGTATTCGCTACGTCCGACGGGCTGTTGCCCAAAGTGGCCCCGTAAGTGTAGGGAAGAGCCGTCGTGATCTGGGCCGTACTGTAGGTGTTGTAATGATTTAAGTAGCCCCCGTAGCAATTCATCAAACGGGCAATCAAAGAAGCGTTCTGTGGCCAGGATTTGGCGAGGGTCCCGGCCAGGGTTCCTGTGCCGTAATTAAGATAAACAGATTCGTTTCCGTATTCTTTGACAACGCGCTTGAGATTATCGGCAACGAGATCGAAAGCTTCTTCCCATGTAATACGCTTGAACTTCCCCTCGCCGCGCTTGCCCACACGCAGCATCGGGTATTTCAAGCGGTCCGGGTTATAAACCCGTCGCCGCATCGATCGACCACGGAGACAGGCTCGAACCTGATGCGCCCCATATTCGTCAGGCAGGGTATTGTCGGTATCTACCCATCGAATAACACCGTCAGAAACATGCATGCGCAGGGCGCATCGACTCCCGCAGTTAACGGTGCATGCGCTCCACGAGACCGTTTCATCCTTGCCGACGACCTTTTCGACAGCCTGAGCCATCGATGTTGTCATGAAAGGCAAGGTAATCCCGCCGGCCACGGTACCCAGTCCGCATAGCGCAAACGACTTGAGCATGGTGCGGCGTGTAACGTACGGAGATTTGAGATTGTCTTTTTCGGAATTAGATAACGACCTGCTTGCATTTTCCATTTGATTTTCCTTGCGCAGAATTAGTCATTTGATGATGTTGCAAAATCAAAATAACTCCGGAGATCAAGAAATAGGTAGCAATGATGGTCGAACACGAATGAGGTTCAAAACGCCGGTATACCTGCTCCGGAAGTGGCTTTTGAGCCGATTGTCGCCATCACGACAGCGATGTGCCAATTGCATCGATGCATTTGTTGATACACATCAAACAGTCGGTGATTTAGCCGCCCTGCCCGGGGGAATTCGACTGTCGATGGGGGCGTGGCTATCAAGGCATCCTGAAGAAAGACTCAATGCAGACCTGATCGGTCGTGTGCTCGACAATTACCCAACATCCGTGACTCGACATTGCCCGTCGTCTCTAAGCCAGATTCCCCATCACCTGCCCGAGTTGCACCGCCCCACCCGGCTGCCACGCCGGGTTGAACTTCAGCGGGCCTTTGGGAAACAGCATGACGACCGTGGAACCGAGCAAAAAGCGGCCCATCTCCTCACCCTGTTTAAGCTGGATGCACTTGTCGTCATAGCGCCAGTCACACACCTTGCCAGCCCGGGGGTTGTTGATGGCGCCGTGCCAAGTGGTGGCCATGCTGCCCACGATGGTGGCGCCCACCAGCACCAGCACAAACGGGCCTTGTGTGCCTTCAAACACACACACCACGCGCTCGTTACGTGCAAACAGCCCCGGCACGCCGCGCGCGGTGGTCGGGTTGACGGAAAACAGGTCACCCGGCACGTAGACCATACGCGTGAGTCGGCCCGCGCAGGGCATATGGATGCGGTGGTAGTCACGCGGGCTGAGATAAATAGTGGCAAAGTGGCCGTCGTCAAACTGCGCCGCCAGCGCCGCGTCGCCACCCACCAGCGCGGTGCTGCTGTACTGATGGCCCTTGGCCTGGAAGATCTGCTGACCTTGAATCGGCCCGAACTGGCTGATGGCGCCGTCCACCGGGCACACCAGCGTGGCTTGGGCCAGCTTGCGCGCGCCTTGGCGCAGTTCGCGGGTGAAAAAGTCGTTGAAGGTGGCGTAGCTGGCGAGGTCCGGGTTGGCGGCTTCGGCCATGTTGACGCGGTAACGCTGGACAAACCAGGCGATCAGCCGGGTGGTGAGGGTGCCGCCGCGCACGCGGGCGATGCGCCCGGCCAGCAGGGTGAGCGCCTGTTTGGGCAAAAAATACTGCAGCAACACGGCAAGACGGTCAGACATAGTGGCACCCGTTGGAAAGACACAAACAAACAACAAGCCAGCACGCCTTGGCCCGCCAGAGATCATGCCGGTGGCCCGCAGCCCAACAACGGCTGCGCCCGGACAGGGCCGCAATTTTACCGGCGGCGCCCCTGCCCTAAAGCTGCCCGAAGCCAGCCCCTCGCCCGCCCGGCGGCACACCCGGTGCCACAATGGCCCGATGGCCGTCCGCATTCCCCCGATCCAATGCCTGCTGACTTTTGAGGCGCTGGCGCGCCTGCGCAGCGTGACGCAAACCGCTGAAGAGTTGTGCGTGACGCCCAGCGCGGTGAGCCACCGCGTCAAACAGCTGGAGCAGATCATCGGCACCAAGCTGTTTGGCCGCACCGATTTTTCGCTGACGGTGGAAGGGGTCGACTACCTGGCGCATGTGCGTGAGGGCCTGGGCATGTTGCAGCGCTTTCCCGGCGCGGCGGCCATGCCGGGCAAACGCAAACTGCGCCTGGCGGTCACACCCACCTTTGCACGCTCGATCCTGATCCCGCGCCTGCGCCAGTTCACCGAGGCCTACCCCGAGATTGACCTGACCTTGCAGGTGTCGATTCCGCTGCTGGACGTGGTGGCCGAAGACGCTGACCTGATGATCCGCTTTGGCACCGGCCGTTACGCCGACGTGGAGCACACCTGCCTGGTCAAAGACGAGGTCACCCCATTGGCCTCACCCAACTTTGTGCGCGAACACGGCCCGTTTGAGCAGGCGCTGGACCTGGAAGGCGAGGCGCTGCTGCGCAGCCCGCTGGAGCCCTGGCGCACCTGGTTTGCCGCGCAGGGGCTGGACTGGCCCGAACCGCTGGACGGCTCGCAGTTCAACGACATCGGCCTGATGTGTGACGCCGCTGCGGCCGGCATGGGCATCGCGCTGGTGCGTCTGAAGCTGGCGCAACCCTGGCTGGAGCACGGCGCGCTGGTGCGCCTGAGCCACCACGACGCCTTCAAGCGCAACGTTCCCAGCCCACACGCGCACTACCTGTGCTGGCGCACCGGCATGATGGAACGCTGGGAATGTGTCGCGTTTGCCGACTGGCTCAAAGCCAGCCTGGCTTGATTGGCTTCATCACCCATTGGCATGCCGTCCCTGTGGACACACGGCAAATCACGCCACCGTGAATGACCACGCCCTATTTCAACAAGCTTTTCAAAAATCCTCACGCCTGACCAGGCTGACCCGCGGTAGAGTGCGCAACTTGCCTCGCTGCGCCCACCCAAGGAATTGACATGACCACCCCCTTGCCCCAGGAAGCTTCCCTGCCCCAACGAGCCGATCGACAAGCTCAGATCGTGAAAGAACTGCAGGCCCATTTGCCAGCGCACGCGCTGCTGTGGAACAGCGAGGACACCACCCCCTACGAATGTGACGGCTTGACCGCCTACCGCCAGCGCCCGCTGGTGGTGGCGCTGCCCGAGACCGAGGCGCAGGTGCAGGCCGTGTTGCGCACCTGTCACCGCCTGAAAGTGCCGGTGGTGGCGCGCGGCGCGGGCACCGGCTTGTCGGGCGGCGCGCTGCCGCACGCGATGGGTGTGACGCTCTCCTTGGCCAAGTTCAACAAGATTTTGAAGATTGACAAAAAGGCCCGCACCGCCACCGTGCAATGCGGCGTGCGCAACCTGGCCATCAGCGAAGCGGTGGCTGGCCTGGGCCTGTATTACGCGCCCGACCCCAGCAGCCAGATTGCCTGCACCATCGGCGGCAATGTGGCCGAAAACTCGGGCGGCGTGCACTGCCTGAAATATGGCCTGACGCTGCACAACATCGTCAAGGTCAAGGGTTTCACCATGGACGGTGAAGAAGTCACTTTGGGCAGTGACGCGCTCGACACACCCGGGCTGGATTTGCTGGGCGTGGTGATTGGTTCTGAGGGCATGCTGGCCGTGACCCTTGAGGTCACCGTCAAACTTATCCCCAAGCCGCAGCTGGCGCGCTGCATCATGGCCAGTTTTGACGACATGCGCAAAGCCGGCGACGCGGTGGCCAGCCTGATTGGCGCGGGCATCATCCCGGCCGGGCTGGAGATGATGGACAAACCCATGACCGCCGCCGTGGAAGACTTTGTGCACGCCGGTTACGACCTGAACGCCGAGGCGATTTTGCTGTGCGAGAGCGATGGCACGCCCGAAGAAGTGGAAGAAGACATCGGCCGCATGAGTGACGTGCTGCGCCGCGCAGGCGCCACGGCGATTGCGGTGAGCAAAGACGAAGCCGAGCGCCTGCGCTTTTGGAGCGGGCGCAAAAACGCCTTCCCGGCCAGCGGGCGCATCAGCCCCGACTACATGTGCATGGACAGCACCATCCCGCGCAAACGCCTGGCGGATTTGCTGCTGGCGATTCAGGACATGGAGAAAAAATACGGCCTGCGCTGCGCCAACGTGTTCCACGCGGGCGACGGCAACCTGCACCCGCTGATCCTGTTTGATGCCAATGACCCGGATCAGCTGCACCGCTGCGAATTATTTGGCGCCGAGATTCTGGAAACCAGCGTGGCCATGGGCGGCACGGTGACTGGCGAACACGGCGTGGGCATCGAGAAGCTCAACAGCATGTGTGTGCAGTTCAGCGCGGAAGAAAACGAGCAGATGTTTGGCATCAAACGCGCGTTTGACCCGCTGGGCTTGCTGAACCCCGGCAAGGTCATCCCGACGCTGCAGCGCTGCGCCGAGTACGGCAAGATGCTGGTGCGCGGCGGACAGCTCAAGCACCCGGATTTGCCCCGGTTCTGATCACCAGGTATGCAAGGATTACGTGGACTGGCGTGGCTTTTGGCCATGCAATCTGTGGGCGAACTGCTGTCGCGCGGGCTGGGGTTGCCGTTTCCTGGGCCGGTGATGGGCATGTTGCTCTTGGTCGTGGCGCTGCGCTGGCCGGTGGTGCGCTCACCGGTGGCGGCCTGTGCCGGTTTTTTGTTGTCACACCTGTCCCTGCTGTTTGTGCCCGTGGGGGTGGGGGTGATGACGCATCTGGGGCTGCTGGGCGAGTTTGGTCTGCGCATGCTGGCGGTGATTGTGTTGTCCACCTGGATCGGTCTGGCGGTCACCGCCCTGGTGCTGCACCGGCTGCGCGGGAGGCGCGATGCCTAAATTTGTCGAACTCTGGATCTACCTCTCGGCCACACCGCTGTTTGGGCTGACCGCCACGCTGGTGGTGTATGTGCTGGCGCAAGCCGTTTACGCCCGGCTGGATCAGGCGGCCTGGGCCAACCCGGTGTTGTGGTCAGTGGTGGTGCTGGCGGGTCTGCTGACGCTGACCGGGGTGGACTACCCGACCTATTTTTCTGGCGCGCAGTTCATTCACTTCTTGCTCGGGCCCGCCGTGGTGGCGCTGGCCTGGCCGCTGTGGGAGCGCCGTTTGGAGCTGCTGCAGCGCTGGCGCGCCCTGCTGGTGGCGGCGCTGGCGGGTGGTGCCGCCGCCAGTGGTTCGGCGCTGGCGCTGGGCTGGGCGGTGGGTTTGCCGCATGAGGTGGTGCTGTCGCTGGCACCCAAATCCGTCACCGCGCCGGTGGCCATGGGCATTGCCGACAAGATTGGCGGCATTCCGGCGCTGGCGGCGGTGTTTGCCGTGATCACCGGCATGGTCGGCGCGCTGAGCAGCCAGGCCCTGTTGGACCGGCTGAAGATCCCCGGCGATGCACAGGGCTGGATGGCGCGCGGTTTTGCGCTGGGCACAGCCGCGCACGGGATCGGCGCCGCACGCGCGCTGCAGGTCAATGCCGACGCAGGCGCCTACGCCGGACTGGCCCTGGGGCTGCAGGTGCTGCTGGGCTCGCTGCTGATTCCGTTGTTGTTCTGGTTGTTTTAGCGGCGCACCGGGGCGCCGACTGCCGTCAGGCGCGCTGCAGAATACGTCGCTTGGGTTCGTCGTCAGCCAGAATCGCCTGCGCCCAGGGCGCCAGCTTGCTGGTGTCGGAACGCAAGATCTCCTGCTTGACCGCCAAAATTTGCGCCGGATGCATGGAGAAACTGCGCAGTCCCAGGCCCAGCAGCAGCTTGGTCATGCTGACATCGCCCGCCATTTCGCCGCACACGCTGACCAGCTTGCCCTGGGCGTGGCCCTCGGCAATGGTGCTGGCCACCAGGCGCAGCACGGCTGGGTGCAGCGGGTCATACAAGTGCGCCACCGATTCGTCGGCACGGTCGATGGCCAGGGTGTACTGAATCAGGTCATTGGTGCCGATGGACAAAAAGTCAAAGTATTTCAGAAACACCTGCAGCGTCAACGCCGCCGCCGGAATCTCGATCATGGCACCCAGCTTGACCGGGCCATAGGCCAAGCCCCGGTTGTCCAGCTGCACCCGGGCGTGGTCGATCAGCGCCATGGTCTGGCGGATTTCACTGGCGTGCACCAGCATCGGGATCAGCAAATGCACTTGCCCGTGGGCAGCGGCCCGCAAAATCGCGCGCAACTGGGTCAAAAACATGGCCGGTTCGGACAAACTCCAGCGGATAGCGCGCAGCCCCAGCGCCGGGTTCAGGTGGGCGGCGTCACGCTGGTTGTCATCGAGCGGCTTATCGGCGCCGATGTCGACGGTGCGGATGGTGACTGGCAAGCCCTGCATGCCCTCCACGGCGCGCCGGTAGGCCTGGTACTGTTCTTCTTCGTTGGGCAATTTGCCGTGGCGGCCCATGAACAAAAACTCGCTGCGAAACAGCCCGACCCCCACTGCGCCAGACTGGATGGCCAGGGCGGCGTCGTCGGGCATTTCGATATTGGCCAGCAGTTCGATTTTTTGCTTGTCCAGCGTCACCGCCGGGGTGTGCAGCAGACGGGCCAGCCTGCCCCGCGCCAACGCCACCTGGCGTTGTTTGAAGCCGTACTCGGCCAAAATGATGGGCGAGGGGTCCACCACCACCACGCCGGCATCACCGTCAATGATGACCCAGTCGTCCTGGCGGATCAACTGACTGGACAGCCGGGCGCCCACCACCGCCGGGATGTCCATGCTGCGCGCCACGATGGCGGTGTGCGAGGTTTTGCCACCCACATCGGTGATGAAACCGGCAAACACACTTTGCTTGAACTGCAGCATGTCAGCCGGTGACAAGTCGTGTGCCACCAGAATCAAGGGCACGTCGATGGTGTCGTCCAGCAGCAGGTCTTGCTGCGAGACTTTGCGCCCGCCGCGGCCCATCGGCTGGATCAACGGTGACGAAATGCCGCGCATGGCGCGCAGGATCCGCTCGGTGATTTGCTCCAGGTCAGACTTGCGCTCGCGCAGGTACTCGTCCTCCATCTCGTCAAACTGACGCGCGACCACCTCCAGCTGGCTGGTCAGGGCCCACTCGGCGTTGTAGAGGCGATCCTGGACCCAGTGTTTGACGCCTTGAATCAGTTGCTCGTCCTGCAACAGCATCAGGTGCACCTCCAGCAACGCGGCCAGCTCGTGCGGTGTGTCCTTGGGGCCCATCTGGGCAATGCTGATCTGCAAGCGGTGGATTTCGGCGATGACCGCGTCACGGCCATCGCGCACGCGGTCGATTTCGGCCGCAACCTGCGACGGCTCAATGTAGTAGTGCGCCACGTCCAGACGGCTCGACGCCACCAGCACCGCACGCCCAATGGCAATGCCCCTGGCAACCGGCAGACCGTGGATGGAGAAAGTCATAGCCGCCGCGCCGGGCCGCCCCAAGCCAGGCTAGCCCCTGAGGGAGGCCGCGCGGTACACGCAGTGACAAGCCCCGGCTGGAGCGGTAGCGATAGACGCAAGGCGGCCACTGCTACTCACCTTCACCAAATTTGTCGTTGATCAGGGCCAACAACGCTTCCATGGCCTCCTGCTCACGCTCGCCGCTGGTTTCAACCTCAACCGTCACCCCCATCCCGGCAGCCAACATCATCACGCCCATGATGCTTTTGGCGTTCACGCGGCGTTCACCGCGCGACATCCAGACTTCGCACGGAAAACTGCCCGCCAGTTTGGTCAGCTTGGCTGACGCACGCGCGTGCAGGCCCAGCTTATTGCTGATAGTCGTGGTCGTTTTGATCATGGATCTTTCTTTTCTGATTCTGGGGTGCCGTGACGGCCACCTGCATCACACCTTGCGTACCCCCGGACAGCACCCGCGCCACCAACGCGTCCATCGACTCCTGGCGGTAGGTCACGGCGCGCATCAGCATCGGCAGGTTGACGCCGGTGATCAGCCTGGAATTGACGCCGTCCACCAGTTTCTGCGCCACATTGCAGGGGGTGGCGCCAAACAAATCGGTCAAGACCAGCGTGCTGGGCGTGTTCAGCATGGACATGGTCATGCGGGCCGCTGCCAGCGTTTCATCACTGGGCATGTTGGGCTGCACATCCAACACCGCCAGCGCGTTAGCCGCGTCGGGAAACACATGCAACACGCATTGGCGCAAAGCGCTGGCCAAAGGCGCGTGCGCGATGATGAAAATGCCGTTGTTCATGAGCTTGTACAGGCGCTGAGGAGGTCAATAAAAAGTCACCGTGGCGGTCTTCAGGTGCGAAGACATGCCTCGATTATGACTTTTGAAAGCGCACCACCTGGCTATTTCAAGGCACCAAACACCTTTTGCAGCAGCGCGCTGCCGCTACCGACGGGGTCTTGCCTGATTTTTTTCTCTTCCTCGCCAATCATGAAATACAAACCATCCAGGGCTTTGCTGGTGACATAACGCTCCACGCTCACCTCTTCACCCTTGATCAGCCCCATGCCAGCGGCCTTGGAAGCGATCTGGTTGTACTTGTCAGCCAGGTTGACTTGCGCCGTGGTTTTTTTCACCACCGGCAAAAATTTGAGGCCCAGCGGCGCGCGCGTCTTGTCTGCAAAAAATTGCGTCACCGACGTCTCGCCACCGCTCAGGATGTTTTTGGCGTCCTGCACGTTCATGGTTTTCACCGCATTCACCAACATGTCTTTGGCGAGCGGAACCGCCGCTTCTGCCGCCTGGTTCATGGCGGTCACCAGCTCATCGAGCCGCTTGCCCTGGCCGAATGTGCGCAGCAAGCCGGCAGCCTCTTCCAGATACCCGGGTAACGGGATACGCACCTTGTCATTGCCCAAAAAACCGCCGGGTTGCCCGAGCGATGCAACCGCTGCACGCGCACCCTGCTCCAGTGCCGCCTTCAAGCCTTGAGAGGCTTGCGTGTTGCTCAGGTCCGCCAAGGACACGGCAGCGCTCGTTGCATGAAACGCCAGGCCGGGTACGGCAAGGCAACTCACCGTTAGCCAATTGAAATGTCGACGATCCATGGGCATCACCTTTGAAAGAGAACCTCTGCGACCGATGTCCCGTTCAGAACCAGCGCTGATCGAGACATCGCTTTGCAACGCCCATTATTTGGCTCTGAAATCGTCGTGGCACGACTTGCAGCTGCCGCCAACGGCGTTCACCGCCGTCTTGAACGCATCCAGGTTGCCGGTTTTGGCGGCGGCTGTCAGTTTGACCATGTCGGCCTGCATTTTGTTGGCGTAGTCGTCAAACTTGGCCTTGTTGCTCCAGATGTCAGCCTTGGCTTTGGTGTCGCCCTTGTCGGTACCGGGACCAAACGCGGCCCAAGGCAACTTGCCCACGAATTCCGCCACCGCGGCGCTCTCAGCGGCTACCTTGGCATCAAAGGGCATCTTGCCCGCTGCCATACCGGCCACCCGGCCAAAATTCTGCTGCATGACAAAAAAACTGCTTTGGCAGTATTTGATTGCATCTTCCGCTTTGGCAAACTGCGCCGAGGCGGGTAGCACAAACGTGGCTGCAACAGCGGCGAGCGCGAGGCTGGTGATTATTTTCATGGGACTCCTTGGAAAGTTAAACTGAATGTGACGGCTGGCAAAGTTTACGTTCTTTTTTCCAAAGCCCACTGTGCCAACAACTTTTCGAGGAGTGCGTATGCAATACAGAGTTCGCGTTTGGGATGCACCCACGCGTTGGTTTCATTGGTTGTTGGCCGCCGGGGTGATCGCGTTGGTGGTCACCGCCCAAATGGGTGGCAGTGCCATGGAATGGCATTTCCGTTTGGGATACGCCATTCTGTCCTTGCTGTTTTTCCGAGGCATCTGGGGTCTGGTGGGTGGCCACTGGTCACGATTTCAGACGTTCTTATTCCACCCCAGTCAAATCATTCGCTACCTGGTCGGGCGCGACGAGCAGCGCCAATGGGTTGGCCACAACCCATTGGGTGCGTTGTCAACTTTCACCTTGCTCGGCTTGCTGATGTTGCAGGCTGTGTCCGGCCTGTTCAGTGATGATGAAATTGCTGCCAGCGGCCCCCTGACAGCGTTCGTGTCATCCGACTGGGTGTCTAACGCCACGTACTACCACAAAGACATTGGCCAATATCTTCTGATGGTGCTAGTGGCCTTGCATGTGGCGGCCATCCTGGCTTACTTTTTAAAGAAGCGCGAGAACCTGCTCAAACCAATGATCACGGGTGACAAAACACTGCCATTCCCGGCACCCGCCTCGTCGGACCGGGCGCGCGACCGGATCAAGGCGGCGGTTATTTTCAGCTGCTGCGCTGCACTGGTGGTCGGCGCTCTGAACTGGATCAACTGAAGGTGACACGGCACCGGTCGCCACACCTCAGACACCTCTCATCAAGCAAAAAAAGACCCACCAAGTGGGTCTTTTTTGGAGGGAGCGAACCGTTTGACCGAATTCGCCCGACCGTATCAGTTTTAAAGCAAACCGGCCTTTTGCACCAAGCGGGTTGCCACCCAGTTCTTGGTCTTGGAAATCGGCCGGCTTTCGGTGATTTCGATCAAGTCGCCGAGTTTGAACTCGCCTTTTTCGTCATGTGCGTGGTACTTGCTGGACTTGCCAACAATCTTGCCATACAGCTCATGCTTGACGCGGCGCTCAATCAGCACCGTCACCGTCTTGGCACGCTTGTCACTGACCACCTTGCCAATCAGGGTGCGCTTGAGGGATGTTTTAGCTTCCGTCATTTATCGCTCCTTATTTGGCGGATGTGTCAGCAGCCAGCTTCTCGACCAAAATGGTCTTGGCGCGGGCGATGTCACGACGCGCGGTGCGAATCGTGGCTGTGTTGGTGAGTTGTTGCGTGGCTTTTTGCATGCGCAAGCCAAAGTGTGCCCTTTGCAGCTCTTTGACTTCCACCTTCAAAGCGGCAACGTCTTTTTGTCGTAATTCAGTCGTTTTCATATCATTTGCTCCTGATTACTGACCGATCATGCGGGCCACAAAAGTGGTACGCAGCGGCAGCTTGGCCGCAGCCAACCGAAACGCTTCACGTGCCAACTCTTCAGTCACACCCACAATTTCAAACACGATCTTGCCGGGCTGAATCTCAGCCACGTAGTACTCGGGGTTACCTTTACCGTTACCCATCCGCACTTCAGCAGGCTTTTGGGAGATCGGCTTGTCAGGGAACACGCGAATCCAGATACGACCACCCCGTTTGACGTGACGGGAAATGGCACGACGAGCGGCTTCGATTTGGCGCGCGGTCAAACGACCACGGTCCGTACATTTCAGACCGAAATCACCAAATGCGACCGAGCTGCCTCGGGTCGCAATACCGGTGTTACGGCCCTTTTGCTCTTTGCGGTACTTGCGACGAGCGGGTTGCAACATAGTTATTCTCCTTTGCCGTCAGCTGCTGCAGCTGGCGCGGCTACCTTGCGGACGCGCTGAACGGCGGGTTTATTGGCATCAGCACCAGTGGCTTCAGCGGGCTTGTCACTGCCATCTGCAGGGGCAGCATTGCTACCCATGGGACGACGTGCACCGCGAGGTGCAGGACGATCGGCGCCTGGGCGACGGTCATCACGACGCGGACCACGCGGGCGGCGCTCATCGTCTGGACGAGGCGTTTCAACCGCGGGCAAATCGTTGCGGCCCAGCGTGTCACCTTTGTAGACCCAGACCTTGACGCCGATCACACCGTAGGTGGTCTTGGCTTCAGAGGTACCGTAGTCAATGTCAGCGCGCAGGGTGTGAAGCGGCACGCGACCTTCGCGATACCACTCGCAACGGGCGATTTCGATGCCGTTCAAGCGACCCGACGACATGATCTTGATGCCCAAGGCACCCAGACGCATGGCGTTTTGCATGGCACGCTTCATGGCCCGACGGAACATGATGCGTTTTTCCAGCTGCTGGGTGATCGAGTCAGCGATCAGCTTGGCATCGATTTCAGGCTTGCGCACTTCTTCGATGTTGACTGCCACCGGCACGCCCAATTGGCGGCCCAGATCACGCTTCAGGTTCTCGATGTCTTCGCCTTTTTTGCCGATCACCACACCCGGACGAGCCGAGTAAATGGTGATGCGGGCGTTCTTGGCCGGACGCTCGATCAGAACGCGCGACACAGAGGCGTTTTTCAGCTTGGCTTTCAGGTAATCGCGTACCTTGATGTCTTCAGCCAGCATGCCCGCGAAATCGCGGTCATTGGCGTACCAACGCGATGACCAGTTGCGGCTAACCGACAGCCGAAAGCCGGTTGGATGGATTTTTTGTCCCATAACTTCCTGGCCTCTTTCAGTTACCAACCGTCACGTACACATGGCACGTGGGTTTTCTGATTTGATTGCCACGACCTTTAGCGCGGGCCGTGAAGCGCCTCAGCGATGCGCCTTGTTCGACGTAGATGGTTTTCACCTTCAACTCGTCGATGTCAGCACCGTCGTTGTGTTCAGCGTTGGCAATGGCAGACTCCAGAACCTTCTTGATGATCACGGCAGCTTTTTTCTGCGTGAACTGCAAAATGTTCAGGGCTTGATCCACTTTTTTGCCGCGAATCAAATCCGCGACCAGGCGGCCTTTATCGACCGACAAACGAACGCCACGAAGGGTTGCACGTGTTTCCATGGTCACCTCCTTATTTCTTCTGGACTTTTTTGTCCGCAGGGTGACCCTTGAAAGTCCGGGTCAGAGCGAACTCACCCAACTTGTGGCCAACCATTTGGTCAGTGATATAGACAGGCACGTGCTGCTTGCCGTTGTGCACGGCAATGGTCAGACCGATGAACTCGGGCAGCACCATGGAGCGACGCGACCAGGTCTTGATCGGCTTTTTGTCTTTGGTAGCCACAGCCTTTTCGGTTTTGGCTACCAGATGATGGTCGACAAACGGACCTTTTTTGAGAGAACGAGTCATTACCTACCCCTTACTTCTTGCGACGCGACACGATCATGACCTGCGTGCGCTTGTTGTTACGGGTACGGTAGCCCTTGGTCAGATTACCCCAAGGATCCACTGGATGACGGCCTTCACCGGTCTTACCTTCACCACCACCATGCGGGTGATCCACAGGATTCATCACCACACCACGGACAGTCGGGCGAATACCCATCCAGCGCTTGACACCCGCCTTGCCGAGTTGACGCAGGCTGTGCTCTTCGTTGGCCACTTGACCCAAGGTTGCACGGCACTCGATGTGGATCTTGCGAACTTCACCAGAGCGCATACGCACCTGAGCATAGGTACCTTCACGAGCCAGCAAGGTTGCCGATGCACCTGCCGAGCGAACGACCTGGGCACCTTTGCCAACTTGCAACTCGATGCAGTGCACCACCGAACCGACCGGAATGTTACGGATCGGCAAGGTGTTGCCAACACGGATCGGCGCTTCCGCACCGCTCATGATGGTGGCACCCACTTCCAGACCGCGAGGCGCGATGATGTACTTGCGCTCGCCGTCGGCATAACACACCAAAGCGATGTGCGCCGAGCGGTTCGGGTCGTACTCAATGCGCTCCACCTTGGCAGGAATGGCATCCTTGTTGCGAAGGAAGTCAACCACACGGTAGTGATGCTTGTGACCACCGCCTTTATGGCGGGTGGTGATGTGACCATTGTTGTTACGGCCGGCCTGCTGGAACTGAGGCTCCAGCAACGCAGCGTGCGGCGCACCCTTGTGCAGATGGTCCCGCGAAATCTTCACCACGCCACGACGGCCAGGTGAAGTCGGTTTCATTTTGATAACAGCCATGATTACGCAGCCTCCCCACCGAGGTTGAGTTCCTGACCCGGCTTGAGCATCACGTAAGCCTTGCGAACATTATCGCGACGGCCCACAGATTTGCCAAAACGCTTGGTCTTGCCCTTGGTGTTCACCACAGACACGCCCTTGACTTCCACCTTGAACATCAATTCCACAGCGGCCTTGATTTCATATTTGGTGGCATCCTGGAGCACCTTGAAGGTCACAGCATTGCTCTTTTCCGCAACCATCGTGGCCTTTTCAGACACGATAGGCGCAACGAGAACCTGCATCAAACGACCTTCGTCAAATTTTTGATTGGGGTTATTGGCATGGCTCATGCGAACATCTCCTGCAATTTACCCATGGCGGCCTTGGTGACCAAGACCTTGCGATAGTGAACCAACGACACCGGATCGGCGTAACGCGGCTCAACCACCAACACATTGACCAGGTTGCGCGACGCCAGATACAGGTTTTCATCAACCTCATCCGCAATCACCAGCACCGAGTCCAGATTCATGGCTTTGAATTTCGCAGCCAAGGCCTTGGTCTTGGGGGACTCAACGGTCAGCGAATCAACCACAGCCAAGCGACCTTCGCGCGCCAGCTGCGACAAGATGGACGCCATACCGGCGCGATACATCTTCTTGTTGATCTTTTGGGCAAAGTTTTCATCAGGCATGTTCGGGAAAATCCGACCACCGCCACGCCACAGCGGCGACGACGTCATACCCGCACGTGCACGACCCGTACCCTTTTGTTTAAAAGGCTTCTTGGTCGAATGGCGAACTTGCTCACGGTCTTTCTGGGCGCGCGTACCCTGACGGGCATTAGCCTGGAAAGCCACAACCACCTGGTGAACCAGGTCTTCGTTATAAGCACGACCAAACACGGTCTCAGCAACATCCATCGTGGACGCAGCCTGACCTTGGTCATTCAGGAGTTCGATCCGCATCAGTTCGCTCCTTTCGATTCAACGGTTTTGGCCTTGACAGCAGGACGCACGGTCACAAAACCGCCTGCAGAGCCAGGAACAGCACCCTTGATCAGCAACAGTTGGCGCGCCTCATCAACACGGACGATGTCCAAATTCTGGGTCGTGACCAAATCATCACCCAAATGGCCCGTCATGCGTTTGCCCGGAAACACGCGACCCGGATCCTGCGCCATACCAATGGAACCAGGAACATTGTGCGAACGGCTGTTACCGTGAGACGCACGCTGTGAACTCATGTGGTGACGCTTGATGGTGCCGGCATAGCCTTTACCAATGGTCGTACCCTGAATGTCCACTTTTTGACCCACCGCAAAGACCGAGGACACCGGCACAACAGCGCCAGCCTGGTACGCAGCAGCAGTTTGAGAGGAAACGCGGAATTCGCGAATCAACTCACCCGCCTCAACACCCGCCTTGGCGAGGTGTCCAGCGGTTGGCTTGTTGACACGAGAAGCTTTTCTCGCACCAAATGTCACTTGCAAAGCAACATAGCCATCGTTCTCTTGGGTTTTGACTTGAGTCACCCGGTTGTTAGACACATCAATCACAGTAACGGGAATTGCGTTCCCGTCGTCTGTGAACAGACGCATCATGCCAACCTTGCGACCAAGCAATCCAAAGTGATTGCTTAGACTCATTGTTTTCTCCATAACTTTCACCAGCCCCACTTCAATTGGCGAGGCTGTTTGGTTGTGAAAGAGGGTTGATAAAAAATCTGCGAGATAGACCTTAAAAAGCCCATCTCAACAGAGCCAGCGAGTATAACCACAGATCGCTGCTTGCGCAAGCAAATCAGTTCTCGCTGGAAATTTCAGTTATTGCAATTTGATCTCTACATCCACACCTGCGGGCAAATCCAGCTTCATCAGTGCGTCGACCGTCTTGTCCGTCGGGTCCACGATGTCCATCAAACGTTGATGGGTGCGGATCTCGAACTGGTCACGGCTGGTTTTGTTGACGTGAGGTGAACGCAAAATGTCAAAACGCTTCATGCGAGTTGGCAAAGGCACGGGGCCCTTGACAATGGCGCCGGTGCGTTTGGCGGTGTCGACAATTTCGGCGGCCGATTGGTCGATCAGCTTGTAATCAAACGCCTTCAGACGGATACGGATTTTTTGTTTAGTTGCCATGTTTATCTCTGGTTAGTTGAGGACAGAGATGGCACCACTGCGTGGTGCTCAGGTCTGTCCTGCAAACAGGTTATTAAGCAAGAATCTTGGCAACCACACCAGCGCCGACGGTTTTGCCGCCTTCACGGATCGCAAAGCGCAAGCCTTCTTCCATGGCGATGGGGGCAATCAGCTTGACGGTGATCGACACGTTGTCACCAGGCATGACCATTTCCTTGCCTTCTGGCAACTCGATGGCACCAGTCACGTCCGTGGTACGGAAGTAGAACTGGGGACGGTAGTTGCTGAAGAACGGGGTGTGACGGCCACCTTCGTCTTTGGACAACACGTAGACTTCACCAGTGAAGTGGGTGTGCGGTTTGATCGAGCCCGGCTTGCACAGCACTTGGCCGCGCTGGACGTCTTCACGCTTGGTG